>ENA-ORVG01000137-ORVG01000137.1-human-gut-metagenome-genome-assembly--contig:-NODE-137-length-99797-cov-32.795743_pt1 | contig 99797 bp, 87 predicted proteins | sample MGYA00242091_ERZ509233 | MGnify/ENA primary metagenome ERZ509233 (study PRJEB26280, sample SAMEA2338840) | human gut metagenome | biome: human gut; feature: human-associated habitat; material: faeces... | reverse complement strand
TATAAGCGTGGGTTCATCATATTTGGTGTGGTATCTTTAACTATGGGAAACTCCGGATTCCCACTTGCTCACCGCCTGGCGGGACACCTGCAGCTGCTCGGCAAACTGCTCCTGGGTCAGGCCGCTGCGGCGGCGCACCGATGACAGCTGCTCTCCAAATGACATACGCTCGTTCCTCCGTTCCTCTTGCCGACAGTGTAGCACATGGGTGATTTTTGTCCAGCACCTTGAAGTTGCGCCGGCCATTTTTCATACCAGACCGCGCAACCTGAAGTTTACATTTCCTATTATAGCCGATTTGCGCCGGAAAAGCCATAGGGATTTTCCACGCAGTTCGGGTTGCGCCGCAGCGAAAAGTCGGGTATACTGTTGGATACGAATCTGAATGAACGAGGTACGCCGAACATGGTGACATATATGATACCCTGCCTGCTGGGGCTGGAGAAGCTGGTGGCCGATGAGGTGAAGCGTCTGGGCTTGCAGGACGTGCAGGCGGAGAACGGGCGCATCCTGTGCCGCGGCACGGCGGCGGACTGCGCGCGGCTGAACATCAACCTGCGCTGCGGCGCCCGGGTAATGATGGTGCTGGGGCAGTTTCCCGCCCGCAGCTTTGAGGAGCTGTTTCAGGGCGTGCGGGCCATCCCGTGGGAGGATTATCTGCCCCGTGACGCGGCGTTCCCCGTGAAGGGCTACGCCATCTCCTCCCAGCTCCACGCGGTATCCGCCTGCCAGAGCATCATCAAGAAGGCCATGGTGGAGCGGATGAAGGCGGCCTACGGGCTGGAGCAGTTTCCGGAGACGGGCGTGAAGTACCAGGTGCGGTTCTCCATCTTCAAGGACGAGGCCGCCATCTGTCTGGACACCTCCGGCGAGGGGCTTTATAAGCGGGGCTACCGCGCCGTGGGCGTGGAGGCGCCGCTGCGGGAAACGCTGGCGGCGGCGCTGGTGACGCTCAGCCGCTATCGGGGGCGGGACCCGTTCTGCGACCCGTTCTGCGGCAGCGGCACCATCCCCATCGAGGCGGCGCTTATCGCCAAAAACCGCGCTCCCGGACTGGACCGGCGGTTCGATTCCCAGCGGTGGGCCTTCCTGCCGGCGGAGGCGTGGATGAACGCGGCGGACGAGGCCCAGGACAAGGAGTTCCACGGGCAGTACGACATCTGGGGCGGCGACATCGACCCCCGCGCCGTGGACATCGCCCGGGACAACGCCCGCAAGGCCGGAGTGGACGACTGCGTGCGGTTTGAGGTGGCGGACGCCGCCAAGTTCCGGCGGGACAGCCGGTACGGCCAGCTGGTGACCAACCCGCCCTACGGCGAGCGGCTGATGGAGCGGCAGGAGGCGGAAGAGCTGTACCGCATGCTGGGCAGGGTATGGCGGACACTGCCGGAGGGGTGGCGCACGCTGGTGCTCAGCAGCCACACGGAGTTCGAGCGGGCCTTCGGGCGGCCGGCGGATAAAAGGCGCAAGCTCTATAACGGTATGATAAAATGCGACGTGTTCTTCTATGGAAACGTATGACTGCGAAAAAAGAAGTCGTGTAAAGAAAGTGTTAATTTTCAATTTGTTCACTTTCTTTTCTGCGGCCATGCTACAATACTAAGAAAATCTTAAAGTTTTTCCCAGACAGTTTATTGGAGGAGGAGCTTTCCGATGAAGCACGTTTTCATCATCAATCCTACGGCAGGCAAAACTGACAGCCGTCAGAAGATATACGACATGGCAGAGGCCCTGCGGACAAAGCATGATCTGGATGTGCAGTGCATCCTGACCAAGAAGCAGGGGCACGCCACAGAGATCGCCCAGCGGCTGTGCGACAGCGGTGAGGAGCTGCGGTTCTACGCCTGCGGCGGTGACGGCACCGCCAACGAGGTGGCCAACGGCATTATCGGCTACGACAACGCGTCCATGACCGTGATCCCCGTGGGCACCGGCAATGACTTCCTGAAAAACTTCGGCGACGATCTGGACAAATTCCGCGACGCCGAAAATCTGTGGGACGGCCCCCAGTTCCCCATGGACGCCATTGACGTCAACGGGCGTATCGCCCTGACCATCGCATGCTCCGGCATCGACGCCCGGGTGGCCGCCGACGTACATAAATACAGTGAGAGCCCCCTGCTGGACGGCAAGAGCAGCTATATCTACTCGCTGGCGGTGAACTTCCTGTTCAAGGGCATCGGCTCCCACTGGACCGTGTCGCTGGACGATACGGTGATGGAGGGCGACTGGTCTCTGGTGGCGGTGTGCAACGGCCGGTACTACGGCGGCGGGTTCATGCCCGTGGCCGAGGCGCGGATGGACGACGGCATACTGAACACGCTGGTGGTCAGGGAGGTGAACCGCCGGACGTTCCTGAAGTTTGTGGGGCCCTATTCCAAGGGCAACTACCACAAGTTCCCCGACTACGCCCAGTGCTACACCCCCCAGGTCGTCCATATCCACTCGGACAAGCCGGACATCGTCACCTGTCTGGACGGCGAGAGCGTGGTGAACCGGGACGTGACCATCAAGCTGTCCGACAAAAAGCTGAATTTCTTCGGCCCCGCCGGATGCAGCTGCAACCGTACTGCCCGCGCCAAGGGACCTGAGTTGAACAATTTGTGAATTTTTCAAATTTTTCCCGTTTCCCCCTTGCAAATCCCGAATAGTGTGGTATGATAAGCACCGTTAGCACTCCATGTATTTGAGTGCTAACGGTGACTTTGTTTTTTCAATATTGAGCATATAAAAGGAGGAAGCAGCTATGAAACTGACACCGCTTGCTGACCGCGTGGTGCTGAAGATGACCGAGCCGGAGGAGACCACCAAGGGCGGCATCATCCTCACCGGTTCCGCCAAGGAGAAGCCCTCTGTGGCAGAGGTCATTTCCGTGGGCCCCGGCGGCACCGTGGACGGTAAGACCGTGGTGATGTCCGTGAAGGCCGGCGATAAGGTCATCACCGACAAGTACGCCGGCACCAAGGTGACGCTGGAGGACGTGGAGTATATCATCGTCAAGCAGAGCGACATCCTGGCCATCGTGGAGTAATTCCCTGAAAGGGGGAGCAGGCTCCCCCTTTCGATCCCCCACCGCCAGCTGACATCGGTCACTGGCGAACGCCGCCCAGGGCGGCTGGGTCAATGTATTTTTGCCACGTTCACGCCGCGGCAAAAATCAATAGGACCCGTTGATTTATTCATTCAGAATGGGAGGCAATTTTATGTCTAAGATCATCAAGCGCGGGGACGAGGCCCGCAAGGCTCTGGAGGCCGGTGTCAATCAGCTGGCCGATACCGTAAAGGTCACGCTGGGTCCCAAGGGCCGCAACGTGGTGCTGGATAAGAAGTTCGGTACGCCCCTGATCACCAACGACGGTGTGTCCATCGCCAAGGAGATCGAGCTGGACGACCCGTTTGAGAACATGGGCGCACAGCTGGTGCGCGAGGTGTCCACCAAGACCAACGATGTGGCCGGTGACGGCACCACCACCGCTACCCTGCTGGCTCAGGCCATGATCCACGAGGGTCTGAAGAACCTGGCCGCAGGCGCCAACCCCATCGTCATGAAGAAGGGCATGGCCAAGGCCGTGGACGCCGCCGTGGCCGCCATCAAGGAGCAGAGCCAGAAGGTCAACGGCACCGCCGACATCGCCCGCGTGGGCACCGTGTCCTCCGGCGACGAGAACATCGGCAAGCTCATTGCCGAGGCAATGGAGAAGGTCTCTGCCGACGGCGTTATCACCATCGAGGAGTCCAAGACCGCCGAGACGTACAGTGAGGTGGTCGAGGGCATGATGTTCGACCGCGGCTATATCACCCCCTACATGGCCACCGACATGGAGAAGATGGAAGCCGTCGTGGACGATCCCTACATCCTCATCACCGATAAGAAGATCTCCGTCATCAGCGACATCCTGCCCCTGCTGGAGCAGATGCTGCAGAGCGGCAAGAAGCTGTTCATCATCGCCGAGGACGTGGAGGGCGAGGCCCTCAGCACCCTGCTGGTCAACCGTCTGAAGGGCGTGCTGAATGTGGTGTGCGTCAAGGCGCCCGGCTTCGGCGACCGCCGCAAGGAGATGCTGCAGGATATCGCCGTGCTGACCGGCGGTCAGGTCATCAGCGAGGAACTGGGCCTGACCCTGAAGGACGCCACCATCGACATGCTGGGCCGCGCCCGTCAGATCAAGGTCACCAAGGAGAACACCATCATCGTGGACGGCATGGGCGATCCCCAGGCCATCAAGGACCGTGTGGCTCAGATCCGCGCTCAGATCGGCGTGACCACCAGCGAGTATGACAAGGAGAAGCTGCAGGAGCGTCTGGCCAAGATGGCCGGCGGTGTGGCTGTCATCAAGGTGGGCGCTGCCACTGAGACGGAGATGAAGGAGAAGAAGCTGCGCATCGAGGATGCCCTGAACGCCACCAAGGCCGCCGTTGAGGAAGGCATCGTGGCCGGCGGCGGCACCATCTATGTCAACGTCATCCCTGCCGTCACGGCGCTGCTGGACAGCACCGAGGGCGATGAGCGTGTAGGCGTGCAGCTGGTGGCCAAGGCTCTGGAGTCTCCTGTGCGTCAGATCGCGGCCAATGCCGGCATTGACGGCAGCGTGGTGCTGGAGAAGGTACGCACCTCCGGCAAGAACGGCTACGGCTTCGACGCCTACAAGGAGGAGTACTGCGACATGATCGCCAGCGGTATCGTGGATCCCGCCAAGGTGACCCGCAGTGCCTTGGAGAACGCCGCCAGCGTGTCCGGCATGGTGCTGACCACCGAGTCTCTGGTGGCCGACAAGCCCCAGCCTCCTACGCCGGCTCCCGCCGCACCCGACATGGGCGGCATGGGCATGTATTGATCCCCCGGAAAACAATAGAGAGGGTGCGGCGGCTATGCCGCCGCACCTTTTTTCTCCCGTTTTTGCAAAAACCTGTTGACAAACGGCCGTACGATGTGGTATAGTAACTCGTGCCTGTCGAGGACGGCATGGCGGCGTAGCTCAGTTGGCTAGAGCATGCGGTTCATACCCGCAGTGTCACCGGTTCAAATCCAGTCGCCGCTACCACGTCCGGAGAGATGCTTCGGCATCTCTCCGGAACCCCCCTCGACTCACAAAAAACGGCCCGTTGGTCAAGTGGTTAAGACACGGCCCTTTCACGGCTGTAACATGGGTTCGAGTCCCGTACGGGTCACCACTTCGGCAATCCGTCTCGGGCTGCCGAATATGGAGGCTTAGCTCAGCTGGTTAGAGCGCCTGCTTCACACGCAGGAGGTCACTGGTTCGAGTCCAGCAGTCTCCACCAAAAAGTTCCTGATTTCGTAAGAAATCAGGAACTTTTTTGCATTTATGTTCTCAAATAGTGACGCGGCATTTTGGCGTTTTTCGCTTGACCCAAACCGTGACCCAAAAGCCGATGGGTCAGGAAAGCGCCGGAGAGGGGCGGATGGCATCATCCGTCCCTCTCCGGCTGTTTTTTGTGGGCTACATGGTCTGGCTGATGACGCTGCCGATGGTGTCGGCGGCGGAGCGCTTCATCCCCTCCGTGGCGTGGGTGTAGGTGCTGAGGGTAAAGCCCGCGTCATAGTGTCCCAGTGCGCCGGACAGCGTCTTGCCGTCCACGCCGTACTTGAGGGACAGCGTGGCGAAGGTGTGTCTGAGGTCGTGAAACCTGATGTGTTCCGCGCCGATGGCCTTCAGGATCTTCTCATGGGTGTGCCGGAAGGAATCCGGGTCGAACATGGTGCCGGTCTTGGGCGATACGAACAGGTGGGGACTGTGTGGGTGCTTTGCGTGTTCCTCCACCGGCAAGAACACCGGCAGCCTGACCGACATCCAAAAACCAAGCTGTGATCCACCTAAGACCAGTAACCACCAAGGGAGGGACTTCCGTCCCTCCCTTGGTGGTTGTCCAGCAGTTTGCCGCAATCGGGGCGGGCTTATGCCGGCAGGTTGATATGACCGATTATATCCAGCGCAGAGAGATCAACGCTTTCCACATATGCTTTGATCTCGTCATCGCCGAGAGAGTCACCCGGCTGAGAAACCAGGCTGATAAATGCGTTCTCGCCGTTGTAAAGGACAATGAACTGATGGTTGCCGGAGTAAACAGACACTGTCTCGCCACGCGCGGTGGTATACGACCATTCATGGTATTCATGGGCATCATCCAGAGAAAGGCAGTCGATGCTCATGCTTCCCTTTACCCGACGGTTTATGGCGATGGTGCAGAAGCTTTCCTCCTCGCCGCCCGTACACCAATCATCCCCGAAGGAGAAGGAACCGTCGTTCCATACCCGATATTCAGGGATACTCTGCCGTGACGGGTTTTCCATTGTCAAAAAGCCATCGCTGCCGATGATCTCGCAAAAGCTCGCATATCCAGAGCCTTCGTATAGCTCGTCCCACGGTGTAAGCTCATATTTTTCACTGATCTCAAGGAACTTGTTGACCAGCGTTTCCGTGTAAAGGCCGTTGTAGAGCCTTCGATGGGCTTCGCCCCAGTCGCCCAGAGGCTGGTGCAGCGCATCTCCGTTATAGCCGTTTGCTTCGTAGGCGCTGAGGAAGGCGTTGAACTCGCGGGAGGCCTCGTATTCGGGGGAGCCGATGCAGCCCTGCATACTGATGGTCATTCCGTCATCCAGCTTTTTGCCTGCGTACTCGCCGTCCACATAGTGGTCGGAAACGATCTGGCTGCCCATCACAGCGTCTCTGATACCAAACAGATTCACCGCGTAGGCTCCCACGCACATGGCGCACAAAAGCGCTATGACAGCCGCCGCCACCAGTACCGATCTTCTGACAGTTCTCTTTTTGTGAATCGTATAGTTTTCCATGTTCATAATCTCCTTTTCGGCATCAGATGCCTCAACCGTCTGCATCAGGTCGATGGCATCCAGTATAAACTTCGGATCAATATTGTTGAACCCGGACAGAAAGTCAAACGATGTCATAGCAATCCCTCCTTAGATAAATATAGCCGTAATTTCTGCCTGGTTCGGAAAAGTGAGGTTTTTACTTTGCTTTGTGAACACTTGAACCTCAAGGCAATGTCCGCTATGGAAGCAAAGAACCAGTAGCGGCACACAAAGATATTTCGGTCGTCTGCTGAGAGTGTGCAAAGAAATTGATTGACCGCCGCGGCAAACTCCTTCCTCTCGCATTCCGCTTCCACGGAATCACCGGAAGCGATGGTGTCCTTCAGCTCGTCCAATACAAGATCAAACTCACCGCCGCCGCGTTTCCGGGCGTACTGCTCCCGCAACTTCATCAGGCTGAGATTTCTGACAATGGCTGCCGCAAAAGCCTGAAAACACGTTGGCCGCTGTGGGGGAATGCTGTTCCATAGGGCCATGTATGTATCAGACACGCATTCTTCCGCGTCCTGCGCGTTGGATAGGATATTGAGAGAAATTTTCGTGCAAAGCCTGCCGTACTTTTCATCGGTACGGGAGATGGCCTCCTGACTTCGCTGCCAGTATAGATCAATGATTCTTTCGTCTTCCATGACGGCCTCCTTTAAGAGCTCTCACCCAGTAAGTTGCAAAAAGCGGTGGACAGGTTACAGTTTTTTCAACGGTGAATGTGGCAGCGCAAAACGCCCGAGGATAAACGGTGTCATAGTCATATTTTAGTGCCTTTCCGTCCGACAGGCAAGGAGAGGTACCGCAACGCCGCAGACAAGGGTGCGATTCAGGTCATCGCCGGACACCGGGGCTGGCGCGGTGCGGACTACTTCCGGCATATCGACCGCTTGCAGATGGGCGATACCGTTACGCTGACAAACCTGTGGGAAACGCTGACCTATACCGTGGCCGACATTCAAATCATCCAGCCCCACGAGGTGGATAAGATCAAAATCCAACCGAACCGCGACCTGCTGACGCTGTTGACCTGCCATCCCTACGCCAGCGGCGGGCGACAGCGGTATGTGGTGTACTGTGAGAGAACGGAGGTGAGATAACTATAAGCATTTTCGGCAAGGTGACCTTCGTAGGGGACGATGATATCTTCTACGACGATGCCGACGACTTTTTGGACTGCATCCGGGAGGAATTGCCCTACCGTGATACCACAGGGTTTCGCTATGAAGTCCTGACAGACGATCCCGCTATCCGCAAGGCAGCAGATGACATTCTGCTTGACTTTCTTGGTGAGGAAAACCACTGTGAAATGGAAGACTACACACAGACGATGGGAGGAATTTAGTATGAACGTAAATCGGGAGATGCTGGCGTTCCTGCGGAAGCAGTACCCTGTGGGTACACGCATCCGGCTGGACTCCATGCAGGATCCGTACGCACCGGTGGAAGCTGGAACGACGGGGAAACTGGACTACATCGACGACGCAGGACAGTTCCATATGAAGTGGGACAACGGGCGGGTGCTGGCTCTCATCCCTGGCGTGGACAGCTTTACCGTTTTACCGCCCGAGCTCAGCATGACGAAGCTGTATAGGTGGCCAGCTCGCCGGTGCTTAAATGCAGAGAGAATATCTCATTGGGCAGCGGTGTGAAGTTTTTCAGTTTGTTGTTTTGCAAGTTCAATACATACCTCCGATTCCTGTTGACATAGTTGCGCGAACGGTGTAGACTAATTGCAATATAGATTAGACATTTAGCTTGAGTCTATCATAACAGAGGCGGCACGATCTGTCAACGCTGTCGATTATTATTTACAATTAGCCCATAATTGGAGGATGCTATGTGGTACTGTAAAATGTATTTCCCTGGAAGGCATGAGGTCATCGAGAGCGATGCTTTCGGCACCCAGGGAGCGCCGTCGCAGCGAAAGGCATTTCCTTTTTTGGAGTCGCTGCTGTCCTTCACCGAACTGGACATCGGGAAGGTTGCCGTCGCGCTGCGGTGTATCTCCGATGACTTGGAGAGCCTCGACCGCGAGCGTATGACCAACGCCATGGTCAGGCTGGGAGCGCTGGCGGAGATGCACAGTTTCTTTCGCGTGCTGTATGCCAAGTGGTTCTACTTCCGTTCCGTAGGCTTCGGGAACACTGAGGCTGTGGTATCGGATGCATTGGATGAGTTGCGGGCGCTGCCGGAGAATCTGCCGCTGTACCAAAAGCAGATCCAGCGGTTCTTCGAGCTGATACTGGATATAGACAAAGCCGGGCGCGAGCCCAGCCGGCAAGTCATGCGGTATTATCACTTCGACCAGCCTGACCAACCCAGTGATCCGGAGTTGTTCCCGTTCCGTCTGCTGACCACGCGCTTCGAGCCGGTGGATGGTGACGCTTGTGCGCCGGTGCTATATGCGAATACAGTGGCGGATATGATCAGCTTTTCTTTGCAGACTTGCGTGGAGCGCAGCATCACCGTGCGTCGCTGCAAAAACTGCGGACGGTACTTCGCCCAGACAGGCCGCGTCAGCGCGGAGTACTGCGGCCGCACACCGCTCGACGGTCAGTCCAGCTGCCGTGCGATGGGTGCATTCCAGCAGTGGACGCTGAAGCAGGCGGACGACCCGGTGTTCAAGGTCTACCGCAGGGAGTACAAGCGACGCTTCGCGTGGATCAAGGCCGGGCGCATCAGCGACAGTGAGTTTTATGCGTGGAGCGAGCAGGCCAGAGAGCAGAAAAAGAAATGCGACGAGGGTATCATCACCGCGGAGGATTTCCAGCGGTGGCTGAAGGAGTCGTAGACAAGTAGAGGGCAGACCGAAGAAAGAGGCCAGCGAAACCGGAAAACTGCCGCGAGTCGAGTTTATCGAGTGGCTAAAGGAAGAAGAGGTGTGACCGATAGTCACACCTCTTCCTGTGTTGCAAAAAGCAAGCAATGAGCGCACATTTAGGAAATGGCAAAACTCGTTTTCTTAATATGGCAAGTCATAATAAAAGTCTAAGAGCCCACAAGCAAAGATGATACACCATGGAGGCGGCGTATCTGGTGTATAGCAGCTACATAGCCGCGTTGGGCGAAAAGCTGCGCAGGGCGCGGCAGGAGATGTTCCCCTGCCATGCATTGCGCAGCTTCTCCTTTTCACTCTTTCAATCCACGGGAATACCCGACCTGCATAGTATGGCATAGCATACAAAAAAAGTCAATGCATTTTGGTTATTTTCCTTATCACTGAAGTCTTTACAACATCTCTTGCGTGTGGTATGGTTAAAGCATCAACATATGCGCGTTAAAAAATATATGACAGGATGTGATCGCCATGTATCCTGCCCATATCCGCGAAACCGGAGAGCGGCAAACCGTCCGGGAGCATTGCCGGAATACGGCAGCGCTGGCCGCAACCGCACTGCGGCCGCTGGGTCTGGAGAAAAGCGCCTATCTGGCCGGTCTGCTCCACGACGCCGGAAAAAACAAGCAGGAGTATGAGGACTATCTGCTGGAGGCCGCTGCAGGCGGAAGTGTTGTTCGGGGCAGCGTCAACCACACCTTCGCCGGCGTCCGATTTCTGCTGGACAGGTGGCATTGTGGGGAAGGGGATCTTTCCTATTCCGATGTGACTGCGGAGCTGCTGGCCTTTGCCATCGGCTCACATCACGGCCTGTTTGACTGCGTCGACCCCCAACAGCACAGCGGTTTTTTTCATCGCCAGACCAAGGAGGGGATCTTTTACGATGAATCCCGACAGGGCTTTTTGGCGGAGGTTGCTGACGAGGAGGAGCTGGAGCATCTGTTCCGCGACGCCGTCCGGGAGATGGCCCCCATGCTGGATCGGCTGGCGGCTCTGTCCACCCAAGCGGACGACAATGAGGCGGATCGGGAGACCGCATTTTATATCGGCCTTCTGGCCCGGATGCTCCTGTCCGCCGTGATCGAGGGAGACCGCACGGACACCGCGGCCTTTATGGACGATTTGAAGCCGCCCTCTTTCCCGGAGGATATGCGCCCCATATGGGCGGGGCGGCTGGCGTTTATGGAGAAGAAGCTGGCGGCATTCCCGCGAAAAACGCCCATTGATCTGGTGCGCCACACCATCTCCGACACCTGTGCCGCCGGTGCCGCCCGGCCCGGAGGGGTCTACCGCCTGAACGTCCCCACCGGCGGTGGAAAAACGCTGGCCAGCCTCCGCTTCGCATTGACCCACGCGGCAAAACGGAACTGCTCCCGGATCATCTTCACCGCGCCGCTGCTGTCGATCCTGGATCAAAACGCTCAGGTCATCCGCGATTACATAGGAGACGACACCTTGATACTGGAGCATCACTCCAACCTTGCTGAGCCGAAGGAGACGCCGGAGCGCTTGCAGGAGCTGGAGCTGCTCACCGCCTCATGGTCGGCGCCGATCATTATCACCACGCTGGTGCAGCTGCTGAACACCTGCTTCAGCGGAAGGACCAGCGCCATCCGCAGATTTCACGCGCTGTGCCGCAGCGTCATCGTGATCGACGAGGTGCAGACCGTTCCCGGCAAAATGCTGACGCTGTTTAATTTGGCGGTCAACTTCCTGTCCGAGATCTGCGGTGCCACTATTGTTCTGTGCTCCGCCACCCAGCCCTGTCTGGAGGCAGCCGACCATCCGCCGCACCGCCAGCCCGTCGATCTGATTCCGCAGCAAAAGGCACTGTGGGACGTCTTTAAGCGCACCGACATCCAAAATGCCGGATGTGCCAAGCTGGAGGAGCTCCCGCAGATCGTTGCGGAGGCACTGTCGTCGTGCGACAGTCTGCTGGTGGTGTGCAACACGAAAAAGGAGGCGGCGTTCCTGTTCGAGTCGCTGCAAGCCGCGAATTGCCGGTGTTTCCATCTGTCCGCCGCCATGTGCGTGCAGCACCGCAGGGAGACTCTGCAAGCCTTGCAGTCCGCGCTGGACAAGCCCTCCGCCGACAACAGGCAAAAGGTCGTCTGCGTCTCCACGCAGGTGATCGAGGCCGGTGTGGACATCTCCTTCCAGCGGGTGATCCGCTTCTCCGCCGGAATGGACAGTGTCGTGCAGGCGGCAGGGCGGTGCAACCGGCACGCTGAGCAAAAGGAGCCCGCCCCTGTCCGCCTCATCCGGTGTACCGACGAGCGGCTGCGTGGTCTGGACGACATCGTGCGCGGACAGAACGCCACCACCGCGCTGCTGACCGCCTTTTCCCAAACGCCGGAGGCTTTCCGGCACGATCTGTCCTCCGAGGAGGCCATCCGGTTCTACTATCGCCGGCTATACGCAGAGATGGAGCCCGGCTTTCAGGACGATCAAACCCCGGCCCACGGCTCCCTCTATCATCTGCTGGCAGATAATCCCCGCTATGCAGACGCCAACTGCAAGCAAGGGCAGCGCTATTTTCTGCGTCAGGCGTTCCGTCTGGCAGGCGGTCTTTTTCAGGTATTCGACGAGGACACGGGCGCCCTGCTCGTACCCTACGGAAGAGGGCGCGAGCTGCAAAACACGCTGCGGAACGCCGCTCAGGTCTACGGGCAGAAGGATTGGGCAGTCATACGCGGCTGCATTGACGTGGCAAAGGGCTACTGCGTCAGCGTCTACCGCTATCAGCTGGAGCGGCTTGAGGCCCTCGGCGCCGTGACCTCTCTATTCGACGGCGGCGTACTGCTGTTGTCCGACGGTTTTTATAACGAACACACCGGCTTTTCTCTGGAGGCCGGTACCCGTGATTTTCAGGAGGTGTAGCGATTGAAAACAGAACATCCCAACATCGTAGAATTCGAGGTATACGGAGACTACGCCCTCTTCTCCGACCCGCTCATGCGTCTGGGTGGTGAAAAGTGCAGCTATCAGGTACCCACCTACGAGGCACTGAAGGGCATTTTGTCCTCCGTATACTGGAAGCCCACCTTCATCTGGCGGATCCTGGACGTGCGGGTCATGAACCCCATCCAGACCGAGGTGAAAGGTATCCGCCCCATCAAATACAGCGGCGGCAACGATCTGGCGTATTACACCTATCTGAAAAGCTGCCGGTATCAGGTGCGGGCCTGCTTCGACTGGAACGACAACCGCCCGGAGCTGTGCGGCGACCGAAATGAGAACAAACACCACTGCATTGCCCGCCGGATGATCGAAAAAGGCGGGCGGCGGGACATTTTTCTGGGTACCCGGGAATGTCAGGGCTATGTAGAGCCCTGCGTATTCGGAAACGGCGCAGGCGCCTATGACGATCTGCCGGAGCTGGGCTTCGGGCTGATGTACCACGGCATCACCTACCCGGATGAGGCCTACTCGGAGGAGACCCGCGGGCGGATGACTGCGCGCTTTTGGTATCCGGTCATGAAAAACGGCGTCATTCACTTTCTCCCGCCGGCGGATTGTCCTGGGCAGAAGCCTCTGCGGGAGATGCCTATGAAGGTCTTCTCCGCCGACGAGGGCAATTTTATCGGTCTGCGGGAATTTGGGGAGGTGGAGTAAATGGGACTGATGCAGCAGGCCTATGACACCTACTGTGCCATGGAGCCGCAATACGCCGGTATCTACGGCAAGGCGAAGGAGCCGCTGGTTCCTGTTTCGCACCAACTCGTAAACGCAGAGCTGGAGCTTACTCTGGACGCAGACGGTCATCTGCTGGACGCCCGCTCCGTCGAGGCGGAGCAGGCTGCCACCATCATCCCTGTGACGGAGAGTTCCTCGGGGCGAACCGGCAAAGCCCCCGGCGCACACCCTCTATGCGACCAGATTCAGTTTCTCTCCCCGCTGTATCCCGCCAAATACGAAAGCTACCTGACACAGCTGCACCGCTGGGAGGTATCACCCTACGGCCACCCCAAGCTCTCCGCCATCGCCCGCTATGTGGAAAAGGGGACGATCGTTGAAGACCTGGCGCAGCGGGGTGTGATCTCCCTGAATGAAAAGGGGCTACCCACCAAGGAAAAGCAGGTGGTCCGCTGGCGCGTGGAAACAGGTGCGGAAAATGAGACGCCCGCCTGCTGGCAGGATCAGAGCCTCTTCCAAGCCTTCATCGACTACTATGCATCCACGAAATCCGGGAAGCCCGCGTTTTGCATGGTTACCGGTAAAAACGCCCCGCCCGCCAGCCAGCACCCCAAGAAGATCATCAACCTGTGCGCCAACGCCAAGCTGATCTCCGCCAACGACACCAGCGGCTTTACCTATCGGGGCCGCTTCACAGACGATTCGCAGGCCGCGACCATGAGCTACGAGGCATCGCAGAAGATCCACAGTGCGCTGCACTGGCTGGCGGCGACCCAAGGCGTCTTCATCGGCGGGCGCACCTTCCTGTGCTGGAATCCGCAGGGCATTGAGATTCCCAAGCCGCAGGCCGCCTTTCTGCGGCGGGGCGCCGCCAGGCAGATAAAATACTCCGACTATCGAAAGGCGTTGTTGGAGACTCTCCGGGGCTGGCAGGAGACGATCCCGCGGGACGCCGGCGCCGTGGTGGCCGCCTTTGACGCCGCCACATCCGGACGTCTTTCCCTCACCTATTACAGCGAGCTTCCGGTCTCTGACCTTCTGGAGCGTCTGCACAACTGGGATGCACTTTGCTGCTGGGAGCATTCCTCCTTCGGCATACAGTCTCCCTCGCTTTCACAGATCGCAGACTGCGCCTTCGGCACGGTGCGCGTCTCCGACAGACAGACAAAGCTGGAGACGGACGAGCGCGTCATGCGCCAGCAGGTACAGCGGCTGCTCTCCTGCCGGGTGGACCGGGGCAAAATGCCGGCGGACATCGCCCGCGCCGCTGCGGCCAAGGCGTCCAACCTGCAGATCATGGACGCCGCCCTGCGGGAAACGGTATTGTTCACCGCCTGCGCGGTGCTTCGGAAATACAAATATGATTGGTACAAGGAGGAATGGAGCATGGCACTGGAACCGCAGAAGAAGGATGTCAGCTATCAGTATGGACGGCTTTTGGCCGTGTTTGAAAAACTCGAGCGAGATACCTATGATTCCAATGAACAGCGAGAGCCCAACGCGATCCGGATGCAGTCCGTGTTCGCAAAGCGTCCGCTCTACGCCAGCCGGATCATCTGGGAGCAGTTGAAAAAGGCGTACTACCCCAAGCTGGCGCCCGGTGCCAGAATAAAATACGACCGCATCATTGAGCAGATCATTCAGGAAATTTCCTCCTTCCCGCAGGCGGAACAGGAGGAGTCCCTGAAAGACACCTACCTCTTTGGGTACTATCTGCAGCGCAGTGCGCTGTACACATCCGGTAAAACCGAAAACAGTCAGGAGGAAGAATAAATGAGCAGCTTACAAAACAAGATCGATTTTGTGGCACTGGTCTCCGTGACCCGCGCCAACAGCAACGGCGACCCTCTGAACGGCAATCGCCCCCGCACCGACCTGAACGGCTTCGGTGAGATCTCCGACGTGTGCATCAAGCGCAAGATCCGCAACCGGATGCAGGATCTGGGCAAGCCCATCTTTGTTCAGTCGGAGGATCGGTGCAGCGACGGCTGCGGCAGCCTCAGCGAGCGAGCCTCCGCCGCTATGAAGGGCATCAAGGATCGGGAGGAATATGCCCGGCGCGCCTGCGAAACGTGGCTGGACGTGCGCACCTTCGGGCAGGTCTTCGCCTTCAAGGACGCCAAGGGCTTCTCCTGTGGTGTGCGCGGCCCCGTCTCTATCCATCAGGCGTCCAGCCTGTCCCCCGTGGAGATCGAGTCCCTCCAGATCACCAAGAGTGTGAACGGCGAGAAGAAGGAAAAGGGGGAGAACCGCGCCTCCGACACCATGGGCATGAAGCACTTTGTCCGCTTCGGTCTGTACGAGATCAAGGGCTCTATCAATGTCCAGCTGGCGGAAAAGACCAGCTTCTCCGAGGAGGACGCCGACACGGTCAAGGAATGTCTGCGCACCCTCTTTGTGAACGATGCGTCTTCCGCACGGCCCGATGGCTCCATGGAGGTGGTAAAGCTGTTCTGGTGGCGGCACAGCTGCAAGGATGGGCAGTACTCCTCCGCAAAGGTCCACCGCTCCGTCAAGGTCGCTCTGCGGGACGCGGGTACCATCCCCACCGCTGCAGGCGACTACGTGATCTCGCTGGAGGCACTGCCAGGTCTGGAGCCGGAGGTGATCGATGGCGTATAATGAGGAGGACTTCCTACAGCTCTCCGGCTTACAGCATTTCCGGTTTTGCAGGCGGCAGTGGGCGCTGATCCACATCGAGCACCAGTGGGCGGAAAACTACCGCACCATTGACGGCGCGATCCTCCACGAAAACGCCCACGACACGGACCTTCAGGAGCGACGGGGCGACCGCTTTATTACGCGTGGCGTCAGCGTCTATTCCGCGGAGCTGGGTGTATCCGGACAGTGCGACGTACTGGAATACCACCGGGGCTCCGTTGGGATCCCCCTCTCCGGGAAAGAGGGACTGTGGCAGCCGTACCCGGTGGAGTACAAGCGGGGCCGCCCCCGCGAGGACACCGGCGACACCCTGCAGCTATGTGCGCAGGCCATGTGCCTGGAGTCCATGCTCTGCTGCGACATCCCCGAGGGCGCACTCTATTACGGGGAGATCCGCCGGCGAGAGAGGGTTTCCTTCACCCCGGAGCTGCGCGCAGGGGTGCGGGAGCTGCTGGCGGAAATGCACGAGCTGTACCGCCGGGGCTATACCCCCAAGGTCAAGCCCACCAAATCCTGCAATGCCTGCTCCTTGAAGGAGCTGTGCCTGCCCAAGCTGATGAAAAGCAGAGCCGTCTCCGCGTATCTCCGGGCGGCCATGGAGGAAGCACCATGAAGCAGCTTCTCAACACGCTATTTGTCACCTCCGAGGACATCTACCTCTCGCTGGAGGGGGAAAACGTGCTGGCAAACCGGGACAAGACCGTCGTCGCCCGCTATCCGCTGCACACGCTGCAAGCCATCGTCAGTTTCTCCTATGCCGGTGCCTCCCCCGCGCTGATGGGAAAATGCGCGGAGGCCGGGATCGGTCTGGCCTTCTGCTCCCCGCATGGGCGTTTCCTCGCCCGCACCTGCGGTGAGAGCAGCGGAAACGTGCTGCTCCGGCGTGAACAGTACCGTGTTGCCGATGACCCCGCCCGCAGCTGTGCAGCGGCCCGCACCATGATCTTCGGCAAGCTGAGCAACGGCGCCGCCAGCATCCAGCGTACCCTGCGGGATCACGCGCCCCGCGTGGCGGGCTGCGGTCTGGAAGACGCCGCCGCCAACATCCGGGCCATGCTGCCGCAGGTGCTGGCTGCCGCTGACTTGGACACCCTGCGGGGAATAGAGGGTGCTGCCGCCACCGCGTATTTCAGCGTCCTCGATCACATGCTCCTGAGTCGAAAGGAGGCCTTCTTCTTCCACGGGCGCAGCCGCCGCCCGCCGCTGGATCGGGTAAACGCCATGCTGTCCTTCGCCTACAGTCTGCTGGCGCACGACTGTGCCAGCGCCTTGGAAAGCGTGGGGCTGGACAGCTATGTAGGCTTCCTCCACCGCGACCGGCCGGGACGGCAGTCATTGGCGCTGGATCTGATGGAGGAGCTGCGGCCCTGCATGGCAGACCGCTTCGTGCTGACCTTTGTGAACAATCGAATGCTGCGCCCGGAGGACTTTCAGATGCAGGACAGCGGCGCGGTGCTGCTGTCCGATGAAGGCCGTCGGAAATTCCTGAAGACCTGGCAGGAGCGGAAACGGGACACACTGACCCACCCCTATCTGGGGGAAAAGCTGAGCTGGGGCATGGTCCCCTATGCGCAGGCGCTGCTGTTGGCCCGCTGCCTCCGCGGCGACTTGGACGGCTATCCGCCGTTTTTATGGAAGTGATGCTATGCTGGTGCTGATCACATACGATGTAAACACCGAGGACGCCGCCGGACGCAAGCGCCTGCGGCAAATTGCCAAAAAGTGCGTGGACTATGGACAGCGGGTGCAAAATTCCGTGTTCGAGTGCCTGCTGGACGCAGGACAGTGCCGCCGCCTGCAGGCGCAGCTCCTATCCATCATGGATTCCGAGAAGGACAGTCTGCGCTTTTACTATCTGGGGAAGCAATACGAGAAAAAAGTGGAGCATTTCGGTGCGAAGAGCACCTACCTGCCGGAGGATCCCCTGATCCTCTGACACACGTCTCCCGGCACGGCGGTGATACAGCGCACGGGCATCCGGGACATGCCTTCCCGCCCCTTGCGAAGTCCAAGTGACCAGTAATTGTCGGGAGGTTCGCAAGGCTTTTCCCGAGAAAGCGCCGGTCTTTCCCCGGTTTTTTCGGGCAGCCACCCCGTGTTTTCCCCAAAAAAACGCAAAAATTCTACTTATTTGTCAAAGATCCGCAGGTAAAACTGTGCATCTTTGCTGTCGCCCCCCTCGCGGGGGGCGTGGATTGAAATTCCAATGAGTTACAGCGTGGCTCTGGGTACGACCCGTCGCCCCCCTCGCGGGGGGCGTGGATTGAAATCAAAAGATAGAGTTATAATATGCTTGTAAGTTGAAAGTCGCCCCCCTCGCGGGGGGCGTGGATTGAAATCGTTCTATGTCTCGGTATGCCCTGTAAGCAGGACGGTCGCCCCCCTCGCGGGGGGCGTGGATTGAAATCTCTCTGGTCTTAAAGAAACTGTGGATGCTCAGACGTCGCCCCCCTCGCGGGGGGCGTGGATTGAAATTTTAAAGCAATCAGTTTGGTATTGGGACGAGTCGTCGCCCCCCTCGCGGGGGGCGTGGATTGAAATGCCCAGACCGCGAACAGCTCGTCTTTGGGGATGGTCGCCCCCTCGCGGGGGGCGTGGATTGAAATAGCTGCAGGTGCTGCAAGCCCAGGTACTGTACGGTCGCCCCCCTCGCGGGGGGCGTGGATTGAAATCAGTACCACAGCTTGCGCACATTGGTCATGGTCGCGTCGCCCCCCTCGCGGGGGGCGTGGATTGAAATGCGGAATTGATGCAAGTGATGTTGTTTCTATCATGTCGCCCCCCTCGCGGGGGGCGTGGATTGAAATTGGGCATTTTGCAGGATAGCCCAATATCATTTGCAGTCGCCCCCCTCGCGGGGGGCGTGGATTGAAATTCCTTTCGTTTGTAGTTTTTTGATAAAGTGTGGGGTCGCCCCCCTCGCGGGGGGCGTGGATTGAAATGTAAGTTGTGTCTACAAGCAGTACGCCACCTCGTAGTCGCCCCCCTCGCGGGGGGCGTGGATTGAAATGTACACAGCCTGCCCGTAAAAGTTGGTTTGAAGAGTCGCCCCCCTCGCGGGGGGCGTGGATTGAAATTGCAACTCCTGACGGCCACGACATACCGTTAAAGTCGCCCCCCTCGCGGGGGGCGTGGATTGAAATATATGTCATGTTCTCACCTCCTTAATAAAAGCGTTGTCGCCCCCCTCGCGGGGGGCGTGGATTGAAATCGAAGCGCTGAACAACAACACCGTTGTCATGACGTCGCCCCCCTCGCGGGGGGCGTGGATTGAAATCAGACGGTTATCAACGCAAAGCCGGTCATGCGGCAGTCGCCCCCCTCGCGGGGGGCGTGGATTGAAATTGTCATGTTTAATATCCTTTCATAGGTTAAAATGTGTCGCCCCCCTCGCGGGGGGCGTGGATTGAAATAGGGCGTTGGAGGTCTTGCCCACCTTGAACAGCGATGTCGCCCCCCTCGCGGGGGCGTGGATTGAAATTTTAGTGATTTCTAAGTAAGCTGCGCACGATACCAAGTCGCCCCCCTCGCGGGGGGCGTGGATTGAAATAGCCGCTCACACAGCTCCGCGCCGGTCACGGCCGTCGCCCCTTCGCCCAGTTTGCTCGCCGGGTGCGCCCTCATGATGATCAGAAAAATCCAGCTTCGTACAGTCCGTGGTAATGTATCCGTTTTCGTTCCGGTTGTTCGTCTCCCCGAAAAACTCCTTTGCGGATTTTGCATGGTCTTTTTTCTCCGCCTCCGAGTAAGCTTTCAGCGAAACCAGCAGCGGCTTGACATTCTCACTGACATTGGATATACTGCGAGTAAGACCAAACTTGGTTCCCCCGAACGGCGTAGAGCGCCCTAAGGCATTGAACCATTTTTTGGTCTCTTTTTTGTTTTCTTCCAAATGAAGCAGTTTATCCTCGGACAGAGATATGAATGCGCACAGAAAGCAGATCATTGTGAATACCGCATGCTGTTCCTGCTGTCTTTTCCAATCAGACGGCAGGCTTATCGTGCTGCGCACAGCAGTCCGATAAGTCACAGAAATCATACATCCCGTCTATTTCAAGAAGTCACCTTCTTTGAACAGACGGGATTTTTGTATTTACACGAGGTATAACAATAATCGAATCACATGAGCGTATGACCGCGAAGCGGTGCGCCTTCGCAAGAGCATACCATTCGACCTATGCCCGGAAATCGGGGAAACGCTTTATCCGGAGCACCATGCCGACATAAACAAAACCACCTGCCAAGCGGGTGGTTTTGTTTATGCTGCTTTCTGGCAAGAGGACAGATGCGCTCTGTTTTGCGTGCAGCCCGTGCCGTTAGTAGAGCCGCTCCAGTTGAAAGGCCAGCTCGGTGCGGCCCACGACGGCGTGGTGGTTGTTGTAAAGGTTTTTGTCGTGGTAGCGGGGCAGAGAGCAGGCTTCCTCCGGCGTGATGACGCCGAGCTGGGTGAGAACCGAGAGGATGGCATACGGGACGATGGAGGAGGCGCCGTCCTCCATTTTGAGGGCAATGCCGATCCCCTTATCCTTGATGCCCACGGCATAGAATGCGCTGGCGCCTGATTTGCAGAAGATTCGGTCGCCGAAGGCGGCCATCAGCTGCGTGCAGATGCGATCGGTCCCTGCCACCATTTCCGGATGTGCTGTCATGGCGGACGTGATGCGCCGGAGGACAGCGGCCCGGGTGGGGGCGAAAAGCGTGGGGAGGGACATGCGGGCGTAGCCCTGTGCCAGCCGGTAAAGGGGCAGCGCGTGGACCGGAACGCCGCAGCCGTCCACGGCCAGATGGACTTCGGAGGTCTCCACGCCGCACATTTCAGCGAACACCGAGAGGATACGCTGCTGAACAGGGTGCTCCGGAGAAATATAGTTCTCCAGGGATTCCCCTAAATGGCGGGCGGTGATGAGCATACCGGCGTGCTTTCCGGAGCAGTCGCAGTAGATGGGCGCCCGGGGGATGCCGGCGATCTTCAAGGCGTCCTCGGCGGGGACATACATGGGGTATTCCGACCCGCAGCACAGCTGGTCGGGGGAGAGACCTGCCTTGTGCAGGATGCTCTCCACGGCCTTTACATGAAAGGGCTCTCCGTTGTGGGAGGAACAGATGACAGCCAGCTCCTGCGGGGTAATGCCATAATGCTCCAGCGCACCGCTCTCTGCCACGGGGATCGCCTGAAGGGGTTTGGCGGAGGAGCGGGCAAATGTAAGACGCTCCGGATCACCGAGCTTCCAAAGGATCTTGCCTGTGTGATCCGTTACCGCGATGTGTCCCCGGTGGATCTGATCCACCAGATCACCGCGGTATTGATAGGCAATAACAGCCATAGCATATACCTCCGTTTCTTAGATCACAAAGTAGAAAAAGCGCAGCACATCACCGTAATCATCGGCATCAAAGGCCACGGTGGTGGGAGAGATGAGGCTGGCGCCGGGATAGTGGGAGCATCCATAGGCGTCATAATGATGTACATAGGTGACCTCCACGTGGAAGTGCTCGGGAAGTGCCGGAGGTGTGGCTGTTTTTGCCGCCGCCACAGCCTCGGCCATCATGCCCTCGATCTCCTCGCGGACAAGCTCCGGGGTCTTTGTCAGAACGCCGTAGCCGTGGCCGGATTTGGTTGGTACGGTCAGCAGGCCGGGTACGGTGCGCGCCGCAGCCGCACACATCCCCTCGTCGCCGCTGGCGAATAGGGTGGGAACGCCCCGGTAAGCGGCGGCATGGGCGTACATCTCGAATTCTCCCCACAGCGCGCCATTGACCGTAAGGCGGAAAATGCGGGAGCTTACCATCGTGTGGGACGTGGGATTTCCGGGGGCGGAGGCGGCGTCGTGAAAGCCGACCATCAGCATACCGTCATAGCTCTCGTCAAAAATACCGGTAAGGCCCACAATATCGTGGGTGATCCCCCGAAGGAGACGGGCATCTCTGGGGAGCAGGGCGCAGTCAATGTTGCAGCCGTCTCCGTGCATATCCTCTATGACGACCTCGTCGGCTCCGCCGGAGAAAAGGCCGCGGGCCGCGGCGGAAGATCATGTTGCTTCGCTGCGGATACGCCGCAGGTAGCGGTAGACCGTGGGTTCGGAGATGTGCAGTTCCCTGGCGACCTGTCCAACGGAGCCCTTGGTCTGGAATACGCCCTGGGCTTCCAGAGAGCGGAGTATCTCCAGCTTGTCGGCGGTATGCATGGCCTCGGAGGGGATACCATAGCCGAGGATGGTGGAGTGGATCAGATTGCTGGACAGCTCCGGGATGGAATCATCCAGGTTTTCGGTATAGGCGGAGCTTTCCTCCTCTTGCGGAAGAGAAAAGGAATGGAGCAGGTTGGAAAGATGCTCCGAGAGCACCAGAATATCTTCCACATCGTGGTTCACGCAGATCAGCCCCACCAGATGACCCTTTTCCTTAATGAAATAGGTGGAAGAAACGAAACGCTTGCCTCCCCGGGTGCGGCCCTCGTAGTTGGCCACATAGTCGTGCTCCTTATAGGCTCCGGTTCGCAGCAGTTCCTTGGCCAACTCCGTCATGGGGTCGCCCACGCGGCGGCCGCTGAGATGCTCGTTGCAGGCGGCAATCACCGAGCGCTCCGGCGTGGAAACGTCATGGAGGATGATCTCATAATTCTTTCCGCAGATCTTCCCCATAAATTCCACCAGAGGAATGTATCGCTCAAGACTGGCGTAGTTGCTCACTGTATCCCTACTTTCTCAACAATAATTCTTGCCTGATAAAAAACTGTCACATAGTGCTAGCGAAAGTCAGTATATCGAAAATGAATGGATAAATCAACACCTAATATGCCGGAAAGTTTTGGGGGGATGTAACATTTTTTTGCAGGCCAAGGCGAAAATGGCCTTCAAAGCAGCGATTTAGACAAAAAATTATCAAGCTTCTTGGCACTTATGCAAGGTTGACAATGGGGGTGTGATAAATTATAATCAAGAATGTAACAAAGTTATCAGAAGGGAGGCTCAATGTCATCCTACCCCGCGTTATATTTTTAAGGAGGTATTTGTAATGGAAGCTGCAAACTACGGTATTTTGTCATTGATTCCCCTTGCTCTTACCCTGCTGCTGGCATTTTGGAAGAAGGACGCGGTCTTTGCCCTGTTCATGGGCTGTCTCTCCGGCGTTCTGCTGCTGGGGCATGACCCCGCCTTCGGCTTCTCCGCTCTGGCGGAGGAGGCTCTGGGCAACGAGGACTTCATCTGGATCCTGCTCATTCAGGTATTCATCGGCATTATGATCGCGTTCTTCATGAAGGCGGGCGTGGTCAAGGCGTTTGCGGAGATGATCGCCGGCAAGGTGAAATCCCCCCGCAGCGTAAAGCTGGCCACCTGGTTCATCGGCCTGTTCACTATCGACGACTACATGAGCCCCCTGCTGCGCGGCGTGGTCATGCGTCCCTTGACGGATGAGATGCGTGTGCCCAGAGAGAAGCTGGCCTTCATCCTCGACTCCACCTGCGCCTCCGTGTGTACCCTGATGCCCTTCATGGCATGGGGCGCCTACGTGGCCGGTCTGGTGGCGGATCTGGGCGGCCCTGTGACCTCTAACGAGCAGGGCGTGAGCGTCTACATCAGCGCCATCCCCTTTAACTTCTACGCGATTCTGATGGTGCTCATCACACTGCTCTCCGCACTGGAGATCTTCCCCGACTTCGGGCCCATGCGCAAGGCGGAGCAGCGCGCCCGTACCACCGGCAAGCTGCTGCGTGACGGCGCCGTTCCCATGATGGGCACCGAGCTGGAGGAGCTGCAGAAGGGCAACGACAGTGATGTAAAGCCCAACGTCATGCTGGACTTCCTGGTCCCCATCATGATCCTGGTAGCCACCGCCATCTGGACGTACATCGCCAAGGGCGGCGTGAAGATCCTGGAGTGCTTCATCATCACCGTGATCTATATGTCCATCGAGCTGAGCATCCGCAAGGTGTTCAAGAGCGTGACCGATCTGGTGAGCACCGCCGTGCAGGGCATGAAGAGCGTCATGTCCGCCACGCTGATCCTGGCCCTGGCCTACTGCATCAACACCATCACCAAGTCTATGGGCGCCGCCGACTTCCTGTTGGGCGTCTGCGAGAGCTGGATGACCCCCGCCCTGTTCCTGTCTGTGACCTTCATCGCGGGCGCCGTGATCTCCTTCTTCACCGGCTCCTCCTGGGGCACCTTCGCCATCTGCATTCCCATCGCTGTTCCCATGGCCTACTCCTTCACCGGCGGTCAGCTGGGTACGCTGGTCTACGCCGCTGTGGGCGCCGTTGTCAGCGGCGGTCTGTTCGGCGACCATTGCTCCCCCGTTTCCGACACCTCGGTGCTCTCCTCTCTGGGCGCCGCCTGCGACCACATTGACCACGTCCGCACCCAGCTTCCCTATGCGCTGCTGGCGGCGGCAGTGTCCATCATTCTGTGGATCGTCGTTGCACTGGTTGGTGGCGCTGCATGAGATACGATTTTGATACCCCCATCAATCGCAGAAATACCTTCTCCTTTAAGTGGGACTGCGATATGGACTATTTCGGCCGGGACGATGTGATCCCCATGTGGGTGGCGGACATGGACTTCGCCTGCGCCCCCTGCATCGTGGAGGCTGTACAGAAGCGCGCCGCCCATCCGGTTTACGGCTACGGTGTGCGCCAGCAGCCCTATTATGACGCGGTGATGGGCTGGCTGAAAAAGCGCCATGGCTTTGAGGTCAACTATGAGCATCTGGCCTTTGCGCCTCCCGGCGTGATCTACGCCATGAACGTGATGCTGCGCATCCTCACCAAGCCCGGCGACAGGGTCATGGTCCCCATGCCCAACTACGACCCGCTGTTTGACATGGTCACCCGGGGCGGCCGGAAGCTGGTAGAGACGCCGCTGGTCTGGAAGGACGGGCGCTACACCTTCGACTTCGCCGATATGGAGGCCAAGGCTGCCTCCGGCGTGAAGGTACTGGTGCTCTCCAGCCCCCACAACCCCACCGGCCGGGTATGGACCCGTCAGGAGCTGGAGAGCGTGGCGGAGATCTGTCTGCGGCACAACATCTTCATGCTGGTGGACGAGATCCACTGCGACTTTGTGCCGCCGGAGCATCCCCACACCACCTTTGGTCTGCTGGGCGAGGAGGTGCTGCGCCATTCCATGGTCTGCTACTCCTCCAACAAGGGCTTCAATCTGGGCGGACTGGGTATGGCCACCCTGGTGCTGGCGGACGACGACCTGCGGTGCAAGTTCAACGAGGAGATGTCCATTGCCCAGACGCGGCTGGATAACATCTTCGGCATGGCCGCCCTCATAGCCGCCTACAACGACGGCGAGGAGTGGCTGGATCAGGCCATCGCCTACGTCTCCGACAACAAGGCGTATCTGGATCAGTTCCTGCGGGAGCGCATTCCTCAGATCCGTATGATCCCCTCCGAGGGTACGTATCTGGTCTGGCTGGACTGCTCCCAGCTGCCCTACCGGGGCATGGCGCTGGAGCATTTCATGATCAATGAGGCCAAGGTGGCGTTCTGCGCCGGCTATGAATTCGGTAAGCAGGGAGAGGCTTTTCTGCGCATGAATGTGGCCTGTCCCCGGTGTACCCTGACAAAGGCTCTGGAGCAGATGGAAAAGGCGATCAACGGTCTGTCGCTTCAGTGATACCTGTAAACGACGCACCTTGTGAGATAAGAAATTTTTTAAAGGAAAAACAGCGCGGAACGAGACGGAGACGCTGATCACGCCCGACAAATACAGCATCGACTATGTGGGGCATTTGGGCCGGAAGGCGCTCTGTCTGGGACTGGTCATGCGGGACTATGGCGTGTACGAGCACCCCACATTCTTTGTGGTGGACGAAAATGGCAAGGAAAATCTGGGCCGCTATGACCGCCGGGTCAACTCCGAGGTGGTCACCGACTGCTTCTCCGGCTCCGTCACGGGACAGAGAATGGTGGGCGAGACGCTGTATTTCCTCAACACGGACGGCGTGGATATCGACGGCTTCGTGATGAAGCCGGTGGGCTACGAGCCGGGCAAACGGTATCCGGGCATCCTTCATATTCACGGTGGGCCGAAGATGGTATTTGGCCCGGGCTTCCACCACGAGATGCAGCTTTGGGCGGCCTCCGGCTTTTTCGTATGCTACTGCAACCCAAGAGGAAGCTGCGGCAAGGGAAATGCCTTTGCCGATCTTCAGGGCAAGTACGGAGAGGTGGACTTCCGGGATCTGATGGAGTTCACGGATGAGGTTCTGCGGAGATATCCCGAAATTGACGCAGATCGAATGGGCGTTGCCGGCGGTTCCTATGGCGGCTTTATGACCAACTGGGTCATCGGTCACACGGATCGTTTCCGCTGTGCCGTGTCCCAGCGGAGCATTGCCAACTATGTGGGGGATTATCTCCTCTCGGATATCGGCTACTATTATGTGCCTGACCAGCAGCTTGGCACCATTTGGGAGCATCCGGAGCGTTTATGGAAGGCGTCGCCCCTCACCTATGCCGACCGTGTTAAGACGCCCACACTCTTTATTCACGCAGATAAGGATTACCGCTGCACGCTGGCCAACGGTCTGGAAATGTTCGCGGCACTCAAGCTCCATGGCGTGGAGAGCAAGCTGTGCATGTTCTACGGCGAGAACCACGGCCTGAGCCGAGAGGGAAAGCCCTCCAACCGCATCAGCCGACTCAGCGAGATCCTGCACTGGATGGAGGAGCACCTGAAGGAAGAATAAGGGGGAGCCAACCGGCGGGTTCTGGCAGAGTGTGTGCCGGAGCATTTGCCGCGCTTAAATCTATATCCCTTGGAAGCTGTCTTTTTTACATGGCGATTTCAGCGGACAGCGGCCACAGCGCCGCGTCATACAGGTATCGCGGAAGCATTTACGCCAAGAGCCCACCTTCTCAAGAAGGTGGGCTCTTGCTGTAAGTACACGAAGTGAGACGCTTTATTTCTTGTCGAACAGGATAAACAGCAGGCTGGACAGGCACAGCAGGAAGGGGTAGAACAGCAGGGGGATGATGTCAAAGGCGCTGATGGCGTAGCCGAGGGTTGCGCATGTGGAAATGGCCACCAGCATCTGGGCGCCGTAGGGGATGATGCCCTGAAAGATGCAGGAGAAGGTGTCCAGCAGGGAGGCGGAGCGCTTGGGGCTGATGCCGTATTCCTCCGCCACCTCCTTGGCGATGGGGCCTGCCATGACGATGGCCACGGTGTTGTTGGCGGTGGCGATATCCATGAGGCCCACCAGCAGGCCGATGCCCAGCTGGCCGCCCCGCTTGCCGCGAAACACCCGGCGGATGAAGGCGAGGATGCTCTCGAAGCCGCCGTAGGCGCGGATGAGGCCGCACAGGGAGGCCACCAGCAGGGTCACCAGAATGGTCTCGAACATACCGGACACGCCGCCGCCCATGTTGCCCATAAGCTCCAGCGCCGTGACCTGCCCGGTGATAAGGGTGATGGCAGCGCCGGCGGCGATGCCGATGAGCAGAACCACGAACACGTTCAGGCCGACAATGCCGCCGATAAGCACCAGCACATAGGGGATGATCAGCACCAGATCGTGACCGCCGGAGACGGCGTTCTGCACATCGGTACCCAGAGAGACCACGATGATCAGCGCCAGCGCCGCCAGCGCGGCGGGCAGGGCGATCTTGAAGTTGGCGCGGAACTTGTCCTTCATCTCCGTGCCCTGGGTGGAGCAGGCGGCAATGGTGGTATCGGAAATAAAGCTGAGGTTGTCGCCGAACATGGCGCCGCCCATGACGGAGGCGATGCACAGCGGCAGGTCAAAGCCGGAATCGGCGGACACCGCCACGGCGATGGGGGCCAGCAGGGTGATGGTGCCGACGGAGGTGCCCATGGCCATGGACACGAAGCACGCCACCACGAACAGCACAGCAACCGCCAGCTTCACCGGGGCGATGGACAGCAGGAAGTAGGCCACGGCCTCGGCGCTGGAGCGGCCGGTGACGCCCACGAAGATGCCCGCCACCAGAAAGATGAGGATCATGGTGACGATGTTCTTATCGCCGATGCCCTGTCCCATCAGCTCCAGCTTTTCATCAAAGCTCACACCGCGGTTTTGCAGGCACGCTACCAGCAGCGCCACCAGGAAGGCCACGACGATGGGGATCTGATAGAAGCCCATCTCGATTCTCAACACATACTCCAGAATAATGCCCAGCACCAGATACAGCACCAGGAATACGGCCACGGGCAGCAGGGCCACCGCCCGGGGGGTTGGTTTTTTCTCCATAAACTCTCTCCTTTATGAAAACGTTGGCTTTTTTCACCGCTTTTGATGGTATCATGAGGGGAAGAAAAAGTCAACGCAAAGACATCTGCACCTTATCTGCTTTATCTGGCGCGTCCGACCTGTACGCGGGGGTATTCGGTGAGACCGGAGCGGGCCGGTGTCTTCATCATGGCCGGCTCGCCTATCCGGCGGATGACGTCTCTCCTTCCACTGATAGATCTCCCTTCTTCCCAGAGATCAACGTGGGACTTCTGGCAGAGCCCTGGTTTGAGGGCCGCACGGCCCAGTGCCTTACCGACATTCTGGGCGGTCAGGACGGCGGCCGCAGCCATGGTAACGCTGACCGCCGCCTATCTGGCCGTGACCCTGCTGGTACAGGGGGCACGGTTCGTCAAGCGTTTCTACGTCCGGCGCCTCACCAACAACGGCGCCATCAATTTCAACGGCTACACCATCACCCTGGCGGACGGCACCGTCCTCCGGTAAGGCTTACCGCACCTCGATAGCCGCCGCGGGGCAGGCGTCCGCCGCCTCCTGCACGGCCAGCTTCAAACCGTCGGGTACCGGCCCGGCCGCCGCCTGCGCCGATTCGCCGTCCTCCAGAGAGAACACCTCCGGACAGATGGTGGGGCACAGGCCGCACCGGATACACGCCTTCTGCAATACGATGGCTTCCATAAAAATTCCCTCCATAGAAAATTCAGGATATGGGCAGTTTGCCCCGTATCAGGAAAAAGTATGCGGGAAGCACCGTCCCTTTCGGACGGTGCTTCCCGCATTTTTCCATTTTTCCCTTGACAGCCGCAGCTGTCCATGGTATGGTAACTGTACTAACACGCATAATACAGTTAATGCGCAATGGCAGGAAGGAGTGAGCGCGGATGATCTCCCTGGATTATCGGGACAGCCGCCCCCTGTACCAGCAGGTGAAGGACAATCTGCGGCGGATGATGCTGACGGGGCTGCTGCCGCCGGACGAAAAGCTGCCGTCGGTGCGGAGTCTGGCCACACAGCTGGCCATCAACCCCAACACCATCCAGCGGGCATACAGCGAACTGGAGGCGGAGGGGTACATCTACTCCGTGCCCGGCAAGGGCAGCTTTGCCGCCGCCGAGGGCGGCGAGCAGCAGCGGCGTATCCGTGAGCTGAAAACGCAGGCGGCCCCTCTGCTGGAGGAGCTGAAGACGCTGGGCTGCACGGAGGAGGATCTTTTGCAGCTGTGGAGAGGAGGAGAGACACATGCTTGAAGCGAAAAACGTGGTCAAGACCTTTGACGGCTTTCGGGCGCTGGACAGTCTGAACATGACGGTTCCCAAGGGCGCAGTGTACGGTCTGGTGGGCCCCAACGGCGCGGGCAAGTCCACCATCATCCGGCATCTGGCCGGTATCTACCGTCAGGACAGCGGCGAGGTGCTGCTGGACGGCCAGCCGGTATACGAGAACCCCGCCGTCAAGCGGCGGATGACAGTGATCGGCGACGACTGGTACTATTTCCCCCAGGCCAATATTCGTGAGATGGCCCGCTTTTTCGCGGGACTGTACCCCGCCTTCAGCTGGGAGCGCTATGAAAAGCTGAAGCAGGTGTTCCCACTGGACGAGAAGATGATGCTGCGCCGCATGTCCAAGGGTATGCAGAAGCAGGCGGCGTTCTGGTTGGCGGTGTGCTGCATGCCGGAGTACCTCATTTTGGATGAGCCGGTGGATGGGCTGGACCCCGTCATGCGCCGCCAGGTGTGGTCTCTGCTGCTGGGTGACGTGTCCGAGCGGGGCACCACGGTACTGGTGTCCAGCCACAACCTCCGCGAGCTGGAGGACGTGTGCGATCACGTGGGCATCCTGAACCGCGGGCAGGTGCTGCTGGAGCGGAGCCTCTCCGACCTGCAGGACAACACCGTGAAGCTGCAGGTAGCCTACGCCGGCGTGACGGAGCCGATGCTGCCGTCGGAGCTGAACATCCTGCACCGCAGCCACGTGGGACGGGTGTATACCTACATCGTGCGGGGCAGCCGCGCCGAGATCCTGCGCCGCATGGAGATCACGGAGCCCATCCTGCTGGAATCCATCCCGCTGACACTGGAGGAGATCTTTATCTATGAATTGGGAGGTGTGGACTATGCCGCGAAAGACATCCTGCTGTAACGGGACGCTGCTGCGCAGCGACGTGCGCCACTACTGGCCCGCCGGCTTTCTCTATGTGCTGGTGTGGCTGATGATCCTGCCCATCCCCCTGCTGCAGACAGCCCGGGATTATCTGCGTTTTCAGTCTGAGCAGACGGTCCAGCTGGCAGCGCAGCTGCACAACCACGTCTATGCCGCCATGACCGGCTCGCTGGTGCTGGCGGTGCTGGCGGGTGCGGTGATCCCCATGGCGGTGTACGCCTATCTGATGACGCCCCGGGCTGTGGGGCTGATGCACACCCTGCCCGTCACCCGCACATCCCAGTTTTTCACCCACTTTCTCAGCGGCTTCGGCCTGTTGACAGCGGGAAATCTGCTGATCTTCCTGCTGTCAGCGCTGGCTATGATGCCCTCCGGCAGCGTGGACTGGGCCGCGCTGGGCCTGTGGCTGCTGGTGACGGAGCTGCTGGAGCTGTTCTTCCTGTCTCTGGGCACTCTGTGCGCCATGGCCACCGGCTGGCTGCTGGCCATACCGGTGCTGTACGGCGCGGCCAACTGCATTGTTTTGTTGGTATGCGTCGTGGTGCAGTTCCTTCAGCGCTGGTTCTACTTCGGCTTTGAGAGCACCACCTTCCCCATGGCGGTGATCTGGCTGACGCCCATCGCCCGCCTGTCCACCGCCGTTTGCGGCTACGCCGACGTTCTGGTGCCGCGAGAGGGGGAGGAGGTCTACCTCCGCGTCCTGCCGGAGGGCGGCATGACCTCCTTGCTGGTCTATGCCATCGTGGGACTGGCGCTGCTGGCTCTGGGCTGGCTTCTGTACCGCAGACGGCCCAGTGAGGCCGCCGGTGACGCCATCGCCTTCCGCTGGCTGCGGCCCATCGTCCGGTGGACCGTGGGTCTGTGCGGCGGTCTGGGCCTGGGCCTGTTCCTCAGCGTAGCGCTGCTGGGCGGTCTGGTCGGCGGCCTGGTGCAGCTCCTGCTGTGCCAGGCGGTCATGGGCCTGTTGTGCTTCTTCGCCGCTCAAATGCTGCTGCAAAAGTCGTTCCGCGTCTTCCGCCGCAGCTGGAAGGAGGCGCTGGCGCTGGTGATCGCACTGGCCGCCATCACCCTGTGCATCCGCCAGGACTTCTTCGACGTCCAGAACCGCATACCCGGCGCGTCCCAGGTGGACACCGTGTCGGTCCAGCTCTACGCCGGTGACAGCAGCTACTGCGAAACGGACGATCCCGCCGTGCTGGAGCGGGTGCAGGCGCTGCACCGCGCCGCCCTGGCTCAGGGCGAGGATATGGCCGGTACCTCGGACCGCCATATGAGCATCCGCCTGCGCTATGAGCTGAAAAACGGCGACACCATCCGGCGGGATTACACCATCGCCTGTGTCTCCGGCACGGAGACGTACCGCCTGACCAACCAGCTGCTGAATATGCCCCAGTTCCGCCGCTCTGCCATGGGCATCGACTGGTTGGAGACCTCCGGGCTGGACGCCGTCCGCAGCGGCTACGTGGAGGACTACTGGACCGGCGCCACGGTGGATCTGACCCGTGAGCAGGCCACGGAGCTGTGCCGTCTGGCCCAGCAGGACGCCAACGATGTCTCCGACAGCGATGTGCTGGCCGCCATGGCCGCGAACAGCGATGATGCCTACGCCGCTGCGGCTAAGGAGGATACCCTCCCGGCGGAGACGGAGGCATGGGACGTATACCGTTACAACATCGTCATCTACGCCATGGTGGATGGCCGCGATGTCAGCCGCAGCCTGACTCCGATGGGCTATTGCACCCGTATGCAGTCCTTCATCGGCAGCCTGGACTTCACCAACACCACCACGGTGGACACGGAGGCCTTGTCATGAAAAGAGGACTGCTGTGCATCGCCGCAGCGCTGGTGCTGACCGCCGGTACCCTGTGGCTGACCAGCCTGCGGAACTACGATGCGGCGGACGCCGTGGAGGAAAACGGTGTCCTGCTCTACCTGCGGAAGGACCACGGGGCGGCCTTTGCCAGCACCTATCGCTGGGACGGCACCGGCGACGCCATCGACTACGTCATCCCCGACACAGTGCAGGGCGTGAAGGTCACAGCCATCGGCGGCTTCACCGGCGAGCTGAAGAAGGCCCCTACCGCGGGGCTGGCCATCACCATGCCGGAGACGTACCGTGGCGCGGAACGGGCGCATTACACCATGCCCAGCGGCGCAGTGGAGATCACGCTGCCGGTACGCATCCACATTGGCCGCTATGTCCGCAGCGTCCAGCCGGACGGCAGCCTGCCGACGCCCACCGGTTACTTTGGCTACGACAAGGGCGTCAGCAGCTATATCATCACCCCTGTGTGGACAGTGACGTGCGACGAGGGCAACGAGACGTACTACGCCCGGGACGGACGGCTTTACCAGCGTGCAGACGACGCGCTGGTGCAGCTGCCCTACGCTGTGGAAGGAACCCCCGGATAAACGCAGAGAGGCGCGGGCCTGACGGCCCGCGCCTCTCTATTTCATTTGTGAGGAGATAGAAACAGCTTACTCGTTGGTATAGTTGTCAAAATAGCCCTGAATATAGACGATGGGAGTGCCCTTGTCGCCGGAGCCGCTGGTCAGGTCACACAGGGAGCCGATGAGGTCGGTGAGGTTGCGGGGCGTGGTGCCCTCGGACACCATGTTGCCCACCAGGCTGACCTTGGCGTCCTTCTCGCGGATCTTCTGGGAAATGGCATCCTTGAGGGCCTGTCCGGACAGACCGGCAAACTCCTTGTCCGCCAGGTACTTCAGCTTCAGCTCGTTGGGAGTACCCACCAGACCGCTGGTGTAGCCAGGGGATACCACGGGATCGGCCAGCTCCCAGATCTTGCCGGCGGGGTCCTTGAAAGCGCCATCGCCGTAGACCATGGCCTCCACGCGCTTGCCGGTGGCCTCGCTCATGGCCTTTCCGATGGCCTCTGCCACGGGCTTGGCGTCCCGCGGGAACAGCTTCACGCGGTCATCATCAGCCTTGTTGCTGCCCAGCAGGCCGTACTGGAGGTTGTAGCCGCTGCCGTCCACGGGGGAGGTCAGCAGGTCGTCCAGCCCCAGCACCACCTTGGCGCCGGCGGCGGCCAGCAGGCGCTTGCTGCGCTTGCGGGTGTGGATGTCGCAGCAGATGACGGTGTCGGTGTAGTCCAGCACCGCCTGAACGCGGTTGGCGAACACGATCTCCGCCTCAGCGCCGGCGGACTCGATGATGGTCTTGTAGTAGTCCACATAGTCCACGCCGGTGAAGGGGTGGATGACGGCGCCGAAGGCGGCGCGGAACTGCTCCAGGGACAGCACATCGTGCCAAGGGTCGATGCCGGCCTCGTCCAGCTGGTCCATGGACACCAGGTGGTTCCCCACCTCGTCAGAGGGATAACTGAGCATCAGCACCACCTTTTTGACACCGGCGGCGATGCCCTGCAGCAACAGGGAGAATCGGTTGCGGCTGAGGATGGGGAACGTGACACCCACGGTCTGGCCGCCGGTCTTGGCGCGGACATCGGCGGCGATCTGCTCCACCGTGGCGTAGTTGCCCTGGCAGCGGGCCACCACGGACTCGGTAATGGCTACGATGTCGCCGTCACGGGCGGTGATGCCGTTGTCCTTCAGTGCATTCAGCACGGTGTCGGTGGTGATCTGTACCACGTTGTCGCCCTCGCGGAAAATGGGGGCGCGAACGCCCCGTACCACAGTACCCAAGGTTCTGCTCATAGCGGATGCTCCTTTGCATATCATTTCAGGCCACGCAGCGCTTATCGCTGCGCAACAGGTATAGTATAGCACGAATTCGACATAAGTGAAATATAAAATATTTATATTGCGCATTAGCAATACTGAACACGCAGCAAAAAGAACCCGGAAAAAGCTCTTGCATTTTCCCGCAGGATGTGTATAATGATAGGGTAATTACGGGCTTGTAGCTCAGCTGGGAGAGCGTTCGGTTCGCATCCGAGAGGTCGAGGGTTCGAATCCCTTCAGGTCCACCAAAAATAAACCACCCGCAAGGGTGGCTTTATTTTTACTGTGGGCCTAGGGATTCGAGGTTTATGCCCCGGAGGGGTAAATCCCTTCAGGTCCACCAAACAGGTATTGGACGAACACCTATTTCTTCAGCGGCGGCTTCGCCGTGAAGTGTTCGCTCTGATCCGCAACAGAAAAGCGCCGTCTTGGGAGTGATCCCAAGGCGGCGCTTTTTTGCTATCCGCACATTCGATTTCCGCTAATTCTCCTGCTACAATGGTTGCAGAAAGGAACAGGAGGTTATACGAATGGAGAGATTTATCACAGATGAACGCACGGGGCTGAAGTATGAGCTGGTCGGAGACTATCCGAACCCCTCACATTTCATAACGATAAAAGCACAGACCATGGCTTTTGGGGGGAAGCCCCGCCGCCCGGTTGCCGCTCTGGGCAGCGTGAGCCGCTCTACTCTGTGGCGGATGCTGCACAAGGAAAAGTAAATGTCCGTCTCGCTGTGAGCTGCGGCGGGTAATTGAACGCGAAAGGGAACCCTAACGGTTCCCTTTCACACGATCCCTCCCTCCGATACTTGTGCCCGGGCAGGTTTTTCGAAAGACTAAGGCAGGCACCCAAAGGGTGCCTGCCTTTCCTGTTTCCTGCTGCGCCTTTCTCAGGGCATCGCCGGCTCGGAGGCCAGGCGCACAGTGAAGTCCTGCGCCGCTGCGCCCTCCGGCAGCAGCTTCGCCATGACCACCAGCCGCTGGTCGCCGGTATTCTCCATGTCGTACTTCCGGCAGCAGGTGGACAGCGTCAGGATGGTATCCTCCTCACTGAAGGTCACACCGTCAAACGCCAGCCAGTTCTTCTCCTCCACCTGCCGGAGGAAGCCGGTGAGCTCCTCACCCGCGAGGTTCGGAGAAATATAGTCGAAGCTGATGTCCGTGATGAAGCAGGCCGTGATCTGGAACACCATGTCGTCACCCTCCACGGAGAGGTAGATGTAGGGGTTCTCCTGCACGAAGTCCGTATCCATGTACCGGTGGAGCTTGGTGAATTTCGGGCCGTCCGGGTCGCAGTTGGTGGCGGAATGGCCAAAAATCACGGTGTTCTTATCCAGCGCGCTCCGGCTGCTTAGATGGTCGTCGCAATGGGCGTAGTAGCAGCCCCACTCGCTGAAATTCCCGTTTTCGTCCTTTTGCAGGTAGTACCCGTTGTCCGCCGCCTGCATCACGGCATCGTCCACCTCCGCGCCGGGCATATACAGCCACGCCGCGGTGTCGGGATTTGCCCTTTTGGCGGCAGCCAACTGCTCCTGCCGGTCCACAGCGGGGATGACCTCGCCGACTGTCTGGGGCTCCGTCACCTCCGAAACGGTGGGATACTCCGCCTTTTTGCCGCAGGCGGCGGCCGTGGCCGCCACGGTCAGCAGCAGCGCGGCGATGAGAGCGCAGGAGAGGGTGCGCGTAAACTTTCTCATGGCGTTATCTCCCGCAGCCGGTGGTGCTCCGCGTCACGGTCACGCCGGTCTGGGGATTGCCGTTGGCCTTCATAAAGACAGCCTCGATGGTGTGGTCCTGCGTGACATTCCGGAAGGTGTAGGATGTCACCGCGCCCACGCTCCTGCCGTCCACCAGCACCTTGGCCACGGCGTAGCCCGCATCCGGCGTGATGGTAAAGGTCTGCTCCCCACCCTCGCCGACGGAGGTCCAGCCGGCGGGGGAGATGGTCCCGTTGGCACCGGCGGACGCCCTGATGGTGTGATCGGTGCCGTACTGGTTGCCGCCGTTGGGCTTGTAATACAGCTCGATCTCACCGCTGAGGGTGGTGTAGTTGCCGTCCGCAGGGGTGAAGCGCCACTTGTAGGCCGTGTTGGCCTTCACGCGGGTGCTGCCCGGCAGCACGTTCCCCGCATCGTCCACCCATTCCAGCACACCGTCCGCAGGGGAGATGGTGCTGCCGTCCAGCGTCAGCGCCGCGTCATCCAGCGTCTTGCCGCGGGTGATGATCCTGATGTAGTTGGGCTCGCCGGTGGGTCTGGCCTTGGTGATGGTAACGATCACCGCGTCACTGACAGCCTCCTTGTAGTCCTTGTCCTCCGCCTTGGTGACCGTCACGGTAACGATGCCCACCTTCACCGGCGTGAGAAGGCCCGTATCGGGGTCGATGACGGCTTCGCCGGTGCCGTTGGTCACGGCGTAGGCCGCTTTGCCTGTGCCGGAGCCGCCGCTGCTGCCCAGCTGCAGCGTCTCACCGTAGACCACGGTGGTGCCGCCGGTGACACGCAGCGCAGCCTGATCGTCCTTCTCCCGCAGGAGGATGTGCAGCGTAATGGTGAAGTCCTCATAGTTGGCACAGGATGCCTTGAGGGTGATGGTGATCTGGTCGCCCAGCGCCTTCCCCTCGGGGATCGCGTAGGTCAGGAGACTGCCGTCCGCCGCAAAGTCCTGCCTGGGCAGCACCTCGCTGGCCTCGCTGCTGAACGTCCACCGCTGTCCCTCGGGAAGCGAGGACCAGTCCGGCGCGTAGGTGTGTTTCTCGGTGTCCGTGTACTTCTGCACCAGCTCCACCGTCCTCAGGTTCCGGCCGTCTGCCGGGCCCACGGTCACATCGATGGCGGCACCGACTACCCCCTTATAGTTTGGGTCATCCGGCTTAAAATTGGCATCATACGTATGGCTGCCGATTTTGTCAAGCACCGTTTGCGGCGTTTGCCAGCTCCATGTGCCGGGTGTAGTGCCTTCGGGGGTTGCCAGCGCAATATCACCAAGCGTTTGACCGTATTTCGCCGTCACGCCAGTGGGCTTTTTATAGGTCGGTGTCGCCTTCTCCACCACAAACTGCACAGCCGCCGTGGTGAATTCCCTGTAGTTATCCGTCTCGCCAATGACCGCGTACATGTAGTAGGTACCGGCATCCAGCGTGGTGGGCTGCATGTTCTCCCACTTCGTGCCGCCGCTGGCGGTATTTTCGGTGCCGTAGTAGTAGACCGCTCTGCCATCGCCCACCTGATATGTCAGGCTGGGCGCGCTGGGCGCATCGTTGTAGGTGAAGCCCGCCATGCTGACGGCGGCGCTCTGCGCGGCCCTGTTGACCTGAACGGTCACAGTGCCCGTGGCCTCCACATAGGTCTTGGTGTCATCCGGCATGAACTTCCACGCAGCGCCTGCATGTGTACCCGCATCCAGCACCGTGTCGGGCTCCTGCCAGGTGAATGTGCCCGCAACGGTCCTGCCGTCCGCCTGCATCGTGCCGCTGATGGCGATGGCGCCCAGCTTCTCGCCGTAGGTGATCTCGGCGGGACTCAGCGTCAGCGCGCTCTCCGGACTGGGCGTCAGCTTGGCCTCCACCATCAGGGTAACGGTGATGGTGTAGTCCTCATAGTTGTCGGCTCCGGTGACGTTGACCTTCACCTTGGCGGTCTTGCCCACCTTGGACGCATCGTCCGCAAAGCCGAAGCGCAGGATACCCTCGCTGACCGAGCATGTACCGTTCAGCACACCGGCATCATCTGTCACGCTGCCCAGCGCCGCCGTACCGCCCTCCGCGATCAGGCTGCTCAGGTCCACGGTGCCGTTGTTGTCGTACATGGCGGAACCGTTCACCGTTCTGTCGCCATAGGCCGCCCTGTGGATAGTGAAATACACCACCTCGTCCGCGAGCTTCAGCGTATAGTTGTCCGCCTTGAAGCCGCTGCCGTTCGCCAGCGCCAGAGTGCCCCCGGTGATGGCGTAGCTGCCCGCGTCCGCGCCTGCGTCACGCACCAGTCCGCCGCTGAAGGCGGGGGTCTCGCCGTTCACCGCACCGGCGGAGATGTAGGTCAGCGTGGGGTCTTTCTCGCCGTAGGTCTTGCCCTGACCGGCATCCGGCGTCACCGTGATGACAGCGGGGGTAATGGCGGCCATCGCCGAAGCCTGCTGGCCGCTGGCCGCCAGCTGATAGTTGCCCGCGGACGCGCCGCCCAGCGTCAGGCCGGAGATACGGACGGTCCTGTCCGTGCCCACGTCCTTGCTGTCGAAGGTACCATCGGCGGAAACGGTGAGTTCATCGCCTTCCGCCTTGCCGCTGATGACCGCCCCGCTGACATCCAGCACGGCGTCAGCGCTGCCGTTGTAGGTCTTATCCGCCGCCGTGATGCCGCTGACAGTGACGGCCCTGGGCGTGATGGCGAAGCTCTCCGCCACCGCGCTGAACGCATAGTTGCCCATGGCCGTGATGGTCACGGTGCCGCCCGTGCTGACATCTCGGTTCTCGCCATAGGCGACGGTGTAATCCCGCCCCTCGGTCAGCTTGGTGCTGCCGATCTTTACGGTGGGCGCAGGCGTGATCTGCCTGCCGGTATAGGTGGTGTCGCCGCTCAGCGTCACCGCCGGCGCGGTCTCATTGGCCGCGATGGTGAACGTCCAGCTGTCGTCCTTCAGGTCTGCGGCGGCATCGTAGTTCTTGCCCTCCGCCACGTCGATCCTGACGTTGTACGTGCCCACATCGGCGGGCTGCTCCACCTTGACGCCGTTCCGATAGTACTTCACCGTGACGCCGCCCATGCCCGCAATACCGGCCCTGGCCGCCACTGCCGCCGTTCTGGCGCTGCCGTCATAGGTCAGTGTATCGGGAGGGGAGAAGGCGAAGTCCCCTGCCTGCGGGACAGCCTGGCGGATGGTATAGGTCACGCTGGCGGTCTGGCCGCCCACGGTGATGCCGGCGGTGTAGGTGCCCGCATCAACGGGCGCTGCGGACAGGGCGCTGCCGTCCTTCTGATAGGTGATCTCGCCCACGTCCGCCGCCGTCCACCCGGTCTTGGTCAGCTTGGCCGCCTTAGCGCTGCCGTCATAGATCAGTCCGCCGCTGGGCGGCGCGATGGTGACGCTGCCGCCGTTGGGATTGCCGCAGAGCCCGTCCGCATTCCCGCATTCGGCGCTGATGGCCGTGCCGTCGCTGCCCAGCGTATAGCTCCAGTCGTGCTCATGGCCCCGCAGCACCACGGTCTTGCCCTCGTCGATGCGGCTGACGGCGTACTTGCCGGGGGTCCAGCTGACAAAGCTGCCCGCCTTGATCCAGTCGGCATTTTCCGTGGTGGCGATGACCACAGGGCTGCCGGCGGCAGGCGTGGCAGAGGTCTGGACGGTGATGCTGGCGGCATCGTCCAGCTCGCCCACCACGGTAATGGTCCTGTCCTTGCCGAGATACACATTATTTGTGACATTGACCGTGCCGGCCAGGTTCAGCGGGCCGAAGTTATATACGGCGTACTCGCCGCCGGAGGCGGTGAACGTGCCGTTGGCAGTGACCGTGCCCTCGCCGGTGTTGTATAGGCCGTAGGTGCTCCTGCCGCTGGTATTTCCGGCGGCGGTCAGCGTGCCGGCGACCGTCAGCGTGCCGCCGTTATTAAACAGGCCGCTGGCCAGGGTAGCGGTGCCTTTGCCGGTGGCCGTCAGCGCGCCGTTGACCGTCAGCGTACCGAGGTTGCTCAGGCCGGTGTTGTCGCCGGTGCTGGTGAGCGTACCGTCGACAGTGATGGTGCCGCTCCGCGAGCTGCTGCTTTCCTTCCTGTTGGCCACGCCTATGTTGCCGCCATCCGCCGTCAGCGTGCCGTCAACAGTCAGCGTACCCAGGTTGTTCACACAGTAATATCCACTGCCGACGGTATCGCTGGTGGCCTTGACCGTACCGGCGATGTTCACCGTACCGGTGTTGTAGATGGCGCTCGTGGTTCCGGAAATGGTGCTGTTATACAGGTTGACGGTATTGCCTGTGTTGCATGCGACGCCGCTGCTGGTGCCGGAGAAGGAAACGCCGAAAATGTCGGCGATGCCGTTTTGAGCCCCGCTTTTGAAGCCCAGACCGGTGGCGCCGGTGGCTCTGGTTGCGGAAATGGAGCCGCTGGCCCTGCAGTCGGTCAGGACCACATGGACATCTGAGTCGACGCGCACCGTGCTGCCGATGGCGCCGGCGCTGACGATCTTATGCCCATTCATGCAGATGATGGTGCCGTCTTCCGCCCACCAGGCGTTGGCCGGCGTCACATCGCCGGTCAGGTAGTAGCAGCCCGCCACCTTGGGCAAGGCGGTGGCTGCCGTGCGCGGCGTGTCACTGCCGTACTGCTTCTTCACCAGCTCATCCGTCCACGCCACGAACTCGTGGTCCACATGCTCGGTGTGATTACCGATGTCCTTGGCGTACTTCGCCTTATGGGCACAGGCGCAGTGCGTATGATCCCGGATCAGGTGAAGGATAACATCATCCTTGTCGTTATAGGACAGGTCATAGGTGCCGTCATCGTCGGGGAAGAAGCAGTTCAGGGCTGCCGCGCCGCCCTTGACCACAATGATGGACGCCGCCGTATCGGTGAGACTGCTCTGCTTTTCCGCCGTGATGCCGATGCGGGCGCTTTCGTCCAGCTCGCTGTTCAGCGTGATGGTCGTTCCGGCCGCCAGATAGACGTTGGGGCTGCCGCCCTTGACCGTCGCGGTGCCGCCCACGGTCAGCGTGCCGTTGTTGTACACGCCGCCGCTGCCGTTGTCGGTGATGAGGCCGCCGTAAAGGCTGCACACACCGGCGTTATACACGCCGCCGCCCCGGGCGGTGGTGCCGTTGTTGCTGATGGTGCCGCCGTACATATTGAATGCGCCGGTGTTGTAGACCGCCGCGCCGTCGGCCGTGCTGGTGGTGCCCCGCAGCCGTCCGTTGTACATGTTGAACGTACCGCTGTTGTTCACGGTGTGGACCGCTCTGCTGCCGGCGCAATGGATGTACCCCTGGATGGAGGCGCACTCCGTCAGGGAGAAGGTCACGCCGCTGTCGACGGTAATGGCGTCAAAGTCGGGCTTTTTGAAAGCAAACTCTCTGACAGTCCGGCCGTTCAGGCAGAGCACCGTGCCGTCCGCGGGACGCCATGTGTCGCTGTCAGACAGCGTCACACTGGTCGTCAGATAGTAATAGCCCGGATCCTTGGGCAGGGAGTTGGCCGCGGTATGGCTGCTGTCGCCGTACTGGCTGGCCGCCTCGTCGTTCGTCCACGCGGTATAGGTCACGTCGCTGTGCCGCGGATGGCCGCCGGACGTGGCGTCATCGCCGCAGATGCAGTGGACGTGGGGATACAGGCTGACATAGCTGCCGCCGGACTTCCGGACCTGGGCATGGCTCCGGTCCAGCACGGGGGTCGCGTCGCTGTTGTCACCGGCGTAGCAGTTCTGCCGCCAGTCATCCCGGGCCGTGCCGCCGTTCAGGAGATACGTGACCTCGCCGCCGCGGAACTGATCCTCCGTCTTGCCGCCGTAGCCGTCGTCTCTGTCCGCGCCGTAGTAGCAGTTGGAGACCGTGCCGCTGTTTTTATAGGCGATGGCGCCCCAGCCGATGATGTCACGCACCGTATCGCCGGACTGGGCCTGCACCATGTCTCCGTAGAAATAGCTGTTGGCGATGGTACCCGTGTTCTCATAGGCGATGCCGCCTGCCCAGCCGCCGTAGTACATCTCGATGCGGCTGCCGCGGTTCAGCCTGCCCGCGTACACGCAGCAGGCCTCGATGGTGCCGCTGTTGGTATAGACCAGACCGCCCAGGCTGTCCTTGGCCGTTATACCGCCGCTGTACCGGCAGCGGGTGATGGTGCCGGCGTTGCTGCGCGCCAGAGGAGCGCTGGCGCTGATGGAATAATTCTCGCTCTGGTGCTTCTGCACGGCGATATCCGTCAGCTTCGCGTCCGCGCCGACATAGCCGAACAGGGCCTGTCCCCAGCCATCCAGCCACACACGGATCGTGTGGCCGTTGCCGTTGAAGGTGCCGGTATACGGATGCTCGCTGGTGCCAACGGGCGTCCAGACCTTATCCACGTACTCCACATCCTGCTGCAGCTCCGCGCAGGTGTTCGCCTCACCGGCGTTCACCGCGTCCCGCAGCCAGATAAGCTCCGCCGCGCCGGTGATCTGATAGGGGTCCTCCGCCGTGCCGCTGCCGCTGGGCTGCGTGCCGGCGATGGCGGCCAGCAGCGCGGACTCGTTGGCGTCAGGCTCTCCCGCCAGCGCCAGCACCGCGGCAGCCGCCGCGTCGTATCCGGTCAGGTCCAGCCGGGCCGCCTGCTCCTCCGTCAGGGCCTGCTTCGCCTCGTCGATGGCGTCCAGCTGGCCGGAGACCTCGTCCGCGTTGGCATCCGAGATGTCCTCTGCCGCCGGCAGCGCGTCGATCAGCGCCTGCACAGCCGAAACCGCCTCGTCAGGCTCCTCGTCAGGCGCTTTGTCAGGCGCTTTGTCAGGTGCTTTGTCAGGTGCTTCGTCGGACGTTTTATCGTCCTCGCCCGCACCATCCTGACCGGGTGCCTGCGTCTGCCCGTCGTTTCCCTGCGTCAGGACCGTCTGCTCCTGACCGGCCTGCCCCTGCGCCTCCGCCGCCAGCGCCGATGCAGGCAGCAGCGTCAGGCACAGAGCCAGCGCCATCAGCAGGGATACTCCTTTTTTGATCATGTGCATAACCTCCGTTCTGTTTTTTCACGGCTGCCGTATGTCACAGCAGGCCGATGCCCCTTCCGCGGTTCACCGCCTGCTGCCGGTTTGACACCCGAAGCTTTCTGAAAATACTGTTGCTGTGGAACTTGATGGTACCCGCCTTCCGGCCCATCCGCTCTGCGATCTCGTCATTGCTCATGCCCAGCGCCATCAGGCGCAGCACCTTTTTTTCCGTCTCGGTCAGCGTCTCGTAGTACTCCGCCGGAGACTTCAGATAATTGGGAAAGTACCGGCTCACGCCGCCCGCCAGCTCCATGATCCGGTCGGTAAAGTCGTCCGCGCCCCGCTCCCGCTGGTAGATGAACAGCATCTGCATCATGCAGGCGCCCTCGTCCGCCAGCAGCCGTATGTACCGGTATTTTTTCGCCAGCGCCAGCGCCGTCTCCAGCTCCCGGCACATGCGGTCCTTGTCCCCCGATTTGTAGTACACGGCGGCCAGCAGCATGTGACACTCGCACAGATCCATGTGCCGCTTCCCCGGCTCCAGCAGGGAGATAAGCTGCCTGACCAGCACGTAGGCGGCCATGTTTTTCCCCACCTGCAAATAGCAGCGCACCTTGGTGAGCCAGGCAAACATGTCCATCATATAGATGTCCCGATTCTCATCGGGGGCAGTGTTTTCCAGCCACTGGGCCACCGCCTCCTGCTGCCCATCGTAGCAGGCCGCCAGACATTCCAGCGCGTTCAGGCTGGCCGTCAGCTCCTCCCGCCCCGTCTCCTGGATGCGGTCTCTGATCTTCTCCCCCAGAGGCTTGGCCGTCCGCGCCTGCCCGTTCATCAGCAGGATGCGCATCTGCAGCGCCAGCGCCACGAACAGGCAGCGCATATCGCTCTCCCTCTCGATAAGCGGGATGGTCCCCGTCGCCAGGATCAGCGCGTTGAAGCAGTCGTTATTCTGGTAGTACCACTCCGCCAGCATGATCTCATAGACGTTCTTCCCCACGCTACCGTACAGCTGGTGGATCATCTGGGTAATGGTGTCCTTATGCCGCTCCAGATACGGGCCGAACCGCGTAAAATCCCGAAACCCGTTGATGATGCTGGGGCGGCAGGCGGACAACGTCAGCGACCTCACCGGCACCATGCCCGTTTTCACCAGAAAAAACACGATGCGCAGGAACATGCCGTCGCTGATGTACGGCATGACCAGCTCCGTGCAGATGCGGTAATAATCCTTCTCCCGAAGATCCTGCATCCGCCAGTGTCTGGGCGTCGTCCCCAGCAGGCTCACGTACTCCCTGGCCAGATCCAGATCTCCCTCCATGGCCGCCAGCAGGGCGAAGACGGACGGCAGCGCCGGATGGCTCCTGCGCGCCGCCGCGTCCAGCCGGTAAAAGTGGTCCCGGCAGGCCCACAGCGCGGGCATGGAAAACGGGTGCTCCGTGAATTCCTCCACGATGGTCTCCGGCAGATGCCCCGCCTGCTCCGCCTCGTCCAGAACGCACACCAGCTCCATTTGGGGCCGCGGATATGTGACATTTCCTTTTTGTTCCATTTCCCTCACCTTATCTGCTCCATTATACCGGTTTATTATAATCCATTTTCTTCTGTTTGCCCAGCAAACTTTACTTTATGAATAACCAAACTTTCAACCAAACTCTCCCGAATCTGACCGTTCTCCCCGTTGCCGGCGCCGCAGCGTCTTTCTCCGCCGGTGCGGCGGCTTCTTTCCTGTTTCTTCCAGTTATTTCAAGCAGAAGCCTGCACGCGGGCGAATATTCGCTCAATATTTTATGAATAAGCGGTAGTCATTCGTTTTGCCGTGCGGTATAATGAAAGGTGGCTTTTTATATGCTTCAGGAGCCGCACCGCGGGTGCGGCCGTAAAAATGGCGCCGGATGCGCCATGGAGGGTACGGCATCCGGCGAAAGGGAGGGCGTTTTCGTATGGATCGCAGGAAACTGCTGATCGCAGATGATTCTGAGATGAACCGCGCCATGCTGGCCAATATGCTGGATCACGATTTTCAGATCATCGAGGCTGTGGACGGCCATGAGACCATCTCCGCACTGGAAATGTACAAGGGTGAGATCGCGGCCCTGCTGCTGGACATCGTCATGCCGGAGATGGACGGCTTTCAGGTGCTGGAGGAGATGCAGCGCCGCGGCTGGACCGAGTCGGTCCCCACCATCATGATCTCGGCGGAGATGGGCAGCGCGTATATCGACCGCGCCTTTGAGCTGGGCGCGTCGGACTACATCAACCGCCCCTTTGCCACAGGCATCATCCGCCGCCGCATCATCAATGCCATCCTGCTGCACACCAAGAAGCAGCAGCTCATGGACATCGTGTCCACTTACTTTTACCGCCACGAGAAGAACACGGAGGAGATGCTGTCCATCCTCAGCTCCGCCGTGGAGCACCGCTGCGGCGGCGGCGGACGCCACATGGCCGGCGTCAGCTGCCTGACGGGTCTGCTGCTGCGCCGGCTGCTGGCGCGGGAGGATGTACACCCGCTGGACCCCGCCGATGTGGAAACGGTCTGCATGGCCGCCAGCCTCCACGACATCGGCAAGCTCATGATCCCCCGTGAGCTGCTGGAGAAGCCGGACCGTCTGACGCCGGAGGAGTACGAGATCGTCAAGCGCCACACCGTCATCGGTGCCCAGCTCATTGCGGAGCTCCCCGTCTATCAGGGGGAGAAGCTGACCAAATACGCCATGGAGATCTGCCGCTGGCACCACGAGCGCTGGAATGGTGAGGGCTACCCCGACGGCCTGAAGGGCGACAGGATCCCTCTGGCCGCCCAGATCGTCTCCCTGGCCGATGCCTACGATGTGCTGGTACACCAGCGCAGCTATAAGGCGCCCTGCACCCACGAGCAGGCCATGGCCATGCTCCATAACGGGGACTGCGGCTCCTTCAATCCCCTGCTGCTGTCCTGTCTGGACGAGGTCGGCGAAGCTGCCAGACGCGGCGTGGACCGCAAGGCCGCCGCCCGCCGCTCCCCCCGCCGCACGGTGGAGGAGCTGTACCGCGGGCAGGATCTGGCCGCCGCCCGCATGACCCAGCAGCTGGAGGACGCCTACGCCAAGCAGGATTTCCTCTTCGCGCTCAGCGGGGAGATCTGGTTTGAATACACGCCCCACCCCTCCTCCCTGCGCCTGTCCCGCGGCGCCGCGGAGCAGATGGGCCTGCCGTCCATGATCGTGGCGCCTCTGGACGATCCGGATTTTCTGGCGCGGGTGGGAGCGGAAACGGTGGATGCCGTCCGCCGCCGCCTGGCGGACCTCACCGCAGACGAGGCGTATCTGGAGGTGGCGGCCCATCTGGTGCTGAACGGACAGCCCCGGCGCTGCCAGCTGACCATTCTGGTGCTGTGGTCCGCCGCAGAGCACGGCCGCTGCGCCGCCCTGTTCGGCAGAGTCATTGACATTGATGACAGCTGTGAGCGGCTGGAGCGCTATGACCGCGCCGCCGGCCATCTGGCGGACCGCCAGCTCCTGCTGCCCGTCACCATGGGGCGGGACGACGTGCTTCGCGTCACGGCGGAGCAGCTGGGCCCTGTGATGCAGAGCTACCGCACCATGTTTCAGACCGTGCGTCTGGTGGACCCCGGCATCCGCATGCAGGTGTCCACCGATGCCAACGGCCACTCCATAGACCGCGCCGGGCACTGCTATGCCATCTGGGGCAAGCGTCAGCGCTGTGAGCGCTGCATCTCCCAGGACGCGGTGCGCACCCGCACCACCCAGAGCAAGGTGGAGACTATCGGCAGCGATGTCTGCTATGTCCTCGCCGTATGCGTGGAGGTGGACGGCATCCCCTACGCGCTGGAGTGCGTCAACCCCATCCGCCCCGACGATATGATAGGCAGCGGCGAGGAGAACATCCTGAATCAGCTGCTGGTCCGCAACCGTCAGGTGTATACCGACTCCGCCACCCAGGTCTTCAACCGCCGCTATTACGACGAGCGCCTGCGCAGCCTCACCGGCGAGTACGCCCTGGCCATGATCGATCTGGACAACTTCAAGCAGATCAACGACCGCTTCGGCCACCCCGCCGGCGACGCCGCGCTGTTCCACGCGGCCCAGACCATGCGCTCCATGCTGCGCAGCGGGGACGAGCTGGTGCGCTATGGCGGCGACGAGTTCTTCCTGCTGTTCCACGGCCTGCCCGCCCATGTGCTGGCGCGGAAGCTGGAGGACATCTGCCGTGCCGTGGCTGCCCTGACGATATCGGAGTATCCGGACCTGCACCTGTCCCTGAGCATCGGCGGCGCATACGGCTCCGGCCGCGTCTCCGAGCTGGTGGGCAAGGCCGATCTGGCTCTGTACCGCGCCAAGCGCACCAAAAACTGCGCCGTCGTGTATGAGGAATAAACCATATTGTACGGAATAAGGAGAGAATATCCATGACACTGACTGAATTCTACGCCGCCGTAGGCGGAAGCTACGAGGACGCCTCCGCCCGCCTGCAGAACGATGCCTTTATCGGCCGGTTCCTGCGGATGCTGCCCCGCGATGACAACATGGCCCGCCTGACGGCGGCCGTGGACAGCGGCAGCGCCGAGGAGGCTTTCCGCGCCGTCCATACCCTGAAGGGCATCGCCCTGAACCTGAGCCTTGTCCGTCTGGCCGAAGCCTGCACCGCCATGACCGAAGCCCTGCGGGGCAGCGCGGTGATGCCGGACAACGTCCGTGCGCTGCACGATGCCGTGGCGCGGGAGTACGCGCTGGTCACAGAGACCCTGTCGCAGCTGGAGGCATGACGCACCGGTATAAAGAGGATCGTTCCATGAAGAAAAATCACCTCCGCCTTGTCAAGCACATGGTGGCTAATATCGTCCTGCTGCTCGCCGCCATGGTGGTGCTGCTGATCGCTGCGGCACACCGGAACTACACACGCCAGATGGAGCGGCTGGATGTCTACATCGGCGTGCTCAGCGGCCGGACGGCCCAGCACGCGGGCGATGTGTTTCAGGACAAGCTGTCCGCCATCACCTCCGCCGCCTGCCTGTACGGCGAGGCGCTGGGGGAGGACGGCGCGGACATGACCCATCTGGCCCAGCTGGAACAGGCCTCCGGCTTTGACCGCATCCGCTTCGTCGACGCCGGCGGCGTCAGCTATACCAGCGACGGAGAAACGGCGCTGGTGGCGGACCGCATCTATTATATGGACGGTATCCGCGGCGGCAGCGGCATCATCTCCATCTCCGCGTCCCGCTTCAACAGCGCCAGGCTCATCGGCTTTTACGCGCCGGTGCAGCTGGGCGATGAGGTCATCGGCGTGCTGCTCGGCCTTCTGGATGAGGAGGCTGTCTCCGCCATACTGGAGACGGAGCTCTACGACTTCCCCGCCTTCACCATGCTGGTGGATGCCGATGGCCGCTCTCTGGGCCAGTACCGCACCGCGGGCTCTGCCTACGTGGAGGATCTGGACGCCGCCCTCTCCCATTTTCAGGTATCTCAGGCCCGTGACGTGCTGGAGGCTGCCGCCGATCAGACGGCCATGACCTTTTCTTTCGTGGGCAGCAGCGGCGCGTCCGAGGGCGGCATCCAGCCCGTGTCCGGCACCGGCTGGTCCCTCCTGCAGCTGTTCCCCTCCCAGGTTGCGGCCCAGATGCTGGCGGAGATCAACAGGGACCAGCACCTCACTATGCTGGTGCTGGTCGTGATCCTGATGCTGATCGGAGCCCAGCTGCTCTATTTCACCCGCCAGCAGGTATCCGCCGCTCAGGCCCAGCGCTCCCGCGACCGCATGACCTCCCTGCTGCAAAGCGTGGCCGACGACTACCTCTGCCTGATCAGCGTGGATCTGAACACCCAGCAGGAGGAACTGTTCCGCCTGCGGGAGAGCTGCGGTCTGGAGGACTGGACCGGCGGCGACGCCGACTATACCCACGGCATGCAGAAGTTCGCCCGGCAGTTCGTCTGCCCTCAGGACCGTGACCGGTTCCTCCGCACCGCCCGGCTGGACACGCTGCTGCCCCTGCTGGAGCGCCAGCGGGAGCTTTATATCGAATATGATGCCATCACCGGCGGCGAGCTCCAGCATCTGCAAAGCAAGTTCATTCTGGACCGCAGCGATCCCGGGAAGCCCCGCCTGCTGTCCGGCGTCCGCAACATCACGGAGCTGACTCATGAGCGCATCCGCACCCGTACCAGCATGGACCTGATCGTCTCCGCCGCCAGCACCGTGTACCCCTTCATTCTGGAGGAGAACCTGACGAAAAACGAGACTTTCACCGTCTATAACCACAGCGTCGTCAACGAGGGCCTGTTCCGGAGCTTCACCATGGAGGAGATGATGGACTCCCTGAAGCCCACCATGCCCTATTCGGAGGACTTCGATAAGCTGTATGCCGTCATGAACCGCGATGCCCAGCTGGACGCCTACCGGCGGGGCCAGCGCCTGCTCCACGTGCAGGTGCGCCAGACCGGCGATGACGGACAGGTTCATTGGATGGAGACCCGGAATATCCTGACGGAAAACGTCACCGGCGACGTGTACTCCATCTCCATGACCCGCTGCATCGATGACGATATGCGCCGCACTGCGGAGCTCCGGCAGGCCAAGGAGGCCGCCGAAAGCGCCAACCGCGCCAAGAGCACCTTCCTCTTTAACATGTCCCACGATATCCGCACCCCCATGAACGCCATCATGGGCTTTTCCTCTCTGGCGGAAAAATACGTCAACGACCCCGCCCGCGTGGCGGACTGCCTGCAGAAGATCAACCTCTCCGGCCAGTATCTGCTGCGCCTTATCAACAGCGTGCTGGATCTGGCCTACATCGAAAGCGGCAAGGTGACGCTGGACATCAGGGCCCACGACATCCCCGCCATGCTGAAAAATGTAAAATACGTGTTTCAGGCGGACCTGCAAAAAAAGCAGCTGACGCTGGACGTCGCCTGCGACGTCCAGGACCCCGTGGCGTACTTTGACGCCCTGAAGATGAACCAGATCGAGCTGAACCTCATCGGCAACGCCATCAAGTACACTCCCGCCGGCGGCCACATCACCTACACTGTCAGCCAGACCGGCAGCGGCAGCGGCAGCGCGGACTACCGCTTTACCGTAAAGGACAACGGCATCGGCATGAGCGAGGAGTTCCGCCGCCGCGTCTTCGACGCCTTCGAGCGGGAGAACAACAGTGTCGTCTCCGGCATTGAGGGGTCCGGTCTGGGTCTCGCCATCACCAAGCGTCTGGTGGAGGAGCTGGGCGGTGCCATCACCTGCCGCAGCGAGCCGGGCAAAGGCTCCGAGTTCGTCTGCACCTACACCCTCCGCACCGGCACTGCCGCCGATGCGGCGCCGGAGCTGCCGGAGAGCGGGGAGCGGCTCCACGCTGCGGGCCGCCGCGTCCTGCTGGTGGAGGACAACGCCCTGAACCGTGAGATCTCCCGCGAGATCCTCAGCGACGCCGGTTTCCTGGTGGAGGAGGCGGACGACGGCGACGCAGCCGTGGAAAAGGTCCGCTGGTCCGCCCCGGGTCACTACGACCTGATCCTTATGGACGTGCAGATGCCCAGGATGGACGGCTATGAGGCCACGCGGCGCATCCGCGCCCTGCCGGACCCACAGCTGTCCCATATCCCCATTCTGGCCGTGACGGCCAACGCCTTTGCGGAGGACCGTCAGGCCGCGCTGGAGGCCGGCATGGACGGCCACATCGCCAAGCCCGTCAGCGTACAGGCACTGGAGCTGGCCATTGCCCGCCTGCTGCCCCGCCGCGGCGGCGATGCCGACACAGATCCCGACAGCAAGGAGGCGCCGGAGCAGTGAACATCAGGAAATATCTCATCGCGCTGACCGTGCTGATGCTGGCCCTGCTGCCCGCCGCCTGCGGCGCTCAGGAGGAGCCGTCCGGGGATCTCCCCGAGCTGGTGATCGGCAGCGACGATTACCGCCCCTATAACTATCTGGACGAAAACGGTCAGGCCGCCGGCGTGGATGTGGCTCTGGCCACGGAGGCCTGCCGCCGCATGGGCTACGAGCCGGTGTTCCGGCAGATCAGCTGGGACGAGAAGGATCTCCTTCTGGAAATCGGCCAGGTGGATTGCCTGTGGGGCTGCTTCTCCATGAACGGACGGGAGAACGCCTATCTCTGGGCCGGCCCCTACCTGTACAGCGATCAGGTGGTGGCCGTCCGCGCCGACAGCGATATCTGCACCCTGGCCGATCTGGCGGACCGCCGCGTGGCGGTGCAGATCAGCTCCAAGGCCGAGAGCATCCTCTCCGACCCCGCTGATGCCCGCATTCCCCAGCTCCGCGCCCTGTACTGTCTGGTGGATATGGATCAGGTGGCCACCGCCCTGCGCAAATACTATGTGGATGCCTGCGCCAGCCACGCTGAAGCGCTGGCCGGCGCGCTGGAAAAGGCCGGCGTATCCTACCGCTTTCTGGATGAGCCGCTGCTGCACGCTCAGCTGGGCGTGGCCTTCGCCGCCGGCGGCGACACCGCCCTGCGGGACCTGCTGGCCCAGACGCTGGCGGACATGGAAGCCGACGGCACCACGGAACGCATCGTTGCGTCCTTCGGACTGAACGCCGACACCGCATTGGGGAGGACGACGCCGTGAACAACACCAAACGAACCCGCCTCCAGTGGCGAATCGGCTCTATCATCTTCGCCGGCATCCTGCTGTTCCTCCTGACCCTGGACCTGTCCGGCCGGAACGGCCTCAGCCGCACTCAGGCCCTGACGGACAACACGCTGGACACCCTGCGCCGGCAGTGCATCAGCTTCCACAAGCTGGAATCGGCGGACGGCACCAAGAGCCTGTTCCGTCTGGCCGACAGCGTACAGGAGCTCAGCCGCCATCTGGAGCTGGACCCCACCCTGGCCTCCAACGCTTATCTGGAGGACTTCGTGGACGAGATACGGCTCAGCGGCATCGCCCTCCTCAACGCGGACCTGCAGCTGGAGGCCTCCGGCTACACCCGTCAGTACGCGGGCATGCCCTGGCCGGACGGCGCATCCTCCGCCCGGCTGGAGAGTCTCATTGGCTCCGCCAAGATCTACACCCAGCGTGTGGAGAAGGACGGCGTCTCCTATGATATCTGCGCCGTGGCGCGGCGGGACGTTCCCGGCGTGGTCATCGGCTTCTACCAGCAGCCCAACGGCCTTCTCGCCGACACGGAGGTCGACATGGCCACCCTGCTCACCGGCCTGCATCTGGACCGCAAGGGCGCCTACCTCATCACCCGTGACGGCGCGGTGCTGGCCTCCGGCAACGCCGGCATCGACGATGACAGCGCCGTGCTGGACTGCCTGAACCGTCTGGAGTACGGCGGCGCCCTGCAACCGTTCCGCTGCGGCGGACATCTGTATTACGGCGCCCGCTCCGCCTGCGAGGATTACGGCCTGTACATCTATTTCCCCGCCTTGTCCGTCTTTTCCTCCACCCTCACCGCCGCCGCAGTGTTCATCGCTCTGTACGGCGGCTTCTGGGTACTGCTGTTCGGCCTCAAGACCCTGGAGCTGTCCGACAGCCAGCGGGAGCTGCGCCGCAGCAACAGCCAGCTGCAAAAGACGGTGAACATGCTCCATTCTCTGGAGAACATCTACTTCACCATTTTCTATGTGGATCTGGAGCTGAACCGCTTCGACACCGTGTTCCTGGCCCCATGGCTGGACGGCTTCCTGCCGGAGGATCTCAGCTACTCCAAGCTGAAGGACCGCTTCACCCATCTGCTGGTGCTGGAGCAGTACCGCGATGAGCTCGACCGTCAGATGAGCAGTGCCGCCATCCGTGAAACACTCCGCCGGGACAACCTCTCCGATGTGCACCGCAGCTTCTACATCGACTATCAGGCCTACCGCGGCGATGCCGTCAACTGGTGCCGCGTCACCGTGACGGCGGTGGACTTCGATGAGGAGGGTACCCCCCTCCACGTTCTGGTGGTGCTCCAGGACATCAACCGCGAAAAGACAAAGGAGGCTGAGTATCAGGCCCAGATCATGGAGGAGGCCCAGTCCGCCCGTCTGGCCAACATGGCCAAGAGCGAGTTCCTCCGCCGCATCAGCCACGACATCCGTACCCCCGTCAACGGCATTCAGGGCTACCTGGCCATGGCCGCTCAGGCTCCCGATGATATGGAGCTTCAGGCCAGATGCCGCCAGCGGGCCGGCACCGCTCTGAACACCCTGCTGGATCTGGTAAACAACGTTCTGGATATGAGCAAGCTGGAAAGCGGCCAGCTCCAGCTGGAGCATAAGTCCTTCGCTCTGGCGGACATTCTGAATGAGGTCCGCGTCACCAACGAGCCCTACGCCGCCGAGCACGGCATCGCCTACACCGTGGAGTGCCTGTGGGACACCGATAACGCGCCCCGTCTCATCGGCAGTCCCTCCCACCTCCGCCAGATCCTGATGAATCTGGTGAGCAACGCCATCAAGTATGGCCGCAGCGGCGGCTGCATCCGGCTCACCGGCCGCGCGCTCCCCGCCGACGGCGACAGCGCCGTCTACCAGTTCACCTGCGCCGATAACGGCATCGGCATGAGCGAGGAGTTCCAGCAGCACATCTTCGAGCCCTTCATGCAGGAGTCCGACGATGCCCGCACCCGCTATCAGGGCACGGGGCTGGGCCTGTCCATCGTGAAGCGTCTGGTGGAGGCCATGGGCGGCCAGATCACCTTCACCAGCCGGAAGGGCGTGGGCACCACCTTCTGCGTCACCCTGCCCTTTGAGATCGACCGCCACTACGCCCCCGACCCCGATGAGGAGGAGACGAAGGGTTCCTCCTGGCTGGAGGGCATCCACGTCCTGCTGGCGGAGGACAACGAGCTGAACATGGAGATCGCCGAGTTCCTGCTGCTGGACCGCGGTGCCTCCGTCACCCGCGCCTGGAACGGCAAGGAGGCGCTGGACGCCTTCGCCGATGCGCCGGAGGGTGCCTTTGACGTGATACTCATGGACATCATGATGCCGGTGATGAACGGTCTGGACACCGTGCGGGCCATCCGCGCGCTGGACCGTCCCGACGCTGCGGAGATCCCCATCATCGCCATGTCCGCCAACGCCTTCTCCGATGATATCCAGCAGAGTCTGGACGCCGGCTTCAACGCCCATGTCGCCAAGCCGGTAGACGCGTCCCTGCTGGCGCAGACGTTACGAAAATTTCTCTCCCCCCCCCCCGTGTCCGTAAGAAGAAAGCATCCATCCCCCACGCGCAGACTCCCTGAGACGGAGCCGCCATCGGAAGCGTAAAAAGCACGGCATGACGCGAATGCCTCGCGCCATGCCGTGCTTTTCGTTTTCCACATGATGTGCTCATTCCCGGGAATAAAAATTTTTTGTCGATGAAACATTTCACCGTCCCCACGTGTATGTAGTATGAAGGGCCTTTCAAACAGCAAGGAGATCGATCTATGACAGAGCAACAGTTTTCCCCTCTGGCAGAGCGATATATGGATACGGTGTTCCGGGTGGCGTACAGCTATCTGCGCTCCCCCGCCGACGCCGACGATGTGACCCAGGACGTGCTGCTGCAGCTATACAAAACGGACAAGGCGTTCGATGACGACGCCCATGTGAAGAACTGGCTGATCCGCGTTACGGTCAATCGGTGCAAAAATATACTCCGCGCCCCGTGGCACAGGACGGAGGACATCGCCGACTATGAAAACAGCCTGACCTTTGAGGAGCCTCAGTGTCAGGAGCTGTTTGAGGCGGTGATGGCTCTGGACCGGCGCTACCGCGTGCCGGTGCTACTGTACTATTACGAGGGCTACCGCCAGAAGGAGATCGCCGGCCTCATGGACATACCGGAGGAAACGGTGCGCACACGGCTGGCCCGTGCCAGAGAAAAGCTGAAGTACATTTTATCGGAGGTGCCGCAGACATGACAGAGCATGAACTTTTCCGAAAAACCTTCTCCACGCTGCACGCCTCCCCCGACACACTGATGGAGGTTCAGAAAGCCATGGAGAACAACAAAAAGACCCATCGCACCCTGCGCAGGGGTGTGGTCATCGCCATCGCCGCCGCCCTGATGCTGACGGTGGCCGCAGCAGCCGGCGTAGTGCATCTCATCAAGGCGGACGTAACTCCCGCCGACGGCGTCAGCGACACCACGCTCCACGCCTTCACCGACGATATGGATGCCTCCGCCCCCACGGTGGAGGACAGCTCCGGTGAGCTCATCACCGTACCGGACATGGAGCGCATCCCCGGCGATGTGGAGACGGTGCAGCGTCTGGTGGGCGATTACCTCAGCAAGCTGGACGCCGGCCTCACCGTTGGCAGCACCACCATCACACTGGGGACGTTCCTCATCGACGAGAGCGGCTGCGGCATCCTGACCTACGCCGTGGACGATCCCGAGGGCGTGTCCTATGAGGAGGCCGGCTACGGCGAGGTCTACGGCCTGCCGCTGGAGCCCCGCATGTACCTGCGCTCCCCTGACTACCAGCAGGGCGGCAGCATCAATGTCAAGCTCCACGTGGACAAGACCACCAGCACCGCCACCCATCTGGACGTGGTGGCCTACTTTGCCGCCGGCGAGACGTATCAGAAGGGCGACAACCTCTACTTTACCGTTTACGACGGCGGCGCGGAGGGCAAGGAGCCCTACGCCGTGGCCATCCAGCCCCGCACCTACGCCCCCGTCCGGACCTTCACCGCCGCCAACGGCGAAACGGCCCGCATCTCCGCCGTGGGCATCACCATGGACAATGCCTCCCCCGCGCAGGAGCTGACCGTTCAGGAGCTGACCCTGCACTATGCCGACGGCTCCTCCTACGCGGTGAGCAGCGACAGCCAGAACCTGATGAACTGGGTGCTGGGCTACATCTACGGCGACGGCGAGACCGCCCCCTTCGCTCACGCGGTATACATCTTCAACCGCATGGTGGACGTGGACACCATTACCTCCGTGTCCCTCGACGGCCGCTGGTTCGACTTCACCGCCGAGCAGCACATCCCCGTGCAGCTGACCTACCTGCCCTGACCCCCTGCGTACCCCCTGCGGAGCGGCAAAAGCCGCTCCGCTTTTCTTTTTCCATTTCCCTATTGACAAGATAGGCTATTCGTCCTATAATCCCCAGTAGATTAGTAGGTAAATTGTACACAGGAGGCAACGAACATGCAAAAACCGCTTCTTACCATAGAAAACCTGCACGCCGGCGTCGAGGGCAAGGAGATCCTCCGCGGCGTGGACCTCACCATCGGCGCAGGGGAGACCCACGTCCTGATGGGCCCCAACGGCACCGGCAAGTCCACCCTTGGCTGCGCCATCACCGGCAGCCCCGCCTATACCGTCACCGCCGGCCGCATCCTGTTTGACGGCGAGGACATCACCCAGCTTCCCGTCAACGAGCGTGCCAGACGCGGCATTTTTCTGTCCTTCCAGAACCCGCTGGAGGTCCCCGGCGTCACCCTCAGCGCCTTCATCCGCACGGCGCTGGAGCAGAAGACCGGCAGCCGCCTGCGCCTGTGGGACTTCAAGAAAAAGCTGAAGGACGCCATGGCCCTGCTGGATATGGACGAGAGCTACGCCGACCGCGACCTGAACGTGGGCTTCTCCGGCGGTGAGAAGAAGAAGGCCGAGATATTGCAGATGCTGATGCTGGAGCCCCGCCTGGCCATTCTGGACGAGACGGACTCCGGCCTGGACGTGGACGCGGTACGCACCGTGTCCCACGGCGTCCGCCTCTACCGCGAGCAGCAGCATGGCGCGCTGCTCATCATCACCCACAGCACCCGCATTCTGGAATCCCTGCCGGTGGACGCCGCCCACGTCATGGAAAACGGCGTCATCGTAAAGAACGGCGGGCCGGAGCTGGTGGACACCATCAACGAAAAGGGCTTCACCGGCCTTCAGCAGCAGTGAACGGAGGTGCCGTCATGCGCGAAAAGACCTATGTAGACGACATCGACCGCAGCGTATACGACATCCGGGACGCGGAGCACGATGCCTACCGCATGGAGGCGGGCCTGACCCCCGCCATCGTGGAAAAGCTGTCTCAGGAGAAGAACGACCCCGTCTGGATGCAGCAGTTCCGTCTCCACTCCCTGCAAATTTACAACGAGACGCCGCTGCCGGACTGGGGCCCGTCGCTGGCGGGTCTGGACATGGACCATATCGCCACCTACGTCCGGCCCAACACAAAAATGCAGAACGACTGGAAAAACGTGCCGCAGGACATCAAGGACACCTTTGAGCGTCTGGGCATTCCCGAGGCGGAGCGCAAGTCTCTGGCCGGCGTGGGCGCCCAGTACGATTCCGAGCTGGTGTACCACAACGTCCGCGCCGAGGTGGCAGCTCAGGGCGTGGTCTATACCGACATGGAGAGCGCGCTCCACGGCGAGTACGCCGACATGGTGCGCAGGTACTTTATGAAGCTGGTGCCCCCCACCGACCACAAGTTCGCCGCGCTCCACGGCGCGGTGTGGTCCGGCGGCTCCTTCGTGTACGTCCCCAGGGGCGTGCAGGTGTCCATCCCCCTCCAGTCCTACTTCCGGCTGAACGCCAAGGGCGCCGGCCAGTTCGAGCATACCCTCATCATCGTGGACGAGGGGGCCAGCCTCCACTTCATCGAGGGCTGCTCCGCCCCCAAGTACAACGTGGCCAACCTCCACGCCGGCTGCGTGGAGCTGTACGTCAGGAAGAACGCCAAGCTGCGCTATTCCACCATCGAAAACTGGTCCAAGAACATGTATAACCTCAACACCAAGCGGGCGCTGGTAGAGGAAGGCGGCGTCATCGAGTGGGTGTCCGGCTCCTTCGGCTCCCACACCGGCTGTCTCTACCCCATGAGCGTCCTGAAGGGCGACGGCTCCCGCATGACGTTCACCGGCGTCACCTTCGCCGGCGCGGGGCAGGATCTGGACACCGGCGCCAAGGTGGTCCACATCGGCAAAAATACCAGTTCGTATATGAACACCCGCTCCATCAGCAAGAGCGGCGGCGTCAGCACCTTCCGCAGCAGCGTGGTGGTGGAAAAAACCGCCAAGGGCGCCAAGTCCTCGGTATCCTGTCAGTCCCTGATGCTAGATTCGGAGTCCCGCTCCGACACCATCCCCGCCATGGATGTCCGCACCCGTGACGCCGCCATCGGCCACGAGGCCCGCATCGGCAGCATCAGCGGCGACGCCGTATTCTATCTCATGAGCCGCGGCCTGACGGAGGAGGACGCCCGTGCCCTGATCGTCAGCGGCTTTGCCGACAACGTCTCCAAGGAGCTGCCGGTGGAGTACGCCGTGGAGATGAACAACCTCATCCGCCTTGAGATGAAGGGCAGCATCGGCTAAGCGGGAAAGGAGTCTGTAAATGGAAACGATTCTGGTAAATAAACTGCCCACCCGCACCTGGAACCGGCTGGGCGTCAACGAAACGGCCCTCCTCTGGGACGAAGCGGGCGCCGTGGACGGCGGCACGGAGGTGCTGTCCGCCGACGGACGGCTGGAGCTGTCCGCCGATGCCCCCTACGCCCGCAGAACGGTGGAGATCACCGCCGCCCGGGGCCAGCGCGTCACCGTGTACGAGACGTTCCGCGGCGGCCATCACCTCCATGTCCGGACGGTACTGCGGCCCGAAAGGGGCGCGGTCATCCGTCTGGTGCAGGTGCAGGTCATGGATGAGCACACCGTCCTGCGCAGCGAGGTCTCGGCCCACTGTCCGGAGGGCAGCTCCGTGGAGCTGTACCGCCTGCTTCCCGGCCGGGGCGACACCTACGCCGACGACCGGCTGACGCTGGCCGACGGTGCGTCCCTGAAGGCCGCCATGGGCTATCTGGGCCGGAAGCAGCAGGTCATCGACCTGAATCTGGCCGTGGACCATGTGGGCCGGAACACCCGCAGCGACATCGACGTGTCCGGCGCTCTGTCCGACAGCGCCAAAAAGGTGTTCCGCGGCACCATCGACTTCAAGAACGGCTCCGCCGGCTCCATCGGCAGCGAGCAGGAGACGGTGCTGCTGCTGGGCGATGATGTGGTGAACAGGACCGTGCCCCTGATCCTCTGCGCCGAGGAAAACGTGGAGGGCACCCACGGCGCCACCATCGGCGCGCTGGATGACGACACCCTGTTTTACTTTGAGAGCCGCGGCTTCGACCGCGATGCGGCGGAACGCCTGATGGCCCGTGCCGCCGTGGAGCGTCTGGCCCATGCTCTGGGCGACGACGCCACCGCCGAGGCGGTGCAGCATGAATTGAACGGAGGTATGTGATATGACCAACGCCTATCGAAAGGATTTCCCCCTGCTGATGGCGCAGGACATCGCCTATCTGGACAACGCGGCCACGGCCCAGCGGCCCCAGTGCGTGCTGGACGCGGTGAACCGCTTTTACTGCGAGCAGAACGCCAACCCCCTGCGGGGCCTGTACCCCCTGAGCGTGGCGGCCACCGATGCCTATGAGAACGCCCGGGCCGCTGTGCGCCGCTTCCTCAATGCCGGAAGCACGTCGGAGATCGTGTTCACCCGCAACACCACCGAGGGTCTGAATCTGGCGGCATACAGCTACGGTCTCAGCCATATCAGGGCCGGTGACGAGGTGGTGGTCTCCATTCTGGAGCATCACAGCGACCTGCTGCCCTGGCAGATGGTGTGCCGCCAGACCGGCGCGGCATTGAAGTTTCTGGAGTGTGAGCCTGACGGCAGTCTGGACCTGAACAGGGCCGAGGCCGTCATTACCGACAAGACGAAGCTGGTGGCCGTGACCCACGTCTCCAATGTCATCGGCCGCGTCAACCCCATCCGACAGCTGGCCGACATCGCTCACCGGCACGGCGCGGTCATCGTGGTGGACGGCGCCCAGAGCACGCCCCACATCCCTGTGGACGTGCAGGCGCTGGACGCGGATTTTCTGGCCTTCTCCGGCCATAAGGTCTACGGCCCCATGGGCATCGGCGTGCTGTACGGCAAGCGTGCCCTGCTGGAGGAGATGCCCCCCTTCCTCACCGGCGGCGAGATGATCGAGTCCGTTACCCGTGAGGGCGCGGTGTTTGCCGAGCTGCCCCATAAATTCGAGGCCGGCACCGTCAACGCCGCCGGCGCGGCGGGGCTCCGCGCCGCCATTGAGTATGTGGAGTCCGTGGGCTTCGACGCCATGCACCGGCAGGAGCTGGCCCTGACGCAGCGGACGCTGGCCGGCATGGCCGATATGCCCCATATCCACGTCATCGGCTCCGACAGGGCCGAGGAGCATAACGGCATCGTCACCTTCACCGTGGAGGGCGTCCACCCCCACGATGTCAGCGAAATTCTGGCCTGCGACGGTGTGGATGTCCGCGCCGGACACCACTGCGCCCAGCCGCTGCTGCAGCATCTGGGATACAGCGCCACGGTGCGGGCCAGCTTCGCCTTCTACAACACGGAAAACGAGGTGGACCGCCTGCTGCAGAGCCTGTCCACCATCAGGGAGCGTATGGGCTATGGAAACTAACCGCTTTTATAATGAGATCCTGACGGAGCACAACCTCCATCCGGAGTTCAAGCACGACCTGCCGGATGCGGACATCGAGCTGGCCGGCGTCAACCCCAGCTGCGGCGATGAGATCCGCCTGAAGCTCAAGACCGACGGCCAGACCATCACCGATGGGGCCTTCGTGGGCAGCGGCTGCGCTGTGTCCCAGGCGTCGGCGGACATCATGCTGGGCATGGTCATCGGACGCCCGCAGGATGAGGCGCTCCGCCTCTGTGAGCTGTTCCAGAAGATGATCCGCGGCGAGGCCTCGGAGGATGAGATCGACCAGCTGGAGGAGGCCGGCGCTCTGCGTGACGTGGCCCACATGCCGGCGCGGGTAAAGTGCGCCATGCTGGGCTGGCGGACGCTGAACGAGGCCCTCCGCAGCAAACATGACAAGCCAAATTCCTGACGTGATCGTTTCTCCCCCAACAGGACAAGGGGCGGATATGCGAAAAACGCATATCCGCCCCTTGTCCTGTTCTGCTTTTCCCCGTTCTCCCGATTTTTCCTGACAAATCGGGAGGATTTTTTTAATTCTTCATCATGCGCTGCGCAAACTGCGCCGCCTCGTCGGCGATGTGGGGCAGCTTCACAAGGCTCCCTCTCTCGTTGGCCGTCTCCAGCAGGCAGAAGTGGGGCGGCAGGAAGAAGGATTTGTTCATATTCAGTGCCGAGATCAGCTGCCGTGCCAGCAGGTCGCCGCCGGAATAGCCGGACACCACCAGCCCGAACAAACGCTTGTCGTAAAAGCGATTCTGGCGGAACAGCGCCGTCATCCGGTTGACGCAGGCCGTGAGATTGGCGGCCAGCGCGTCGTTATAATTGGCGCACAGCATCACCAGCGCGTCGCACCGCCGGATGGCGGGATACACCTCCTCCACCATGGGCCCGCCGTAGAAGCAGCCGCCCTGCTCGCCGAAGTGGAGACAGGCGGTGTAGCTGCATCCGTTGCAGTCCGCCATGGTGCCGTTGCGCAGGCAGATCTCCTCCACCGTCACCGTGTCCGGCAGGGCGCTTTTCACCAGCTCCCACAGCGCCAGCGTGTTGGAGGTGCTGCGCTGGGAGGCGTGGAGCGCCAGGATGTGCCGGATGGGGGCGGGCTTTTCCCAGTCCGCCAGACGCCCGATGAGCTCGGCCACGGCGGCGTGAAAGGCTGTGACCTCATCGGTGCCGCCGATCTGGGCCTGGGTGCGGAAGTTCCGCAGGGAGCCGGTGGCCTCCACCAGCGGCCGCCCCAGAAAGGCGCAGCCGGACTGGTTGGCGGCGAACACCATGTCCCGCGCCACGTCCTTTGTGTAAAACTCCCCCACGCCGGTGACCACCAGACCCGCCACGCAGCCACGCAGCAGCGTGGTGCTGCGGCGCAGGCGGGAGAGCATCCGGTAATACGCCTCGCTGCAGCCGCCCTCATCCAGCGCCACGGCAAACAGCAGCCGCTGCCCCGTCAGGCCCTCCAGCCCCGCATCGGGGTCGCGGAACACGCTGCCCTCTGGCAGCATGGGCTCCAGCAGCTCCCGCAGGGGCGGGCTGTACCGGTTCTCCGGCAATAACACCGTCAGCATGGCCCGCACCTCCTCAGTCGATGGCGCGCAGCCGCGCCGCCGTCTCCGCCAGCCGCGCTTCCAGTGCTGGCGGCAGGGTCAGATGCTCCGTCTCGATGGCGCCGTCCGGTGTCAGCCGGTTGCGGCAGCCCATGAAAATATCGTCCATATACACGGAGGAGTAGTGCCACTCCCGCCGCAGCAGGGCCAGCAGGCTCAGCGCACCGGAGCTGAGGGCCGGGGCCACGTAGGGCTTGAAGCCCAGCTTCCGCATCTCCAGATTGGCGTGGGCCACCCGCTCCGTCAGTTCACGGGAGAGGGCGTCGTCATAGCGGTCGATGGAATTGGCCAGCACCAGATCCTCCCCGTGGGGTCCGAAGGCGCGGCCCTCCGTGAGGTAGGCGGCAAAGCGGGGGTCCTTGCGGGCGAAGTACAGCGCTCTTGCGTGCATGACGCCCAAGCCGAAGCCCCGCACCTGACAGGGCCGCAGGCCCGTACCGTCCGGCCCGCCGCCCGCCCGCAGCACCGCGCGGCACAGGGGGTCCACCGGATCGCTGACCACGCAGAACAGGCCCTGATACCCCCTGTCCCGCGCCATGCGGGCGTAGGATGCCGCCAGCTCACGGTTCAGGCCGTACTGGGCCATGCGCACGTCGCCGCCGGTGACGGAGGTGTCCGGCACCATGCGGGAGGCGCAGAACAGGAACACGTCCCCGTCAAACAGCTGCTCCGGCGAGATGATCTCCACCGGCGGCAGGGCCGCGCCGGAGGGCGGCTGGATCTGGTTCAGCTCGAACTCCCAGCGCAGGGCCGCATTCTCCCGCACATCGCAGATACCCATGGACGAGATGGCATCCCCACCCATGAGCCGCAGGCCCAGCAGCAGGGTGCTGCCCACATCGCCCAGGGCCAGCAGGTTCACGCGCACTTTTTCCGGCAGGGCCAGACGCCCTGCCGTAACCTTGTTGAAAAGCTCCATGGTCGTTCTCCTCTCGTATCCATTCGTATCAGTCGCCGGGGCGCATCCGCTTCAGCACCTCGATGTCCCCCTCCAGACAGGCGGAGGCGGCACGGCTGGCATCGTAGGCGATGCAGCCGCCCTTATCAGGGCACAGGGGCAGGATCACCGCCTCGCCCAGACGGTTCAGCGTCAGGGTGCGGGCGTACAGGCTGCGGAACTCCGTTTCCAGCGCCAGCAGGATGTCCCGCGCGTTTTCCAGGCAGCAAAGGCTCAGTTCCCACGCGGTACGGTCGTCCATGGGGCCGAATTCCGGCGAGGCGTAGGGCAGGATGCGGTTCACCGAGGGCTGCAGTCCGCCGGACAGCGGCTCGGCGCGGCGGACGGTGTCGCCGCCGATGAAGGGATACAGCGTGGATTCCACAAACCGCATCCGCAGGTTGGGCAGGTAGTAGATGCCGTCCACCGGATAACCCAACTGCTCCATGAGGTCGCGGCCCATGCCGGTGAGGTAGCCCACCAGCACCTGGTGTACCGGTGTGTGGGTCTCCTCCAGCAGGGGAGCCAGGCGGCGGATGCGCTTGCCGTCGTGGAGCATGTCGTCCACCAGAATGACGGGGCGGTCAAAGGCGCGGATGGTGCGGACCTGATCCGGCAGCGGCGAGTAATCGGGGTAGGCTTCGATGGAATAGGTGCTGAGGTCCGCCTCGTAGACCTTGTCGGTGCGCAGGGTCTTGGTAACGGTGTTGGGCACCGCCACGCCGCGCAGCAGCTTGCCGTAGGGCACGCAGATGTCGGGGCCCAGCACGCGGGGCGTCGTGGGCTCCGCCGGCACGCTGTTGCACTGGGTGATGCGCTGGAGCAGGCGGTGGTAGATGACGCCGGCAGACAGGCTCAGCACCAGAGAGCCGGGCTGGAGCCGCGTCAGCATGCTCTGCAGGCGGCGGTGGGCCTCGGCGATGGCGGCCTGCACCCGCGGCGACGTGCTGAGGGGGGCTTTGATGGCCGTCTCCACGTTGCGGCTCAGGACGATGGGGCAGCGCATGTCCACGCCCAGGACGTCGCAGCCCTCCCGATGCTGGACAGGCACGAAGCCCTGGAGCTGCGCCAGCTGACGGCCATAGCCGGAAACGGCGCCCTCCAGCGGGCAGTACAGTGCGTAGGTATATTCGCGGCTGAGAGCGGTGGTCAGCACCTCTGTCAGCAGCAGCTGGCCGAAATCCAGCTGCCGGTCGCCCCGGGGAACGAACAGGCCGCTGACCAGCAGGGTGCGGCCGCCGGCATTCTGCCGGACCACGGCGCTGAGGGCGGCATCGTTCAGGCGGGCAAACAGGTGCTGGGAGTCCAGGCAGCGGTAGGACGCCGCGCCCAGCACATGGCCGCTGACGCCGTCGGTCAGCAGCAGCAGCTCGTCGCCGCTGGCGCGGAGACGCTCCAGCATGGGGCCGCCGTCATCGGGGAAGATCTGGCGCAGCAGCTGCTCCGTCCGGCTCTCCGGCGCGGGGCAGGGCAGGAAGGCCAGATCCTCTGTCCGCAGCACCGGCTTATCCTGGGGTTCCCGCAGGTACAGGCCCCTGCGGTAGATGAACTCCTGAGCCATGGGGTCGATAAGGTTGGACACGTCGCGGTTGGCGTCCACCGCCTCGCGGATGCGGGTGGAGCTGATCTCCTCCAGCTGGGGCGGCAGCGTCAGCTCCAGCACATGGCCGGTGATGCAGGTGTAATCCGCCGGTGCGGCGTCCGGCTCGGTGCGGCGGAAGATCACGTGGTCGAAGGTGTGGATGGAGTCCGGCTGCGGCGGCTTGCGGTAGGAGGAGGCGTTGGCCACCACGTCGCTGCCCACCACGATGGAGACGCCGCGGTCCGGAAACGCCTGACGCAGCTGCCGCAGGTTGGCGGGGTTGGCGATGTTCACCGGAAAATCCTCGGGGAAGATGTGGACGTGGAACTCGTTGGCCACGGACATGGCCGCGATGCGGCGGCGGATACGGGTGGGCTGGGTCCGCTTGGACCACGAGAATTCATCGATGGCCAGCAGCACCTCAAACCCCGCGTCGCGGATGGCGCGGACGATGCCCTTATGAGACAGGGTGAAGGGGTCAAAGGTGCCGGGGAAGAAGGCGATGGGACGGGGCGAGCCGAAATCGAAGCCCTCGCGAAACAGCTGCTCCTCCGTCATGAAGCGGTAGAGCCGCCCCAGCATGGCGGCGCGGTAGTAGAATGTGAGGCCGTGATCCGGCTCCTCGTCGTAGGCGGCCAGCAGCTTCCGCTCCGTCAGCACGAAGGCGCGGCATTTCTCGTGGTCGCCCAGCTCCGCGGAGCCGAACACCCTGCGGCCCAGGACGTACAGCGCCTCCTGCCGCACGGCGTCGTCGATGCCGTACAGACCCCGCATCAGCATGCCCAGCAGCCGCTGACGGCGGCGGCGATAGGCTTCGTCCGCCTCGGGAAAGCGGGTACGGTAGGTGTCGTAGGCCTCGTAGACCACGCCCACGGTATCCAGCACCGAGGCGGCCACCCGGCTGTCGGCGGCGCTGAGGTTCACCCAGAGGTCGTCCAGCAGCTCATCCAGCTCGGCAGGGGGGAGCCACAGCATGAAGCGGCCCAGATAGTCAGGGATATACTTGGTAAACTCCTGCTGCCCCAGCTCCAGGCCGCGGCACAGCTCCACCGCCACCTCGTTGCGCTGGTCCGCCGTCAGGCGGGGTGCCAGCTCCAGCAGGGCATTACCGGCACTATGGCGCACGGTGACGCGGTCGCTGACCTTGATGAGGTTGGAGAGGTGGGTGGCGATGTGGAGGACAGGGCTGGCGCCGCTGCGGGCAAAATCCGTCAGCAGGCGGATATTGGCCTGCTTGGTGAGCCACGGCGTGGCGGTCTTGAGGTTGTCCAGAAAGATCTCGGACACGGCGTCATCCGCCAGGATGACGGGGGCGCCGCCGGACAGCACGTCCTCCCGCAGCAGGCGCAGGGTGCTGCTGCCGTCGCAGGAGATGTGCTCCAGCGCCCGCAGGGGCGCGGCGGAGCGGGGCGACAGCCGGTGCAGCCGGTCCAGCAGCAGCACAGCGGCGGTGCGTACCTCCACTGAGTCGTGGGTGGACAGCTCCTGAGCGAAGTGCAGCAGCAGGGCCGTGTGGCGGCGGGAATAGGCTGCCGCAGGCAGAGCCGCCGCCGTGTCCAGCAGCTGGAAGGCTACGGTGTCCGCCACCTGTTCGGGGTGGCGATAGTAGGCAAAGAGGGGAGAGAGGAACCGCTCCTCCCGTCCCGCGCTGTGCTGCAGAAGGGAGTTAACGGCGAATTTCAGGGTATAGCCGATCCAGCGGCGGTGCTGGGGCATCAGCTTGTGGTCGGGGTAGATGATCTTCTCCAGATACAGCTTCCACTGGTCCAGATCGGTGATGGCGCGGGGGTCGGGGCGGCTGCCCGCAGGGCGCTCCTTGGCGTAGCCCGCGTGGAAGCCGCCGATGATCTCGCCCAGCAGCGCCGCCGCCTGACGGCGGATGTCGCCCTCGCGGTGCATCAGCAGCTCGTAGAGAAAGGCCAGCGTCTGGACCTTCTGGGGAATGTGGAGATACAGGGAGTAGGACTCGAACACGCCCAGATAGGCGCGGAGGCGGCGCCAGTTGGTCTCGCCCCGGGCCAGCTCCAGCAGTTGGGCGAAGCTGCGCTGGCCGGTGAGACGGCTCATCAGCTCCATGTTGTGGCCCACGCACTGCATGGTCATGGCGTGGAGAGCCTCCTCGTCGGTCATGAGGGCCGTCTGCTTCTGCGGGCGGGGCGGTGTGTCATGGCCCTGCAGCGTCACGTCCACGCCCTTGTCGGCCATGAACTGCTCGAAATCCCGCAGGCGGGCGTAGACCCGCATGTAGCGCTGCCGCTTGGCATCGTCTACTGCGTCCAGTTTCGATAGGATCACGTCGAAAGCCTCCGACAGGGAGGAGATGCGGGTGATCTCCCGCCCATCGGGGCCTACGCTCTGCTTGACGCGGAAGTCCGCGTAGATCAGCAGCAGCGACTCCACAGACAGGTAGTCCGGCTCCAGATCCCAGACGGAGTGGTTGGCGGCCACGTGGCCAATGTCGGTGAGACGGCGGCGGCGGAACCATAGATCCGTATAGTAATAGTGCAGGTAGGGCACCCGCTCCCCGGGACGGCAGCCGAATTTGCCGATATCGTGTCCGGCGGCGCTGCCGGACACCAGCGCCAGATCCACGGGGATACCGGCGCGGTGCAGGGCGCGGCCCGCCGTCATGGCCACATGGTGGACGCCGGCGATGTGCTCCAGCGTGCGGTAGGGCGTAGCCTCCAGCCCCAGACGCATCAGCTCATAGACGTACTCCCGCTTCCAACAGCGCAGCATCTGGACGTAGCTGACAGCGCAGGCGCTGCCGGACAGCTCCGTTTCCGTCAGGAGCCGGAACGTCCAGGCGGGGTTCGGCGGCAGCACCTCGTTCTCCGCGGCGAACAGCACCTGCAGCACCGACAGGAAAAACACGGCTCCGGGGCCGAAGGGCTCCGGCGTGTCCCGCTCCGGATACAGCAGGCGGCGGGCAAAGTCGTAGGTATAGGCCAGCCAGCCCTGCTGCGGCGCAGCTCCGCCGCTGAGAGCGTCCAGCTCCGGACGGCACAGGGCCAGCACGTCGGCGCAGCGCAGACGCCGCCCCTGAAACAGGGGTACAAAGCGCTGCATATAGCCCTCCGTCTCCAGACGGCGGGCAAACGACTCTCCCTGGGGCAGCCAGTCCGCCGCAGGGCGGCCGGTAAGGCGGCGGCGCAGGGCGCTGTTCATCTGACGTATGCGTTTTTTCGTCATAGAGATCCCTCCCGCTTTCAGACGCCGCGCAGACAGAGGCGGCGTATGGGAATGGTGATATTGTATGCCATGGGCCGCCGCGCTGTCAACATTTTCGGCGGCAATCTTAGTCGGGCCTTAATGCTTTGTTCATATTCCGTTCACATTTGCATGGGGCCGCCATGGTAAGATGGAATCAAGCATCTGACGACGCTTTTTCACAAATTCTGCGGAACATTTTTCCGCGGTGCGCCGTCATACATGTATGTGGAATACTGCGGCGCACCGCAGAGGAAAGGCAAAGGAGATAACACCATGAAGAAAGCTGCTTTCATTCTGGCGCTGGCCATGCTGCTGGGCGTGGCCGCCGGCTGCGGTCAGAGCGCCGGCGAAGCATCCGTGCAATCCGTCTCCATGATCTGCGGGCTGGGCTCCGCCGGTATGACGGACCGTTTTGCCGGCGTGGTCAGCGCGCTGGGCGAGACCAACATCAAAAAGGACGACTCCATGACCATCGGCGAGATCAAGGTCAAGGCGGGCGACGCCGTCAACGTGGGCGACGTGCTGTTCACCTATGACATGAGCCAGCTTGAAATCGATTTAGAGGATGCCCAACTGTCTTTGGAGGAGTTGAAGTCTCAGTTGGAAACACAGCAGGAAGAGAAGAAGCAGGCGGAGGACGCGCTGGACGAAACCACGGATGACACCGAGCGCCGTCGGCTGCTGCTGGACATTCGGGGCTATAACAACGAGATGCAGAAAACCAACCGCAGCATCGCCGAAAAGAACCGCGACATCGAGAAGCTGCAGAAGAACATGCAGAACAGCTCCGTGAAGGCGGAGGTGGCCGGCGAGGTCAAGAGCGTCAACGCCAACGGCAGCACCGACAGCAACGGCAATCCCCTGCCCCTGATCTCCATCGTGCAGACCGGCGGCTACCGCGTGAAGGGCTACGTCAATGAGAACAACGCATCGGTGCTCAGCGAGGGCGTCAGCGTCATCATCCGCTCCCGTGTCAGCGACCAGACGTGGCAGGGCACCATCTCCAGCATCGACTGGAACAACCCCGCCCAGAGCAGCAGCAACTATTACGACAGCGGCAGCAGCGACACCGGTAACTCCAGCAAATACCCGTTCTATGTGGAGCTCAGCAGCAGCGATGGGCTGCTGATGGGCCAGCACGTGTACATCGAGCCGGATCTGGGACAGGGCGCACAGGACGCCAACACCATCCACCTGCCGGCCTACTTCATCAACGACGCGGACTCCTCCCCCTGGGTGTGGGCCCAGAGCAGCAGCGGCAAGCTGGAAAAGCGCAGCGTGACGCTGGGGGAGCATGACGCGGAGCTGGACACCTACGTCGTCACCGACGGGCTGACGGCGTCGGACTACATCGCCTTCCCCGACGAGACGCTGAAGGCCGGCATGACCTGCGTGCCCTACGACGAGAGCACCTTCGATCCCGATAGCAGCAGCAGCGGCATGACGGACGGCAGCATGACGGACGGCAGCATGGCGGACGGCGGCATGGCGGACGGCGGCATGGCGGATATATCCGGCGCGGATAACGGCGGCGACGTGACCGCGCCCGCTGCGGACGGCGCCGTCACGGACGCACCGGTGGAGGGCTGAGTATGATCCTGGAAATGCACGACATCTGCAAGGACTACCCCATGGGAAAATCCGTGAACCACATTCTCAAGCACATCGACCTTGAGGTGGAGGAGGGGGAGTATCTTGCCATCATGGGGCCTTCCGGCAGCGGTAAGACCACGCTGATGAACCTGATCGGGTGCCTGGACGTGCCCACCAGCGGCAGCTACCTGCTGAACGGGCAGGACATCACCAAGTGCAGTCCCAAGCAGCTGGCGGAGGTGCGGAACAAGGAGCTGGGCTTCGTGTTCCAGTCCTTCAACCTGCTGCCCAAGCTGACAGCGGTGGAGAATGTGGCGCTGCCCCTGCTGTACGGCGGGGTGAAGAAGGCGGAGCGGCTGGAGCGTGCCCGTCAGGCGCTGGAGACGGTGGGCCTGTCCGACCGCGTGGATCACCGGCCGGATCAGCTGTCCGGCGGACAGTGCCAGCGCGTGGCCATCGCCCGGGCCATCGTGGGAAGGCCCAAGCTGCTGCTGGCTGACGAGCCCACCGGCGCGCTGGATTCCGCCAGCGGCGCACAGGTGATGGATCTGTTCCAGCAGCTGCACCAGAGCGGCTCCACCATTATCATGATCACCCACGATCAGGGCATCGCACAGCATGCCCACACCATTATGAACATTCGCGACGGTGTGCTGTCAGGAGGTGCGTTCCATGAGTAAATCCCTGAAAAAGACGCTGCTGATCGTGGGCATTGCCGCAGCCGTGTGCGCCGCCGTATGGGGCGGCCTGACGCTGGCGCGGAACGCCCAGCGCGGCGACGTGAAGGTGTTCGACGTGCCCAGCTTCGCCATGACCGACTACTGGGGCGACACCGCCAACACCAGCGGCACGGTGAGCACCGATAAATTGCAGAAGATCTACCTCTCCCAGAGCCAGACGGTGAGTCAGGTGTACGTGAAAGAGGGGCAGAATGTAAAGAAGGGCGACAAGCTGCTGGCCTACGACACCACGCTGTCTCAGGCGGAGGTGGAGGGCGCCCAGATCCAGCTGGAGCGCATGCAGCTGGAGCTGGAAACAGCCAAGAATAACCTGTCCCTGTACCGCAAGGCGGAGAACCGCGAGGAGCTGCAGAAGGAATATGACCGCGTGGCCGCCATTCTGGAGAAGCTGCGCTCCCAGCAGGACCAGCTGGCCGGACGGGGTTCCCCCGTGAAGCAGGGCCGTCTGGGCGACAGCCTTGGCCAGAGCAAGGATAAGCCCCTGTACTACCAGTGGCTGGAGGATACCCGCACCAAGGAGTACTACCTGACGGACGAAATCATCCGGAACGACATCCTGCCCAAGAGCCGGAACAGCGCCTACGTGGTGCTGGTGACCCGTGCGGGCAACGTGAACAACGGCGCTATCACCTGCTACGGCATGTACATCGTGGCCGAGGACACGGAGACGCCGGTGAAGCTGAAGGTGATGAACGACCTGCCCGCCTATCAGGACGGCTATGTGACCCCCACCACCGCGGAGATCAAGGACCGCGAGGAGCAGCTGGCCACCATCGAGAAGCTGCTGAACGAGTCCCTGACCAAGGAAGAGCTGAAGTCCCTCATCGCCACCACGGAAAAGCAGGTCTACGACGGCCAGCGCTCCGTGAAGCAGGCTCAGATCGGGCTGGACAAGAAAAAGAAGGAGCTGGGCGACGGCACCGTATACAGCGAGATCGACGGCGTGGTCAAGGCCGTGCGGCCGGCGGACGAGGCCTATAACAACAGCGAGCCTGTGGTGGAGGTCTCCGGCGGCGGCGGCTATTACATCACCGGCGCACTGGGCGAGCTGGACCTGGGTAAGGTGAAGCTCGGCGACACGGTGGACATCAGCAGCTGGATGACCGGCGCCAGCTGTCAGGGTGAGATCGTGGAGATCAGCGACTTCCCCACGGACAACAGCAGCAGCTGGGGCGACGGCAACAGCAATGTGTCCTATTACCCCTTTAAGGTATTCGTCTCCGAGGACGCCAACCTGCAGCCCGGAGACTATGTGGATATGTCCTATCAGAAGACCGTCACCACCGACGGCAATACCATCTATCTCCAGACCATGTTCATCCGCACGGAGAACGGCAAGAGCTACGTAATGGCCCGCGGCGACAACGGCAGGCTGGAGAAGCGCTGGGTCCAGACGGGACGCGACCTGTGGGGAAGCTACACCCAGATCCGCGGCGGACTGTCGCTGGAGGACTATGTGGCGTTCCCCTACGGGAAGGACGTGCGGGAGGGCGCCGCCACGGTGGAAGCCAGCGCCGACGAGCTGTACAACGGACTGTAAGGAGGGCGAAGCGATGTTAGAAAATATCAATCTCGCCTTTCAGGGCGTGTGGAGCCACAAGATGCGGTCGTTCCTGACCATGCTGGGCATCATCATCGGTATCGCGGCCATCATCACCATCGTATCCACCATTCAGGGCACCAACGAGCAGATCAAGCAGAACCTCATCGGCGCCGGCAACAACGTGGTCCGCGTGCAGCTGACCCAGGACGGCAATGAGATAAGCCTGGACTACTCCGACATTCCCCAGGGCGTCAGCACCATCACGGAGGACATGCGCAGCGAGATGAGCCAGCTGGGCAGCGTGGCGGATGTGTCCCTGTACCACCAGCGGCAGTGGCCCGACGGCGTGTACGTGGGCGATACTTCCTTCAGCGGCAGTCTGTACGGCATCGACAGCCACTTCCTGTCTGCGGCGGACTACGCCGTCAACTACGGCCGATCCTTCGTGGAGTCGGACTTCGCCAGCTGCCGGAAGGTGGCGCTCATCGACACCAAGAGCGCCCAGAGCCTGTTTCAGGGCGAGAATCCCATCGGCGGCACTCTGGAGATCAGCGGCGAGCCCTTCACCGTGGTGGGCGTGGTGTCCTCCCGCGTGTCCTCGGAGCCGGTCATCAACAACATCAATGACTACTACATGTACTCCGGCAGTACCTCCGGCACCATCTTCATCCCCGACAGCTGCTGGCCCATCGTCTATCGTTACGATGAACCCCAGTATGCGGCGGTGCGGGCGGTGTCCACCAACGACATGACCACCGCCGGCAACAACGTGGCGGAATACCTCAACAGCCACGTTATCTCCGGCGACACCTACAAGTACCAGTCCAAGGACCTGCTGCAGCAGGCCAGCCAGCTGCAGAGCCTGTCCGAGAGCTCCAACCGGCAGCTCATCTGGATCGCCGCCATCTCCCTGGTGGTGGGCGGCATCGGCGTCATGAACATCATGCTGGTGTCTGTGACGGAGCGTACCCGCGAGATCGGCCTGAAGATCGCCATCGGCGCGCAGCAGAGCCGTATCCGCTGGCAGTTCCTGACGGAGGCCGCCGTGCTCACCAGCATGGGCGGTATCCTGGGCGTGGCCTGCGGTATCGGCCTGGCGGAGATGATGTCCCACATCATGGGCACACCGGTGGCTATCAGCGTACCGGCCTGCATCATCGCCGTGGCCTTCTCTATGGTCATCGGCGTGGTGTTCGGCTTCGTACCGGCGGTGAAGGCCTCCAAGCTCAACCCCATTGAGGCCCTGCGCCGCGAGTAAGAGACGCGAAATATACAAAAAGAGAGAGGTCCTGCTGTGCAGGACCTCTCTCTTTTGTATGGATTCCGCCTGCGTCATCCTATGCAGGGACGAAGGCGCGGACGACCAGACATTTCTTCATACCACATAGGGCGGGAAAATGCAGCGTCCCGTCAAAATCTGGCCAGAAATGCGTCGGGCACGGTGCAGCCCTCCGGCAGCACCTCCAGCACCACGTAGTTCCCGTTGACGGACACAGTGGCGCTGTTTTTCCACATGGCGGCCTCGTCCGGATACATGGTATCGTTGGCCATGGTGTCCACACGGGCCTGGAAGATGTCGCGCACCTTGGCTGCGTCGGCACTGTCAGCCACCTCCACCATGGCTACCTCGCAGGAGGTGGCAGTGGGGGAGAGGAAGAACACCGACTGCTTCAGTTGGATGTCCGCGATGCCGGGGTAGTAGCCGTTCAGCATCTCCACCGCCGTTTCCTCCAGCAGGGCGGGGGCGTTGTCGCCCAGCTCCTCGTTGACCTGGGCGATGGCTGCTTCATAGGCGGCGCGCAGATCCACGGACTGACCGCCGCCGGACGTGTCCTTACCGCAGGCGGTCATGGCCAGCATCAGCAGGGCCATGCAGAATACACACAGCTTTTTCATCGAAAACACTCCTTTCATCGGGCGGCAGAACACCGCCTCTGCCATTTCTGACGGCACGGGGCGGCGTTTCGTTCCGCATTCAGCGGACAGTGGGGGGCGGGGCGTTCCAGCCGTCGGGAAAATTGGCCAGCACCCAGCGGCGGGTGTGGTCAATGAAGGCCCGGGTGCTGTTGGACAGGGCGTTCCTGTCCTTGACGCAGATACCGATGTTCCGGTAAAACGGCTGGGGCAGAGAGCAGGACACCAGCGGATAGGCACAGCGGTAGAGCATCAGCTCCTCCATGATGCTGATGCCCAGCCCGCTGGACACCATGGCCAGGATGGTCTGATCCTGCTGGACAGTGTACTGGATCTTCGGCGTGATGCCCAGCGTGTCGAACACCGCCTGGATCTCATAGTCGTCGCCCTCGTCCAGCAGGATCAGGGGATACTGCTCCAGCGCCGCAGGCGGGAAGGGGTTCGCACCCGCCAGCGGGTGGTCGCAGGGAACGATGACCTTCCACTGGTCCCGCTGGAGAAGCCAGCAGTCCAGATACTTTTCAACAGGGGCGGGGAGGCTGATGAAGCCGCAGTCCGCCTGTCCGTTCAGCACCCAGTTGCCAATCTCGCTGTTGAAGTTGGAGGGCAGCAGCTCAAACTCGATATGGGGGTAGTGGGTCTGAAAGGTCTTGAGGATGTTGGGCAGCCACTTTTCCGACACGCTGGTGAAGGTAGCCACCTTGACAAGACCTGTCTCCAGACCCCGCAGGTCGGCGGCCTGCTGCTCCAGCTGGTGCTGCATGGCGCACATCTTCTCGAAGTAGGGCAGCAGCGCCCGTCCGTCCGCCGTGGGGGTGACGCCGCCGTGGCTGCGGATCAGCAGGGGCACACCCAGCTCCTCCTCCAGTGAGCCGATGGCGTGGCTGACGCCGGACTGGGTAAAGTTCATCTCCCGCGCCGCGGCAGTGAAGCTGCCGCACTCCACGGTCTTGAGGAATATCTGATATTTCGCAACGCTCATGGGCGCACGCTCCTTTCCCGATGCAAGTATAGCATATCCGTCTGCCCGGTGCAAAGTTTTTTTCATGGTTTTGATGATTATGATGCGTTTTACAAATTCCCGCACTTGTGGTACATTAAAGACACGTTAAGAAAAACCGCAGAAAGGAGGCGCTGAAGCATGGGTCCGAGTTTCGTGATGGCCGCTCTGGCCGGTCTTCTTGTGGTAGTCGGCATCGTCAGCAAAGTCACCAGCAAGTAAGTCTTTTCCGTTTTTTCAGGTTTCACCTCCTCCCGTGGCGGCACCATCTCCCTGTCGCCGGTACGCTCGTCCGCTTCCTGCGGGCGGGCGTATTTTTTACCAGCGGGGCGGGAAATCTTGCATCTTTTTCACTTTTATGGTATAGTGAGCGGCATTAAGATCCCGCACACCGCGGGCAAAAGGAGCTTGTCATGACACAGAAAAGGATCCATACGCTGTCGCTGCTGGCGGCCATCACCGCAGCCGTCATCTTCGGCATGAGCTTCATGTTCTCCAAGCTGGCGCTGGAGAAGGCGGCCCCCACCGTGCTGCTGGCGGTGCGGTTCACCGTGGCGGTGGCGGCCATGACGCTGGTGATCCTGGCCAACGCGCTGGTGGGAAAGCTGCGGGGGCGGCCGCTGTTCACCTTCTCCCTGCGGGGCAAGCCGGTGTATCAGCTGCTGCTTCTGGGCATCGTGCAGCCGGTGGCCTACTTCATCTTCGAGAATTACGGTATCCTGTACACCTCGTCGGCGGTGGCGGGCACCATCATCGCGGCGGTGCCGGTGTGCTGCATCCTGATGGACGTGCTGGTGCTCCACGAGAAGGTGACGCTGAAGCAGGTACTGTGCGCCGTGTGCGCTATCGGCGGTGTGGCGCTGATCTCCGCCGGAGGGGCGGTGATGGTCTCGGCGCTGGGCATGCTGTTCCTGCTGCTGACCATGCTCAGCGACACGCTGTACTACGGCATCAGCCACAGCGCCGCCAAGCTGTTCACCCCGTTTGAGATGACCTACGTCATGTTCGTGGTAGGCATGGTGGTGTTCATCCCCGTGGCGCTGCTCCACGCCGGAGGGCTGACCAGCCCCATGATCCTGGAGCCCTTGCAGGACGGGCAGTTCTGGCTGGCAGTGCTGTATCTGGGGCTTTTGTCCTCGGTAATGGCCTACGGACTGCTGAATTTCGCCAACAGCCACCTGTCCGTGTCGGAGACATCACTTTTTTCCAACGTCACCACGGTGGTGTCTGTGCTGGCGGGCGTGGTGCTGCTGAAGGAACCCTTCAGTGTGTGGCAGATGCTGGGCGTGGTCATCATTCTGGTGTGCGTATTCGTGGCCAATGTATTCGGAAAAGAAACAGGATCTCACTCTCAGGAGGTCTGAGACAATGTATAAGAACGAAAAACGCTATGCGCTGGTAAACGGCGTGCTGCTGGACGGCACCCGTGATATGGCGCCCCAGACGGGGAAGGTCATCTGCGTGGACGGCAGCCGTATCGCCGCCGTCACCGACGGAGCGGCGCCCGCGGGGTACGAGCCAGTGGATCTGGGTGGGCAGTACGTGCTGCCCGGGCTCATCAACCTGCATGTCCACCTGCCGGCCTCCGGCAAGCCCAAAAAGAAGCCCTCCGACCCCAAAAAGCTGGTGAAGCTCATCACCTCCAACGGCCTGATGCGCCGCGTGGGCATCCGCCTGTGCGAGGGCTATGCCAAGATGGAGCTGCTCAGCGGCGTCACCACCATCCGCACGGTGGGCGGCGTGTCGGATTTTGACACCATTATCCGCGATCAGGCGGCGGCAGGGGCCATCCTGAGCCCCCGCGTGGTGGCGTCCAACATGGCGGTATCCGTGCCCGGAGGCCACATGGCAGGCTCCCTGGCCTACGAGGCCCGCACGCCGGAGGAGGCTGCGGCCTGCGTGGAGAAGATCGCGGCGGAGAAGCCCGACCTCATCAAGCTGATGATCACCGGCGGCGTCATGGACGCCGAGGTGGTGGGTGAGCCCGGGGTGCTGCGGATGCAGCCGGCGCTGGTGAAGGCCGCCTGCGATAAGGCCCACGCTCTGGGCATGAAGGTGGCGGCCCATGTGGAGAGCCCCGAGGGCGTCCGCGTGGCGCTGGAAAACGGCGTGGACTCCATTGAGCACGGAGCCAGACCGGACGCGGATATCCTGCGGCTGTTCAAGGAACGGGGCGCGTTCCAGGTATCCACCATCTCCCCCGCCGTGCCCTACGCCCTGTTTGACCGCAGCATCTCCCACGCCACCTACGAGCAGCAGGCCAACGGCCTTGTGGTGTTCGAGGGCATTGTGGCGCTGGCCAAGGCGTGTCTGGCGGAGGGTATCCCCGTGGGACTGGGCACCGACACCGGCTGCCCCTACATCACCCACTATGACATGTGGCGGGAGCTGTGCTACTTCGTGAAGTACTGCGGCGTGACGCCCGCCTTCGCGCTGCACAGCGCCACGCTGCTGAACGCGGAGCTGGCGGGCATTGCCGACGTTACCGGCTCCGTGGAGGCCGGGAAGGCCGCGGACCTCATCGTGTGCCCTGCGGACCCGCTGGCGGATCTGACGGCCCTGCGCAGGCTGTCCATGGTCATCCGCGACGGCTGGCGCCTCGAAAACCCCACTGTGAAGAAGATGCCGGAGGTGGAGCGGGAGCTGGACAAGTTCCTGTAAGCGCTTCCATGGAAAATTAGAGGGACGACCCTGCGGGCCGTCCCTCTTTCGTCGTTACAGTTCCAGCTCCTTGAGGACGCTGTGGCACCTGGCGTTGCTGGCGAACACCGACGAGGGCCGCAGCACATTGGGCGCGGTATCCGAGAAGTCGGTGACGATACCGCCGGCCTCCGTGATGATCAGGCTGCCGGCAGCGTAGTCCCAGGGGGACAGGCAGCACTCGCCGAATACCTCCACCCGTCCCGCCGCTACCTGGCACAGGTCCAGAGCCGCCGCGCCGAAGCGGCGGAAGTCCAGCCCCTTTTCGTACAGCTGGCGGATCAGGGAGAAGTTCTGCTCCGTCAGGCTGCGGTCGTAGATGGTGGAGCCGCAGAGGAACACGGCGTGGGCCATGTCCCGCTCACTGACCCGGATGGGCAGGCCGTTGCAGAACGCACCGCCATCCTTCTGAGCGGAGAACAGCTCGTCGGCAAAGGGGTCGTAGACCACGGCATACTGCGTCTGGCCGTCCTGAGCCAGCGCCACGGAGATGTCGCTGTAATGCAGGCGGCGGACGAAGTTGGTGGTGCCGTCAATGGGGTCCACGATGAAGGTCCACGGACGGGTCAGGGTCGTGTGATCCCCCTCCTCGCCCAGAAAGTCCGCCTCCGGCAGCAGGGCCAGCAGCTCCCGCTGCAGAAAGCCCTGCACCGCCACGTCGTACTTGGTGACGAGGTCGGCGGCGCCGTGCTTTTCCATGGTGGCCCGCTCGATGTCATGAGCCTCGCGGACGATGTCGCCGGCGCGGCGGACGACGCCCTCCAGCTGATGCAGCATATCTGTTCTCATATGAGTTCCCTCCTGATGACCGTACCGGCGTGTGCGCCGGTGAGTGTATCGTGTATGACCGCCGGCTGCCCCGCCACCAGCACGGCGTCCAGTCCGGACGCCATCCGGCAGGGACACCGGTAATCGCCGTTTTCCCGCAGCTGTGCGGGATCAAAGACGCAGAGGTCCGCGTCCATCCCCTCCGCGATGACGCCCTTGTGCCGCAGGCGCAGGGCCCGGGCGGGCAAAGCCGTCATCTTCCGCACCGCCTGCTCCAGCGTCAGGGCATGTTTTTTCATGACAAAGTGCTGGATGAGCCGGGGGAACGTGCCGTAGACCCGCGGGTGGGGCATGCCCTCCGTGGGATAGGTGGAGTCGGAGATCAGGTTGGACAGGTCACTTTGCAGGATGGCGATGATGTCCTCCTCCGACGCCATGAAGTCGATCATGGTGATCTGGCCGTCCTCCCGCACCAGCAGGTCGCAGCAGCAGTCCAGCGGGTCCTGCCCCGTCAGGGCCGCGATCTGGGCAAGGCTCTTGCCCAGGAACGGGTGATCCTCGGGGCAGTGAAGGCTGGTGAGGTAGATGCCGTCCCAGCCGGCCAGACGGGCGATGTCATCAAACCCGCTGCCGCTTTCGATGCGCCGGGCCAGTTCCCGACGGGCAGCGGGGTCGCTCAGACGGCGGACCACCGCGTCCATGCCGCCCTCCAGAAACTCCGGCGGCAGGATGTGCAGCAGCTGGGTGGAGCCGGCGGTGTAGGGGTAGACGTCGCAGCTGACGTCCAGTCCCTCCTGCCGCGCCTGCTCTAAAAGCGCCAACGCACGGGGGATCTTTTTGCCCCAGCTGTCCCGCCCCATGGCCTTCAGATGGCTGATGTGCAGAGGGATGCGGAGTGTCCGCGCCACGGTGAGCATCTCCTCCACGGAGGTGCAGACACCGGCGCCTTCCTGCCGCATATGGACGGTGAGGGGGATGTCCTGCCCCCGCAGAGGCTCCAGCGTATGGATCAGCTCCTCCGTGGTGCAGAAGCACTCCGGCGCGTAGCCAAGTCCCAGCGATACGCCCAGCGCGCCGTCGCCCAGAGCACGCTCCATGGCGCGGTGGATGGCGCGGTAGTGCGCTTCGTCCAGATGCTCCAGCTCGTAACCGGCGGTGTCCGCCCGCAGAATGCCCGCGCCTACCAGCATGCCGGTGTGCAGGGGCAGGTCCCGCAGCGCTGCCAGATAGGCGGCCAGAGACGCTGAGGGCAGAGTATCCGGTATATCGCCGGTGATGGGCCGCAGGTAGGCGCGGATAGCGGCGGCGTGGTCCGGCCCGAAGGGGGCGGCGGACAGGCCGCAGTTGCCGTTGACGATGGTGGTCAGGCCCTGCCGCAGCTCCAATGAGCCGTAATCGGGGCGAAAGGCTGCGGCGTCGGCGTGGCGGTGGATGTCGATGAAGCCCGGGGTCACGGTGCGGCCGGCGACATCCATAGTACGGCCCGCCGCGGCGGCGGACAGGTCGCCGACAGCGGTGATGGTCCCGCCGGTAATGCCTACGTCGGCGGGGAAGGCGGGACGGCCGGTGCCGTCGATCACCGTGCCGCCGCGGAGAATGGTGTCAAACATGGTTTCGCCTTTCTATTTTCCCTGCTGGCAGGGGAGGGTGATGGTAAAGCGGGTAATGCCGCCGCTGCTGTCGCAGCGGATGGCGCCGTGGTGGGCCTCCGCGATGGCCTTGGCGATGGGCAGGCCCAGACCGAAGCTGTCGCCGCCGGTACGGGACTCGTCGGCCCGATAGAACCGGTCGAAGATATGAGGCAGCTTGTCGGCGGGGATGTCTGCGCCCCGGTTCTCCACCTGTACACAGGCGTTCCGGCCCTGCCGCAGGGCGTCCAGCCGGATCTCCGTGTGGGGCGCGGCGTATTTGATGGCGTTGTCCAGCAGGACGGCCACCGCCTGAGCCAGCTTCTCCCCGTCGCCCCGCACCGTCAGGTCCGGCGCGATGTCGTAGGACAGGGTATGGCCTGCCTCGAAGGCCACCGGTTCGAACCGCAGGGCGGCGTCCGCCGCGATGTCGGAAAGGTCCGCCGCCGCGTCCGGCAGGTGCGCGCCGCTGCGCTCCACCCGGGACAGGGTCAGCATATCCTCCACCAGCCGCTTCATGCGGTGGGACTCGGCGCGGATGTTGTCCACATACTGCTTCTGCTCCGGCAGCGCGGACTGGTCCAGCAGCTCCGCCGAGGACAGCACCACCGTCAGGGGCGTTTTCAGCTCATGGCTGGCATCGGACAGGAACTGCTTCTGCTGCTGCCACGCACGGGCCACCGGCCGCGTCACCGCACCGCTGAGCACATAGCTGCAGGCGAACAGCACCGCCAGCGCCACAAATCCGATGAGCAGGCTGCCGGTCAGCAGGCCGCGGAGGGTGGCCTGCTCCAGCGTGCTGTCGGTAAAGGCGATGCGGGTGGACAGAAGCCCCACGCTCCGCAGATAGCGCAGGTGGTAGTCCGCCAGCACGCCCTCGTCCTCCTGAGCCGACAGGGCGGCGGTGACGATGTCCGCCAGCGCTGACTTGTCCGTCAGGTCGTAGTAGCCGTTGCCGGAGACGCGGACGGTGCCGCTGGCGTAGACCTCCGCCACGAAGCAGGGCAGGGTGGACCCGTCCGGCTGGGACAGGTCGTAAACGCCGGTCCGGACGGCCTCCTCCATCTGCTGGCGGACGCTGCGGGACAGGGCGGAGCGGGCAAAGAAGAACACGGCGGCGAACACGGCCAGCAGTACGCAGAACACCATACCCATGTTCAGGCCCACCACCTTCCAACGGAGACGGCGGATCATGATACCGCCTCCTCCAGGCAGTAGCCCACCATGCGCAGTGTTTTGATCTGTACGCGGGAGCGCAGATGGGCCAGCTTCCGCCGCAGGAAGGAGATGTAGACCTCCACATTATTATCCTCGGCGGCGGAGTCGTAGCCCCATACCTTTAAGATCAGCTGCTCCTTGGATACGATCTGGCTGCCGTTTTTCATCAGCAGCTCCATGAGGTCGTACTCCCGACGGCTCAGCCGGACGGACCGGTCGCCGCAGGACAGCAGAAACGTGGACTGTTGGAGATGCAGGTCACCGAAGACGGTGGCGCCGCTGTCCGCCGTCTCGCCGCCCCGCCGCAGCAGGGAGCGGATGCAGGCCAGCAGCTCCTCCGTCTCAAAGGGCTTGGTCAGGTAGTAGTCCGCGCCGCAGTCCAGACCCCGCACCCGATCGCTGAGATCGCTGCGGGCCGTCAGCATCAGCACCGGCACCGTCTCGCCGCCGGCGCGGAGCTGCTGCAGCAGGGAAAAGCCGTCCAGCTCCGGCAGCATGGCGTCCAGCAGCACCAGATCGTAAATGCCGCTGCGGGCGTTGTCCAGACCGGACACGCCGTCATAGCTGACATCCACGGCGTAGCCCCGCCGGTGCAGCAGCTCCGCCAGCGTGTCCGCCAGACGCTTTTCATCCTCCACGATCAGAATACGCACAGGCAGCCCTCCTTTTTTCGCCTTGATTTATACCACAAAAGGGTGCGTTTTGCAAGGCCGGCTCCGCATGTGAAGGCACGCGGTCCTGCCGGCGTCTATTCGGCTGAAATGCGGCCGAAAGGATACCCCCATGCTGACGCATGGGGGTATCCCTGGATCTCTTCAGTTCAGGCCGGTCTCCGCCAGCGTCAGCAACTGCACCAGCGACGTCTCCTCCATGCGGTAGATGGTGGGATCGTCGTTGACGGTGACGTAGCGGCCGCCGCTGCCATCGGGCAGACCCACAGTCAGCGTCAGGGTGGACTCGGTGCCCAGCTCGTTGGTATAGGTCACCAGTGCCTGAGCGTCCGGCGCATCCAGCCCGCAGATAGCGGCGGCGCCCTCGGCGGGATCATAGTCCACGCAGGCGGTGACGGACAACCGGCCCAGCTCCTCCACCAGTGCGGCGGTGGCCTCCGTGACATCGCGGCTGCCCACCTTGCGCACGCCGTCCACCACGCGGATGTTGACCAGAACGTTCTCCCCGCCCTGTACCGCGGCGGACAGCAGGTTCTCCTCGGTAATGACCGGCAGCACCGGCAGCGCCGCCATGTCGTAGATGCTGCCGTCCAGCAGCTGGAAGATCTTCACGGCGTTATCGGACACCAGGCGCACGGTGCCGTCCTCGGCGCAGCGCATGTACCAGTCGCCGGACTCCGCCTGATCGCCCCGGGCGAAGGTCAGGGTCTCGCCGTCCGCCGTGACGGCCAGAGTGATCTTTGTGTCATCCAGCCCGTAGTCGGCCAGATCCTCCTCCGCCACCCGCACCGGCGAGGCCGCCGTCATGGCGGCAGCCGCCTCCACCAGCGCCGGCATAGCCTCCTGATCCAGCGGGAAGGTGGTGTCGTCCTGCCAGTACCAGGTCTCGTCCTCGCGGCTGAACCGCAGCACCTGGCTGTCGTCGGACAGCACCAGCGCCGTGATGCCCTCCGGCGGCAGCGCCGTCTGGACGGCGGCGTCCGCCTCCTTGCTCTGGGTGGCCGCGCCGCTGCCGCAGGCGGTCAAAAGCGCCGCCGTCAGCAGCAGCGCGATGATGGATACATAGCGTTTCATTGGAAAAATTCTCCCCTTTCTGCTCTGAGACCCCGACAGTATAACAGTTCTCCCTCAAAAAGTGAAGAACAAAACGTGAACAAATGCGATTTTACGGAAAAATCCACTTTACAAACCGGTTTTTTTATGGTAGCATTTCAAGGTACGCGACTATGTCGCACTGCCCCTTGCCTTAGCTGCGCGGAGCGATCCATCTCTCCCACGGCTCAGGATGCGGGCGTAATTCAAGAAAGGTGGAAACACAACTATGATGCTGAAAGACCAGAAGACCTCCATCATCGAGGCCAACCGTACCCATGAGACCGACACCGGCTCCCCCGAAGTGCAGGTCGCTATCCTGACCGAGCGCATCAACCAGCTGACCGCTCACCTGAAGGTGCATCCCCACGACTTCCACAGCCGCCGCGGTATGCAGATGATGATCGGTAAGCGCCGCCGTCTGCTGGACTATCTGGCCAAGAAGGACATCGAGCGTTATCGTGCCCTGATCGCCAAGCTGGGTCTGCGTAAGTAAGTTGAAACAGGGTGATGTGCGTGCGCGCATCACCCTTCTTTCACATTCTGTACCAGTCTGTATCCTCACCCTTAGCAGTTGAAAATGCGTCGAAACCGGCGGCTTCGGGGCATTTTCAAGTGCTAACGGCGACGGATCGCGGTACAGGATGCTAATTCACAAAAAAGGAGAAATGTCATGTCAACGATCATCACCAAGCGTCAATTCCCCCACTATCACAAGTACACCATGGATCTGGCAGGCCGTCCCCTCACGCTGGAGGTGGGCAAGCTGGCCGAGCTGGCCAACGCCGCCGTCATGGTGGGCTACGGCGATACCCGCGTGCTGTGCTGCGTCACCGCCGCGCCCCGTCCCCGTGACGGCATCGACTTCTTCCCCCTGAGCGTGGACTTTGAGGAGAAGATGTACTCCGTGGGCCGCATCCCCGGCAGCTTCAACCGCCGCGAGGGCCGTCCCGGGGAGAAGGGCATCCTGACCAGCCGCGTCATCGACCGCCCCATCCGCCCCCTGTTCCCCTACGACTTCCGCAACGATGTGTCCGTGATGTGTACCGTCATGGCCGTGGATCACGACTGCTCTCCGGAGATCGCCGCCCTCATCGGCACCTCCGCCGCCCTGGCTATCTCCGACATCCCCTGGAACGGCCCTGTGGCCGCCCTGAAGGTGGGTCTGGTGGACGGCAAGCTGGTCTTTAACCCCGACGCCGAGCAGCGTAAGGTCAGCGATCTGGACGTCACCGTGGTGTCCACCGCCAAGAAGGTGGTCATGATCGAGGCCGGCGCCAACGAGGTACCCAACGATGTCATGTTCGAGGCCATCCGCTCCGCTCACGAGGAGAACCAGAAGCAGATCGCCCTCATCAACCAGATGGTATCCGAGATCGGCAAGCCCAAATTCGACTACCCCCACGCCGACTTCGATCAGGAGCTGTTCGACAAGATCGTGGCCGCCACCATGGACGATGCCAAGGCCGCCATGGATACCGACGACAAGAACGTCCGCGAGGCCCGCTGGAACCAGCTGATCGAGAAGTGGCACGAGCTGTTCCTGGAGGATTATCCCAACATGGATCAGTATCTGGACGAGATCACCTACAAGTTCCAGAAGAAGATCGTGAAGGCTTGGCTGCTGGAGGGCCACCGCGTGGACGGCCGCCAGAAGAACGAGATCCGCCCGCTGGATGCCGAGGTGGGCGTGCTGCCCCGCGTCCACGGCTCCGGCCTGTTCACCCGCGGCCAGACCCAGGTGCTGAGCGTGGCCACGCTGGATACCCTGTCCGCCAACCAGAAGCTGGATACCATCTGGGAGGAGACGGAGAAGCGCTACATGCACCACTACAACTTCCCCGGCTACTCCGTGGGCGAGGCCAAGCCTGCCCGCAGCCCCGGCCGCCGCGAGATCGGCCACGGCGCGCTGGCTGAGCGCGCTCTGCTGCCCGTCATTCCTCCGGTGGAGGAGTTCCCCTACGCCATCCGCGTGGTGTCCGAGGTGGTTTCCTCCAACGGCTCCACGTCTCAGGGCTCCATCTGCGGCTCCACGCTGGCCCTGATGGACGCCGGCGTGCCCATCAAGGCCCCTGTGGCCGGCATCTCCTGCGGCCTGATCCAGGACGACGACGGCAGCTTCACCACCTTCATCGACATTCAGGGCGTGGAGGACTTCCACGGCGAGATGGACTTCAAGGTGGCCGGCACCAAGAAGGGCATCACCGCCATCCAGATGGACCTGAAGAACGACGGTCTGACCATGGAGATCATCAAGAACGCGCTGGATATCACCTACGACGCCCGTGTGCAGATCCTGGACCAGGTGATGCTGCCCTGCATCGCCGAGCCCCGCGCCGAGGTGAGCAAGTACGCGCCCAAGATGCTGACCATGCACATCGATCCCGATAAGATCCGCGACGTCATCGGCAAGGGCGGCTCCGTCATCCAGAAGATCGTGGCCGAGTCCGGTGCCAAGATCGACATCGACGACGACGGCACCATCCACATCGCCTCCCCTGACGCGGAGAGCTGCGCCATCGCCAAGAAGTGCATTGACGACATCGTGTTCGTGCCCGAGGTGGGTCAGCTGTACTACGGCCGCGTGGTACGCCTGATGACCTTCGGCGCTTTCGTGGAGCTGGCTCCCGGCAAGGATGGTCTGGTACACATCTCCAAGCTGGCTGACCACCGCATCGAGAAGGTGGAGGATGCCTGCAAGATCGGCGACATGATGTGGGTCAAGGTCACGGAGATCGACGAGAAGGGCCGCGTGAACCTGAGCCACAAGGACGCCATGAAGGAGATCGCCGCCAAGGAAGCCGCCGGCGAGCCCATCAAGTAAGTCCGTTTATCCGGTTTTTCCGAAAGGACCGCCTGTTGGCGGTCCTTTCGCTTGCCGCGGCACATTCTCCTGCGGCCAATGTCGTGGGGAAAAGAGGCCCTGTCGAAAAGTGCGGGAAACTGTGGGAAACAGGGGAAACACTGCCCATTCCGCCGGAAAACCAGAAAATGGTGATTTCTCCGGCAATTATGGTAAATCCCACGGTTTTGCGCACTTTTTTACCGGTTTTGTGTTGACATAACAGTTGTGGAAAACCATGTGGAAACTGTGGAAAGCCTTTTTCCATCAAGGGTTTTCCCAGTTGCGCCCCTGTTATTTTTTGCGGGAATCTGTAAACCTTTTTGGGTCGGAGGGTCTTTTAGACGAAGTGCGGCGCATACCGCGGCGGCGAGACTTGCATTGACGGGAAAAATACGGTAGAATAACAGAAAACGATTGGCTCGGTGTATGCCGGAGGAATAATATGGCAAAGAAAAACGTATACGACAACGAGAGTATCTCCAGTCTCAAGGGCGCGGATCGGGTCCGGAAACGGCCCGGTGTTATTTTTGGCTCCGACGGGCTGGAGGGCTGCGAGCACGCGGTGTTTGAGATCCTGTCCAACGCCATCGACGAGGCCCGCGGCGGCCACGGAAAGCTCATCACCGTCACCCGCTTTCTGGACCGGTCGGTACAGGTGGAGGATATGGGCCGCGGCTGCCCCGTGGACTGGAACGAGAAGGAGGGGCGCTACAACTGGGAGCTGGTGTTCTGCGAGCTGTACGCCGGCGGCAAGTACGACAACGAGAACAGTGAGAATTACGAGTTCTCTCTGGGTCTCAACGGCCTTGGCTCCTGCGCCACCCAGTACGCCTCCCGCTACATGGACGTCACCGTGTGGCGCGAGGGCCGGGAGTACCGCCTGCACTTCGAGCGGGGCGAGATCGCGGGCCAGCTGGAGAGCACGGAGCTGACCACCAATAAAAAGCGGACCGGCACCACCATTCGCTGGCTGCCGGATCTGGAGGTGTTTACCGACATCGCCGTGCCGCTGGAATACTATCAGGACGTGATGAAGCGGCAGGCTGTGGTGAACGCCGGCGTCACGTTCCGTCTGCGCAATGAAACGGCCCCCGAGAAATTTGAGACCCAGGAGTTTCTGTATGAAAACGGCATCGCCGACTATATCCGCGAGCTGGCGGGGGAGGACTCCCTGACAGAGCCGGTGTTCTGGGAGGCGGAGCGCCGTGGCCGCGACCGCGCGGACAAGCCGGAGTACAAGGTGAAGTTCAGCGTGGCGCTGTGCTTTTCCAACCGCGTGGCCCTATGCGAGCACTACCACAACTCCAGCTTTCTGGAGCACGGCGGCAGTCCGGAGAAGGCCACCCGCTCGGCCATGGTGTCCGCCATCGATAAATACCTGCGGGACAACAACAAATACACCAGAGGCGAATCGAAGATCACGTTTCCCGACGTACAGGACTGCCTCATTTTGGTGAGCAACAACTTCTCCACCCAGACCAGCTATGAGAACCAGACCAAGAAGGCCATCACCAACAAGTTCATTCAGGAGGCCATGACCGAATTCCTCCGCAGCCGCATGGAGATCTACTTCATTGAGAACAAGGAGGCGGCGGAGAAGATCGCAGCTCAGGTGCTCATCAACAAGCGCAGCCGCGAAACAGCGGAGCGCACCCGCATCAACCAGAAGAAAAAGCTGACGGAGAAGATCGACATTGCCAACCGCGTCCAGAAATTCGTGGACTGCCGCACCAAGGACGTGGAGCGCCGGGAGATCTACATCGTGGAGGGCGACTCCGCACTGGGCGCCTGCAAGCAGAGCCGCGACGCGGAGTTCCAGGGCCTGATGCCCGTCCGCGGCAAGATCTTGAACTGCCTGAAGGCCGATTATCCCCGCATCTTCAAAAGTGACGTCATTACCGACCTGATGAAGGTGCTGGGCTGCGGCGTGGAGGTCAGCGGCAAAGCGGTGAAGGATCTGAACCAGTTCGACCTGAGCAATCTGCGGTGGAGCAAGGTGGTCATCTGCACCGATGGCGATGTGGACGGCTTCCAGATCCGCACGCTGATTTTGACCATGCTGTACCGCCTGTGCCCCACCCTGATCCGGGAGGGCTACGTCTACATCGCGGAGACGCCGCTGTTTGAGATCACCTGCAGGGAAAAGGGCGGCGAAAAGACGTGGTTCGCCTACTCCGAGCGGGAGAAGGCGGACATCCTCAAGGAGCTGTCCGGTAAGAAGGTGAACGTCCAGCGCTCCAAGGGACTGGGTGAAAACGATCCGGAGATGATGTGGATGACCACCATGAACCCCGAGACACGGCGGCTCATCCGCGTGCTGCCGGAGGACGCTGAGGAGACGGCCCGCGTCTTTGACCTGCTGCTGGGCGACAACCTGTCCGGCCGCAAGGACTATATCGCGGAAAACGGCTGCCGCTACCTGGACATGATCGACGTCAGCTGAGAAAGGAACCCTGATGGCAAAGAAGAAAACGGAAGAAAAAACCGTCCACCGTCCCGCCGACCCCAACGTGATGGGCCTGCGGGGCGCGGTGGTGGAGCAGCCCATCACCCGCACGCTGGACGAGAACTATATGCCCTACGCCATGTCGGTCATCGTCAGCCGCGCCATACCGGAGATCGACGGCTTCAAGCCCTCCCACCGCAAGCTGCTGTACACCATGTACAAGATGGGCCTGCTCACCGGCGGACGCACCAAGTCCGCCAACATCGTGGGCCAGACCATGCGCCTGAATCCCCACGGCGACCAGGCCATCTACGAGACCATGGTGCGTCTGGCCAAGGGCAACGAGTCCCTGCTGCACCCCTTCGTGGACAGCAAGGGCAACTTCGGCAAGGTGTACTCCCGGGACATGGCCTACGCCGCCAGCCGCTACACGGAGGCGAAGCTGGCCCCCATCTGCGCCGAGCTGTTCCGCGACCTGGACTGCGACGCCGTGGACTTTGTGGACAACTACGACAACACCATGAAGGAACCGTCGCTGCTGCCCACCACGTATCCCAACGTGCTGGTGTCCGCCAATCAGGGCATCGCCGTGGGCATGGCCAGCCAGATCTGCGGCTTCAATCTGGGCGAGGTGTGCGACACCACCATCGCCTTTCTGAAAAATCCCGACCACGACATCTCCTCCACGCTGCTGGCGCCGGACTTTCCCACTGGCGGCCAGATCATCTGCGATGGCGATGACCTGCGCAGCATCTACGCCACGGGACGCGGCGGCCTGAAGGTCCGTGCCCGCTGGCGCTATGACAGGAGCGAGAACGTCATCGAGGTCTACGAGATCCCTTATTCCACCACCATCGAGGTCATTCTGGACAAGGTGGCGGAGCTGGTGAAGGCCGGCAAGGTCAAGGAGATCAGTGACATGCGGGACGAGACGGACCTCAGCGGCCTGAAGCTGGCCATCGACCTGAAGCGGGGCGTGGACCCTGACAAGCTGATGGCCAAGCTGTTCCGCCTGACGCCCTTGCAGGACACGGTAAGCTGCAACTTCAACATCCTCATCGCCGGTATGCCCCGGGTCATGGGGGTGGGGGAGATCCTCACCGAGTGGACAGCGTGGCGCACCGACTGCGTCAAGCGCCGCGTGTACTATATCCTCAGTAAAAAGAAGGAAAAGCTCCACCTGCTGCAGGGCCTGAAGCGCATCCTGCTGGACATTGACAAGGCCATCCGGATCATCCGCGAGACAGAGGAAGAATCCGAGGTCATCCCCAACCTGATGATCGGCTTCGGCATCGACCAGGTGCAGGCGGAGTACGTGGCGGAGATCAAGCTCCGCAATATCAATAAGGAGTACATCCTCAAGCGGGTGCAGGAGACGGCGGCGCTGGCCGATGAGATCGACGATCTGGAGGACACGCTGGCCAAGCCCGGGCGCATCCGCCGTATCATCATCGACGAACTGACAGAGGTGCGGAAGAAGTACGCCGTGCCCCGTCGCACTGAGATCGTATACAGCCACGAGCTGCCGGAGGAGCCGGCGGAGGACGCGCCGGAGGACTATCCCGTCCACCTGTTCCTCAGCCGTGAGGGCTATTTCAAGAAGATCACGCCCCAGTCCCTGCGGATGTCCGGCGACCAGAAGTACAAGGAGGGCGACGACCCCAGCCAGTACTTCGAGGCCACCAACAACACGGAGCTGATGTTCTTCACCGACAGGCAGCAGGTCTACAAGACCCGCGCCAGCGAGTTCGGCGAGACGAAAGCCTCGCTGCTGGGCGACTATCTGCCCGCCAAGCTGGGGCTGGATGCAGGGGAGAATGTGATCTTCCTGTGCCTGCCCGAGGATTACAGCGGCAGCCTGCTGTTCGCCTTTGAGAACGGCCGCGTGGCCCGCGTCAGCCTCAGCGCCTACGCCACCACCTCCAACCGCCGCAAGCTCACCGGCGCCTACTGCGAAAAGTTCCCGCTGGTACAGATCCTGCCCCTGACGGAGGATCGCGAGCTGGCACTGCTGACCAATGAGCCCCGGGCCCTGCTGGTACACACGGCACTGCTGGCGCCCAAGACCACCCGCGGCACCCAGGGTGTGCAGGTCATGAATATCAAGCCCAAATACCATCTGGAGCGGCTGGCCGATGTGGCCGACACCGGCATCACCAACCAGGCCCGCTACCGTACCCGCACCATCCCCGCCGCCGGCGCCCTGCTGCGGCCGGAGGACAGTGAGGAAAAGCAGCTGGAGCTTCTGTAAAACGCCGGAAAGGAGGATATCCCATGAAGAAAAGAGCGCTGCCGCTGCTGCTGGCGGTGCTGCTGTGTCTGACGGGCTGCGGCAGCTTTCTCCAGCGGGAGTGGTACGAGGTCAAGGACCACAGCTCCTCCTATTATGAGGGCAGCGGCCGCGGCGTGCTGCAGGCCGACACCTATCAGGATCTGGTAAACGACATTCTCCTTCTGGTGGGCAACCACACGGAGGAGGGTACCATCCGCCTGTACTATGGAGGGGAGGGCCTGGACGCCACGGACGCGGCGGAGATGGCCTGCCGCGAGGTGGAGCATGACACGCCCCTGGGCTCTTACGCCGTGGAGTACCTGCAATACACGCTGGACGACTCCGCCCGCAATTACAGCGAGATCACCGTCACCATCAGCTACCGCTGCACTGCCCAGCAGATGGCAAGCATCGCCCACGTCACCAATATCTCGGCCCTGCGGGACCTGCTGGCTCAGGCCCAGGAGGAGGGTCTGACGGAGCTGGTGGTACAGTTCAGCAGCACCGACAGCTCCGCCGCCGATATCGAGCGGCTGATCCGTGAGGTGGAGAGCTCCGCAGGCGGAGCAGACTGGCTGGTGCGCTTCTATCCGGATCGGGACAGCGTGGGTCTGGTGGAGATCCTGCTGGTACACTGAGCAAACCACATCCGAAGAAAACGGAAAAACAGAAAATGCAGGGTTGACAAACCGGCGCTTATACGCTATAATCAACCTTGCGTTTGCGGGCGTAGCTCATCTGGTAGAGCGCGACCTTGCCAAGGTCGAGGTAGCGAGTTCGAGCCTCGTCGCCCGCTCCAAAAAGAAAACACCATCCGTCAGGATGGTGTTTTCTTTTTGGAATGTGCCGCAGCACCGGAGAACTCGCTGCCTCGACCTGCGCGAAGCGCGTCAAATCAAGAGGTGAGGCAGGGCTCCTGCGAATGGCGACAGCCATTCGTGGGATGCCGGGTAGCGAGTTCGAGCCTCGTCGCCCGCTCCAAAAAGAAGGACCCCATCCGACAGGATGGGGTATTCTTTTTGGAGCAGCACTTTTGCTACGCAAAAGTGGTTGCCTGCGGGCGGGTGATTGAACGCGAGCGGGGGAACCCGTCAAAGGTTCCCCCCTCACACTCCCCCTTCCTTGCGATGTGCGGGAGTGCAGACAACAAAACCTGTGGACAATCACATAAATCACCACCCATTTGGGTGGTGATCTTTTTCGCTTTCTCCCCGGCGCTCACCGTCGTGTCAGCCGGCTCCCAGCCGCTGCCGCGGCCGGCAGTCAGGACACTTCCTCGAAACCGCCTCGCTTCTTCCGCCGCAGGCGGCGCTTCGGCGCTTTCCTCCATGCAAAAAAGGCTCCCATCTGCAAGATGGAAGCCTTTTCGTATGCTGCGTCAGTTCAGATGCCGTCGGTAGTTGCCGCCGGTGTGGACGCCCTCCTGCACGATGAAGAACGCCTTGGGATCCATCTCCTGCATCACCTGCTGCAGCGTACCGATCTCGTACTTGCTCAGGCACACGCACAGCACCTGTACCTCGTCGCCGGTATAGGCGCCATGGGCCGTCCAGTACGTCACGCCGCGGTCCAGCTTTTCGATGATGAAGCGGACCAGCTCCGGATTATTCTTCTTGGTGAAGATCAGCATCTCCACGTTGACGTTCTGCTGGTGCAGCTTATCCAGAAACAGGTTGTTCAGGATATTGTAGATAGCGGAGTAGATGGCCGTGGTGGCGTTGAACAGGAACAGGCACAGCGTGTACAGACATACGTTGAAGCAGATGCAGAACCGGCCCACGGTGAACTTGGGATTCTTCTTGCTGAGGTACAAACCCAGAATGTCCAGACCACCGGTGGAACAGCCGCAGCTCAGCACCAGCCCCGCGGCGAAGCCCACGCCCAGGCCGCCGATAAGGCAGCTGGTCAGCGGGTCTGCGATGATGGGCACGGCGGGGGAGGGAATCAGCGCCGAAAAGATGGAGTTGCACACGGTGACGATGGTGGCCTTGACGAAAAACGTTCGCCCCAGTCCCCGATAGGCCAGATAGAACATGGGCAGATTCGCCAGCAGGTACAGCAGGCCCGCCAGATCGAAGGGCACATTCACCCCCGCCCGCGTCACCAGCAGGGTACGGATCACCTGGCACAGACCGTAGGCGCCGCCTGCGTAGAAGCCCTGAGGCACGATGAACAGGTTGATGGCCGACGCCATGATGGCGGCGCCCACGATGCCGCCCAGCAGGCGCAGCCCGCGCTCATGCAGGATCTTATTATAGACGGACACTTTGTTCCCTCCTCTCCGGTAACAAAAGGCATTATATGCACGATAGCCTGCAAAGTCAAGGGATATTTTTGAAAATTACAGGCTATATTGCAAGATGTGATGCAATCTGTGCCGCGCACGGCACAAGGTGCGGGACACGGTGGACTTGTTGACCCCCAGACGCCCCGCGATCTGGGCCATATTCAGCTTTTCGTAGTAGTACAGATGCAGCATCTCCTGCTGGCGGGGTGTTAATTCCTCCGTCATGGCACGGGACAGGTTGTGCAGCAGCCGCTGCCGCCGCTGGCTGTTGTCGCCGGCCTGCTGCTGCATCCACTGGTGCAGGCCGGCGATGTCCATGGGATCAAAGGCGGAATGGATCATAACTCCGGTCACTCCTGTCGTAGTAATGGGCCGTCAGCCGTGCCAGCTGGCGGCACTGGCGCAGCATGGGCTGCAGCTCTGTCAAACGGCGGCGTAGTTGGCGGGCACTGTCCGGATCGTCGGCGGTCCGGAGGTCCAGCCGCAGCTGCTCCATGCGCCTCTGGATGCGCTGGGCGCTGTCCTCATACAGCGGTGACAGTTCGGCAAGTTTCACGCGCGATCACTCTCCTTCATTTCTTGCGTAAAAAATGTGTTGACAAACCCCGAAAGTTCTGTTAGAATAAACTGCGCTGATGGAGATGCTGGTGTAGCTCAGCTGGTAGAGCAGCTGATTTGTAATCAGCAGGTCGGGGGTTCGAATCCGTCCACCAGCTCCAAGTGAATATGGGGGATTTCCCGAGTGGCCAAAGGGGACAGACTGTAAATCTGCTGGCAACGCCTTCGGTGGTTCGAATCCACCATCCCCCACCAAAAAGTACCGATCACCGTCAGGTGGTTGGTACTTTTTATTTGGTGGGGATAGGTGGAGTCGAGGTTTATGCCCCGCAGGGGTAAATCCACCATCCCCCACCAAATATTCCCGACGGTCGTTTGACCGGCGGGGATATTTTTTTGGTGGGGATAGGTGGAGTCGAAGTTTATGCCCCGCAGGGGTAAATCCACCATCCCCGTCAAAAATACCGATTGCGCATCTGCGCGGTCGGTATTTTTATTTTCCCCTCCCAATACCGCTGCGCCCGTCACGGCGCAGCGGTTCTCCTCTATTTCGAAAACCAGTTTTCTTGTTGACTTTTACAGCGTATCACAAGAATCTTGTAATGTCAAGTCTATTTTCTCAAGTTTCTTGTTAAAATAGATTGACAAAACCAAGGATCTGGGTTAGGATAGGGACAGAATTTGTCGAAATCTGGCGAGGAGGCGTTTCCCATGAGTTTTTGTGAGCAGCTGCAGAAGCGGCGGAAGGAACTGGGCCTGAGCCGCACGGAGCTGGCCGCCCGCCTGGGCGTTTCCCCCTCGGCGGTGGGCAACTACGAGACCGGCGTCAGCGCCCCTAAGGAGGAGGTACTGCTGCGGCTGTTCGACGCGCTGGAGGTGGACCCCAACTACCTGTACCGCGGCAGCTTCCGCCACGCCGGCGGTGTCCAGTCCGATGAGGAGCGGAAGCTGCTGGAGAAATACCGCCGCCTGCCGCTGTCCGGTCGTCAGACGGTCCACACGCTGGTGGACGCGCTGGACATCATGGTGGCAGAGGAGCAGCGGCTCCGTCCCCGTCAGGAGCGGCGCACCATCCCGCTGTACCAGTCTCCGGCGGCGGCAGGCTTTGCCGCCCCTGTATTCGGCGAGGACTATACCCTCGTCCCCGTGGAAGGTGACGTGCCCCCCGGCGCAGAACTCGCCGTCCGCATCCAGGGTGACTCCATGATGCCCCAGATCGCCGACGGCGACGTGGTCTACGTGAATCACGATCCCCTGCAGAACGGCGACGTAGGCATCTTCTGCGTGGACGGCGACATGCTGTGCAAGCAGTATTACCGCGATGGCTTCGGCATGGTCTATCTGTTCTCTCTGAACCGCGCCCGGGCCGATATGGACGTAACGTTCCACCGCGACAGCGGCCGCAGCCTCACCTGCTTCGGCCGCGTCATGATCCACGGCCAGCCCCTGCCCCAGCAGCATATGTAAAGAAAAAGGCGCACGGCCAAGCCGTACGCCTTTGCATTGTTGTGAATTACAAAATGAAGCCGCCGTCGACGGTAAGCACCTGTCCCGTGATGAAGGACGCCCGTTGGTCCGCCAGGAATGCCACCGCCTCGGCGATGTCCTCCGGCGTGCCCAGCCGTCCCAGCGGCGTCTCCTCCGCCAGCTGCGGCAGCACCGCGGGCGGCAGGGCGTTCAGCATATCGGTGCGGATAACACCGGGCGCCACGCAGTTGACGCGAATGCCGGAGGGCGCCAGCTCCGCCGCCAGTGAACGGGTCAACCCGATCAGCGCCGCCTTGGTGGCGGCATACGTCACCTCGCAGCTGGCGCCGCGCAGCCCCCAGATGGAGGAGATATTGACGATGCAGCCCTCGTGCTCATGCAGCATCCGGGGCAGCACGGCCTGGATGGTGTGGAACGCGCCATCCACGTTGACGGAGAAGTATCGGTGCCACAGCTCGTCGCTGATGTCCTGAAACAGCGCCTGTCCCGCCACACCAGCGTTGTTCACCAGCAGCGACACGGGACCGAAGGCGTCCTCCACCTGCCACACCATGTCGTTGACCTGCTGCCGGACGGACACGTCGGCCTGCACGGCCATGGCCCGCTGTCCCGCCGCCGTCAGCTCCTCCACCAGCGCGTCAGCACAGTCCTGCCGTTCCCGATAGTTGATGCAGACGGCGTAGCCCGCCGCTGCCAGCTTCCGCACCGCGGCGCGTCCGATGCCGCGGGAGGAGCCCGTCACCAGTGCGATCTTTTCCATGTAGCACCATCTCCTTGCGTAGTCTTGCTGCCAGTATAACAAATTTTCGGCGGCATGGCAAGAAAAGTGTTGACAATCGCGGTACTTTGCGGTAATATACCATTGTTGTCTGCGCGGTTAGCTCAGCTGGTAGAGCACATGCTTGACGTGCATGGGGTCACAGGTTCGAGTCCTGTACCGCGCACCATCGAAAGCCCTTGAAACCACTTGGTTTCAAGGGCTTTTTCTTTGCCCAAAAGTGGATTTAGCCTTATTTTTAGCCTTATGAAGTCACCCGATAGAAACGGACTGGATAAATTGCTCCATCCGTAGGGCACTGTCCTGCTTCATTTGCTTCGTCACATGGCCATACACGTCCAATGTGAAAGCAGCGGTGGCATGGCCGAGATTTTCCTGCACGGTTTTAATGTCGTCACCACTTTTGATACAGGCAACTGCGTATGTGTGGTGCAGGTCGTGAAAGCGGGTAGCTTGAGCGCCTATTTTTTCACAATGCGCTTGAAGCAGTCATACACCGTGCGATAGGATAGATAGCCGCCGGTTTGATTGGAGAAGACAAGACCATTCTCCTGCCAGGCATCGCCCGCCTCCATTCGCATACTGTTTTGTGCCAGCTTTTGAAGCCGGAACAACAGCACCACAGATGGAGTTAAGGAGATACTACGGGCGCGGTTGTTCTTCGGTGGAGAGAAGTAATATTGACCGCCCTTTTTCTGCTCCTTGCGGAGCTGACGCTTTACCGTGAGAATACCGTTTTCGAGGTCGATATGCTCCCAGCCCAAACCAAGAACCTCGCCCTCGCGTAGCCCAGTAAACAGCGCGATTTTATAAAGGTATTCGTGGGGATTTCCCTGTACCTCTTTCAGAAATGCAGAAACCTGATCCTCCTCCAGCTGGTGCATTTCTTTTCTGATAACACGGGGAAGTGTACAGGCATCCGTCGGATTGACGCGCAGATAACCGATCAGCACCGCTTAAAGAGGGAGAGGAAAACCGGATTTCATCGGGAAAGATGGTTCATTGGCCTTTTGGCCTGAGTGCTCTTGCCAGCCAGTAGCCCGCCAGTACGAACAGGCTCATTACCGCCAGATAGTCCAGCAGAAAGCGTACCAGCGGCTCGGTATAATCGTAGAATACGAAGTGGCTTCTAAGCAGCAGATATAAACTAACACCTCTGCGTCGGAAAGCGAACATGCCATACGCTGCCCAGAACCAGCCGATCAGCCGCAGGCTCCATGTTCGCATGGATGAGGGCTGCAAGTGTTTGCGCGCCATCGCCAGCATCATGCTCCAGTGAAACCCCAGATGCAGGCTCATACAGATGAAGCCCCAGTAAGCGCAGAGGATATGCACCTGCTGTGCAAGCTCATAGCCACCGTGCTTGGGGAGAAACGCAAACACATGGCGGGACAGCACAATGCCGCTAATCATTGAACCGGACATAGAAAGAAAGATGATTCCGACCAACGCCGTCTGAACCATGCGGATGGGCGTGTATTTGCCCTTTCCGACTGCCAACAGCCACTTTCGGTTGAGTATATGGTGTGCCACGAACAGAGCGAACATCCCCATCCCCAGCCACTCGTGGGCCGCTTCGCCCACAAGGCCGTAGGCCATCAGAAGCAGCAGTGCCAGCGTCATGGCCGCGTCGATGCTGATTTTCACTTTCATGACTGGTTTCATACTGTCATCCTTTGCTGTGGGAGATCACCCAGTTCAGGTTATCCGGATCGTCAAAGACCACATTAGCGCCGCCGTGGTAGTTGTAGATACCCTTGGCGTTGAAGAAGGCATTATCGGGTGTCTCGATCCGCAGCACACGGTCAATGTCCGCGTCTCTCCAACCGGCGGCCTCGTAGGCCGTATGGAGGTTTTCATAGGCCGAGCGGGCCTTGGCGCTGCCGTAATACTCGTCGCCCTCGGCCATGTAGATATAGACCGCCACGCCGTTCTCCGCAATGGGCGCATAGTCGCCATCCCACTGAGAAGCGCCGTGGAGATAGGCGGCATACAGGTCGGGCCGCATGGACACCGCACGGGACATGGTTTCGCCGCCCGCGGAGTATCCGGCGGCGTAGACACGGCTGGTATCCACAGCAAAATGGCTGATAAAGTATTCCGTCAACTCAATGGCCTGCCTGGCGGATTTTTCGCCCCAGTCCGTCAGTTGAGCGGAGACCACGATTATCTCCGTGTCCAGCTTCGTCCATGCGGTGAAGCCGCTCCAGTTCAGATTGCTGCCGGAAGAATCTTCACCGAACCACATCATGTCGTAGCCCGGCATAACCACCATCATAGGGAACTTCCGACTGCCGTCGTAGCTGTCGGGCAGGTAGTAGCTGTAATGGATGTCACCGTCCGCACCGGAGAGGATCTGCTCTGCAAACAGGCCGGTCTGCACCGGCGTCGACGTTTCGGCGGGCGGCGTGTTCTCAGCAGGCTCGTTCGGTGATGTGGTCGGCGTGTCTATGTCCGGTGCCGTAACGGCAGGCGGCTCCGGCTGGGACGGTTCCGCTTCTCTGGTTCCGCACCCCGCGAGAGTCAGTATCAACACAAGAGTCACAGCAAGCGAAAGAAATCGATTCACTTCTGCTCGTCCACCGGCGGAACCATTTCCGCGTACTTTTTGAGCATTTCCGGGGTGCTGGTGTAGTAGCGCACATTCTTGTTAAGGGCGGCGACCTGCGCCATTTCCTCACCTGTCAGGGCAAAATCGAACAGATCAAAGTTGGACTTGATATGCTCGGGATTCTTGGAGCCGGGGATGACGATGTTGCCGCTCTGAATGTGCCAGCGGAGGATGATCTGGGGCGCGGACTTGCCGTACTTCGCGCCGAGCTGGGCGAACAGCGGCTCCTGAAGCAGCGCCTTGTCGCCGTGACCCAGCGGATACCACGCCTGCGGCGCGATGCCATTCTCTTTCAGAAACGCCTTTAGTTCCGACTCCTGATGATAGGGATGCAGCTCGGTCTGCAAGACGGTAGGCTTTACTTCACAGAGGGAGAGGATCTCCTCGATCTGCTCCTTCTTGAAGTTGGACAGGCCGATGGCGCGCACCTTGCCCTCCTTGTACGCCTTCTCCATCTGACGGTAGCCCGCCACATAATTGCCCGCGGGCTGGTGGATCAGCAGCAGGTCGATGTAGGGAGTGTCCAGACGGGCAAGTGTCCTGTCCACTGCGTCGGGCTGCTCATAGAAGCTGGGCCACAGCTTGGTTTCGAGGAAAATCTCCTCCCGCTGCAAGCCGGACTTCTTCATGGCGCGGCCAACGACCTTTTCATTCACATAGGCGTTGGCGGTGTCGATCAGGCGATAGCCGTTCTGCAAAGCGCTGACACAGGATGCCTCCGCCTCGTCCGGGGTCAGAAGAAACGTACCGATACCGGCCATAGGCATTTTCACGCCGTTATTGAGAGTTGTGTATTCCATGATAGATGCTCCTTTCTGTTACAGGCCCAGACCGTTGACCCAGCTCTCCACGTCAGAGGTAGAAGCGCCGGAGGAGAAGCGGTGGCCCTCCTGCCAGTCGCCGGTGCCCGCCATATTGGCCAGCAGGGTGCCGCTCTGACCCATGCCGGAGGAAGACGAGGTGGCGAAGGGGATCACGGTCTTGCCAGTGAAGTCGTTGTCGGTCACGAAGTTGTTGACAGGCCATGCGGCGATGCCCCACCAGATGGGGTAGCCGATGAACACGGTGTCGTAGCTGCTCCAGTCCGTCACGGTGGTGGAGGTCAGGGGTACGTTCCGCAGGGATTCATCGTCGTGCTCACGACTGACGCGGCTGTTGGCATTCGTCCAGTTCAGGTCGTCGCTGGTATATACCTGCGTGGGGACGATCTCAAAGAGGTCTGCGCCCGTGGCGGCAGCGATGTCCTTGGCCACCCGCGCGGTGTTGCCGCTGGCGGAGTAATAGCCCACCAGCGTCTTGCCGGTCTGAGGCTGCTCCGCCGTGGTATCCGCCGGGGTATTCGCGTCATCGGGGGTCTCGGCATCATCAGGAGTATTGGTGTCGTCGGGCTTTTCAATAGGGGAAACAGCGGGCGTCTGGGCGTCATCTTTAGATGTGTCCGCCGGGGTGTTGGCCGTATTGCCGCAGGCAGCGAGGCTGAAAACCATCGCAAGGCTTAAAAGTAAAGCAGTCAGTTTTTTCATGGTCGTGTCATCCTTTCTGTTGTTTTTTGTATTTTCTATCTCACAGGCTCTTGTTCAGCTTGGCGGCATCGGCCTTGCTGGCTGCCATGCCGCCGTAGGTCATACCGTAGAGAGCGGCAAAACGCTTCATGGTGTACTCGCCCGCATCCAGCATCCACTGTTCCGGAGCTGCGCCCTGAAACACAAAATACAGTTTGCGTCCGGACAGTTCGCCGCTCTCCACCTTGCCGTAGAAACGATCCAGCACGTTGCGCACGCTGCCGCAGATGTTGTGCCAGTACAGGGGCGAGCCGATGACGACGATGTCCGCCTGCTTCATGGCACCAATGACAGCATCCAGCCCGTCGCCGGGGAAGTTCTGGCCGTATGCGCCGATGGTGTAGTCCGTAAGGTTCAAAGTCTCATATTCGTGACCTTTCAGCAGCTCTGCCGCCAGCTTGGCGGTGTTGCCATTTTTGTTGGGACTGCCGTTGATAAATAAAATGCTCATAGTGATGCTCCTTATTTCAGCTTTTGATAATCTTCTTCACTGACCGGTTCACACCACTGACTGCGGCAGTTTTCTCCAGGTACTTCCACAGCCAGATGGGAAAACCAGCTGTCCGGCGCAGCGCCGTGCCAGTGCTTGACACCGGGCATAATGTTGACTACATCGC
>ENA-ORVG01000133-ORVG01000133.1-human-gut-metagenome-genome-assembly--contig:-NODE-133-length-100918-cov-5.883039_pt1 | contig 100918 bp, 75 predicted proteins | sample MGYA00242091_ERZ509233 | MGnify/ENA primary metagenome ERZ509233 (study PRJEB26280, sample SAMEA2338840) | human gut metagenome | biome: human gut; feature: human-associated habitat; material: faeces... | reverse complement strand
AACCTCGCGCTTCATTGCTATCATGTCACAGCAAGGATTATTATACACAAGGCATTTCACTTATGCAAGTCCTTTTTTCATTTATTTTTGTATTTTTATAAGTACAATTTTATTTATACTCTTTTACCCAGGAATTATCGTTCCAGTTATATCAAAAGCGGCTTCAGGAGTTTCTCCCGAGCCGCTTTCTGCGTTACTTCTTATATATAAGAAGTAATTATTTCTTATAATATGTAACATTTAAATTCAGATATTATTCGTTATCCTCTTCTTCATCATCTTCTCCTGCAATGATATCCGAATAATCAAACAATGTTACTTTTGTAATAGAGTCTCTTACGATATCAGGAGTATCTCCTGCCTTACGCGCTTTATTTGCCAGTTGAGCTGCTGAGCGTCTTGGAATCGCAAGTTTCTTGATTTCAACCTCTTCTTCCTCATCCTCCGGTTCTGTTTCAGCAAGATTGCTTTCGAGAAGCGAAATTCTCTCAGTAAGGTTGCCCGGTGCATCAAAGTAGTCATCCGGAAGTTCCTGGCTGTCATCTGCGGTTGCAGCGGCAATTTCTTTTTTCAGAAGCTCATGCGCCTCGCTTGTTGCAGCCCGCACATTTTGTGTCGGACGTACGGTTGGTTCCTGTTCCTGTGCTTCTTCATCAAGATCATCTTCATAGATTTCATCTACAAAACCGCCTGTACGGATTTTTTTTCTTTTTATCTTTTCCTCTTTTTTGGCACGTTTTTTCTTTTCTTTCTCTCCATAAAGAAGCTCGTTGTCTTCTTCCTTCATTTTTCTTGCACGCGCCTTTTCTTCCATTTTAAGTTCTTTAGAAGTTTTCACATGTCGTGTATCACCCTGAAGATCTTCATATTCATCTTCCGGCTCTTTTTTCCAGAGTTCCGCAATCACATATAATATAATAAGGAAAAGAATTACAAGCCCGAGGATGATCAGGCCTTCAATACTTTCTGTAGCTACAAGCAAATATCCCACAAATGGAATTGTAACTACGATCTTCGGTACCCAGTTCTTGACTGACACTGTGATATTCTGCTGTGCAGATGTTGTAGTATCGATCACTGTACCCGTATTATTTTCCCGATTTACACTTACCAGATTGTAACGATAAGACTTTCCATCTTCCTGGACAAGAATCGGTGTTCCCGCAGCAACGTCTTCTGTTTTTACCGGTATAGCATAGGTCACAGAACCTACCGGCAGATTTGTAGCTTTATCTGAAGAATCCATAATAACTGTTCTTACCCCAAAGAATGGCGGCAGAGCCAGTCCAAGAACACACACGATCGTACAAATAACAAAGAAATGTACAATAAATTTCAAAAATTTTGACATTGGTATCTCCTTTGCTTTGGTTCACCTTTTATTAAAAGCATTGCCCTGGAATCGGTCTTCTTCCCGGCAATGCTCTTTTATATTATAGAATAACGAATCCTGATTACTGATTGCTCAAATAATTTTCAATGCTCTTCATTGCGTCCTCTTCATCTTCCCCATTTGCAGAAAGAGTAATTTCTTCTCCCGCATCAAGACCAAGTGTCATCATTCCCATGATACTTTTTGCATTGACTTTTTTTCTTCCAATCTCAACGTAGATCTCACTGTTAAACTGACTGGCAACCTGAACCAGCTGCGCAACTGGGCGCGCTTCAAGTCCTGTAGACAGGTGAATAGTGATTGGTTTTTTAATCATAATAAATCCTCCTCGTTCATCCGCAGTTCATCGGCTATCTCACTTAATTTTCTCAGCCGGTGATTAACCCCTGATTTTCCAACCTGCGGATTTAACATCATTCCTAGTTCTTTAAGTGTGGCCTCCGGGTACTGCAATCTCAGTTCTGCAATTTCTGCCAGTCCTTCGTTCAGATTATGAAATCCTTTTTTCTGTTCGATCAGCCTGATATCTTCGATCTGTTTGACTGCCGCGTTCACCGTTTTATTGATATTTGCTGTTTCACAGTTTACTTTCCGGTTGACGGAATTACGCATCTCCTTCAGGATCCGGATATTCTCCAGATTCATCAGTGCCACATTTGCTTCCATAATTGCCAGCATATCTACGATCTGCGCGCCTTCTTTCACATAGACCACATATGACTTCTTACGCAGCACGATCTTCGCATCGATCTGAAAACTACAGATGATTTCTTGCAAATGCGCAGCTTTTCTCTCATCCTGAGTAACGATTTCAAAATGATACCCTTTTTCCGGATCACTGATCGATCCGGATGCAAGAAAAGCACCCCGGATAAACGCCCGCTTACAGCAGCTCTGCTGCGTGAGCAATGCATTCTCCGTATATAACGTTTCTCCGTCACCCTCATTCACCGAAAGTTTCGTTCCCTGAAGGACAGTCTCCACCTGTCCGGGATCTGTGATTTCCACATAATACACATTTCCCTTCTTCATCTGACGACTCTCGCGAATGGCTATTTCTGTTTCTATATTAAATGTTTTTTGTAATAAAGTAAAGTACTTTCTCACCACAGCATCATTTTCTGTCTGAAACCGCAGTATCCCTGCGGCAGTCATTTTGCCACAGGCACTGAGCAATGCTGCAATTTCTGCAATCCGGCAGTGTCTTGCCGTGCTGATCTGTCTGGAAAGTTCTTCTTTCACCATCCCCGAAAAAGACATTTCCATTTCTCCTGTTCTGCTACTCTGTTTCGTTACATTTCGATTTGCTCACAGCATCTCTACTTCTTCAGAAGAGCGTCCTTACCGATATCTCTGTGTTCCAGCCGTATTCCATATTCACGCTTCTCCACCAGTCTGTTATACAGAACCCTTGCCAGTGTCACAGATCTGTGTTTTCCTCCGGTACATCCTATTGCAATGACCAGACTTGTTTTGCCTTCCTTCGCATAATTCGGAATCAGAAATTCAACCATATCTTCCAGTTTCTGAGCAAACTGTCTGGCTGTTTCATTATCCATCACATAATTATAAACACCCTCATCCATTCCCGTCTGCGGTCGCAGTTCATCTACATAATACGGATTTGGAAGAAAGCGGACATCAAAGACCAGGTCTGCATCTTCCGGTATTCCATACTTAAATCCGAAAGAAAGAACAGATATCATCATATTACTGAATTTTCCGTTATCAACAAAAATATTATTCAGTTCCTTCTTCAGTTCTCTGGTCAGCAGATGTGTTGTGTCTATAATATAATCTGCCCTGTTGCGTAAAAATTCTGTTTTTATACGTTCCAGCCTGATTCCATCATCCACTCTTCCTGTCATGGCAAGCGGATGGCTTCTTCTTGATTCTTTATATCTTTTGACAAGTACTTTATCATCCGCATCAAGAAAAAGGATCTCAAAAGTATGTCCTTCCGCTTTCAGTCTGTCAAGCACAACTTCCAGTTCTTCAAGAGCCCGTCCGCTGCGTGCATCAATACCTATCGCAGCGTTCTGCACTTCTTCATCCTGTGATGTTGCCATCAGCGAGACAAATTTCCCGACAAGCGCGATCGGCAGATTATCTACACAAAAATATCTCGCATCCTCAAGCATTTTCAGTGCAGTAGATTTTCCTGCTCCTGACATGCCGGTAACAATTACAAGCCGCATGTTTTATCTCCTGTTAAAATTCTCCCAGAAATTTCACTTCCGGTTCAAGTGTCACTCCAAATTTAGCATATACAATCTCTGTTACATGCTTCATCAGGCTGCGTACATCTTCAGCAGTAGCGTCTCCTGTATTGATCACAAAGCCACAGTGTTTCTCCGATACCTGGGCTCCACCCACGCGATAACCCCGCAGTCCGCTGTCCATGATCAGTTTGCCGGCAAAATATCCTTCCGGTCGTTTAAATGTACTTCCAGCACTTGGATATTCCAGCGGCTGTTTCGATGTACGCTGCTCACTGAGCTTTCTGGTCAGCATTTTTATTTCCTCGAGATTGCCTTCTTTAAGAGAGAGCACTGCACCCAGGACAATATATCCTGCTGTTTTTATGATGCTCGTTCTATATCCCATCTGAAGTTCTTCTGCCGGAATCTCAAAGACCTTTCCGCTCTGGTCCATTACCATTACTTTTCGAAGAACATCTTTCATTTCTCCACCGTACGCCCCGGCGTTCATGACCACTGCTCCGCCAAGCGTCCCCGGAATTCCTCCGGCAAATTCAAATCCTGTCAGCGATGCTCTTCTGGCAGCTACAGCAATCGTAGAAAGCAGTGCTCCCGCTGATGCATGGATCTCCGTACCTTCTACTTTTACTTCTCCGAAATTACGGTCCAGCTGAATCACAACCCCCCGGTATCCTCTGTCACTGACAAGAAGATTGCTTCCATTTCCAAGAATAAAATACGGGAGATCTTCTGTCCTGCAGATTTCCAGTATTCTTTGCACCTCTTCAAGATTCCCAGGCATAACAAATACTTCTGCCGGACCGCCGATTCGAAAAGTTGTATGACGTTTCATCGGTTCTTCCAAAAGCACTCGATCACTTCCAAACTCCCGGCAAAACTTCTGTTTTATTTCTTCATTCACAGATTTTGTCCCCTATCTTTCTATTCAGTTAATTTCCTTATTTATTTCTTGTTTTCTCCGCCAGCAGGTCTTTCACCACCTCTGCAGATACCAGCATTCCTGCTGTTCCCTGCACAAACGAAATGCTTCCGCTTCCTTCCGACGCCCGGTCGGTATTGTTATCTTTCATTATCCTGCTGTTCTTTTCCTTACGGATTTTTTCACGAGAATATAACACCTTGACTTTTCGGACGTTTTTTTTGCGAAGCTCGACACGAATAGTTTTCGCAAACGGATCATTGCTTACCCTGGAAATATCTGCGATCTCAAGTCTTGCCGGATTCAGTTTGTTTTCTGTCGTGAGACATGAGATCACCGGAACTCCACAGGCTTTTGCCTGTTCGATCAGAAGAATCTTGGATGCCAATGAATTCATCGCATCTACAATATAGTCATACGCCTTCAGATCAAACATCCCTGCTGTATCATTACTATAATATGTTTCATAGGTATGCACCAGAATATCCTCATCAATGTCACGAATATGTTCTTTTGCTACCTGAACTTTTTTGCGGCCTATTGCCGAACGCAATGCATATAACTGCCTGTTGATGTCAGTCAGAGAAATATCTTCATTATCAACAAGTGTAAGGCTTCCAACTCCACAGCGTGCAAGAGCTTCCACCACATACGAACCGATACCACCAATGCCGAACACTGCGATTTTCGCACTGCCAAGCCGTTTCACACCTTTGGTTCCAAGCAGATTTTCCATTCTGGAAAATGCATCGTACATGTGTAAACCTCCTCCTGTTTTTTCATTATTTATTAAAAATTCTCTATCTCCACCCTAACTAAAGCTCATTATACTATCCACACAAAAGAATGTACAGTTTTTCATACTTTTTTTACAATCCGTGCATGAATCATGAACAGTTCCATATACTACTGACATTAACTGTGTTCTTTTGCTTTTCGATTGGCAATAGCCTTCTCATTATATGCATAAATAACGTAAAAGTCAAAAGAAAACCATGTTTTTTACAAATAAATTTTTTTATTCCAAAAATTGTTAAGGAAAGGATGGATTACATGTCAGAAGAAAAACAACGCGAAAAACAGAAAGCATACGAAAAATACGTAAAAAAGATCACTCCTGTTCACAATCTTCCGTTAAACATGCTGAAAGCATTCCTGACTGGCGGACTGATCTGTGTTCTCGGTCAGCTTATCCTGAACACCGCATCTTCTATAGGAGCTGACAAAGAAACTGCCGGAAACTGGTGTTCTCTTCTGCTGATCTTTATCAGTGTTATTCTGACTGGTCTGAATGTTTATTCTAAAATAGGAAAATTCGGCGGTGCCGGAGGGTTGGTCCCTATTACCGGTTTCGCCAATTCTGTTGCCGCATCGGCTATCGAATACCGTGCAGAAGGTCAGGTCTTCGGAATCGGCTGCAAGATTTTCACGATTGCCGGCCCCGTCATCCTGTATGGCATTTTAAGTTCCTGGCTTCTTGGCCTTATTTATTATGTATACAAACTCCTGGAGGTGATCTGATGAATTCCGGAACTCTGCTCGGGAAGGCAAGTATCTCTTTTTCCCGCCCCGTTTATATTCAAAGCTGCGCGTCCGTAGTTGGTCCCAAAGAAGGGGATGGTCCTTTAAAAAACTGTTTTGATATGATCTGTGATGATCCGATGTTCGGAGAAAAGAAATGGGAAGCTGCTGAAAGTGCCATGCAAAAAGAGGCCGCTGTTCTTGCGATCGGAAAAGCCGGTCTTACACCGGATGATATTCGATTTGTCTTCGCTGGTGACCTGCTCGCCCAGACCATTGCTTCTTCCTTTGGTATTGCAGAAATGGGAATTCCATTCTTCGGTCTGTATGGTGCCTGCTCTACAATGGGAGAATCACTCTCTCTTGGAGCTATCGCCGTATCTGCCGGATATGGGCATCACATTCTCTGTGCCACCTCCAGCCATTTTGCCACTGCCGAAAAAGAATTTCGTTTTCCTCTTGGTTACGGCTGTCAGCGCCCTCTTTCCGCTACCTGGACTGTTACCGGAAGCGCTGCCTGTATTCTCAGTCCAGAGGCCCCTCATCCATCAGAAATAGTCGGTTCTTCACTTCTCAGAAGTACCCTCGGATCTGTAGCGATCACCGGAATCACCACAGGAAAAGTCATTGATTTTGGCTTTCGTGATTCTCTCAACATGGGTGGCTGTATGGCTCCTGCCGCATGTGATACCATTTACCGGCATTTTGAGGACTTCGGGCGTTCTGTAAATGACTACGATGCTGTTCTGACAGGAGACCTCGGTGTTGTTGGACGGCAGATCCTTCTCGATCTTCTGAAAGAAAAAAATATAGATCTGTCATCCGTCCATCAGGACTGTGGTCTGCTGATATACGATAACCAGAAACAGGATACACATTCCGGCGGCAGCGGCTGTGGCTGTGCAGCCTCTGTACTTGCCGCCTATATTCTTCCCCGTGTCGTGTCCGGCTTTTGGAAACGTGTCCTCTTTGTACCGACCGGCGCCATGCTTTCCAAAGTCAGTTTTAACGAAGGCGAATCTGTTGCCGGAATCGCCCACGGAGTTGTCATCGAACACATCAGTAAAGAAACGGAGGTCTGACCATGGATTATTTTAATGCATTCTGGGTAGGTGGACTGATCTGTGCTCTTGTACAGATTCTTCTGGACAAAACCAAGCTGCTTCCGGGCCGTGTTATGGTCCTGCTCGTCTGCTCCGGTGCTGTCTTGAGTTTTCTGGGCTTTTACCAGCCTTTTATAGAATATGCAGGCGCAGGTGCCAGTGTTCCACTTCTTGGATTTGGAAATATTCTGTGGAAAGGCATGAAAAAAGCGATCGATGAAAACGGTTTTCTCGGTCTGTTCACTGGTGGTTTCACTGCCTGTGCCGTTGGTGTTTCTGCCGCATTGATTTTTTCATATCTGGCAAGTCTGATTTTTCATCCCAGAATGAAAGAATAATAAATTCCCCATTTGTCTGCCACCAGCGAACATCTGTAAATTATTCTATTGCGTTCTCTGTCCTTTTCGTTTATAATGTACCCTGTTATCATTTTAAAACGTTAAAGGAGTAGAAATATGAAAAAGCTTTGGAACAAATGGACAGACATCGCTCTGGTAAAGCGAATCCTGGTTGGACTGATTCTCGGTGCTATCCTCGGAATCGCTGTACCAGGGGCGACCGGCATCGCAATCCTTGGAGATGTCTTTGTAAGTGCACTTAAGGCGATCGCACCACTTCTGGTATTCTTTCTTGTTATCAGTTCTCTGTGTAACGCAGGTAAATCTCACGGCGGTGTCATCAAGACAGTTATCATACTTTACATGTTCAGTACTGTACTTGCCGCAGTCATTGCCGTATTTGCAAGTATGGCATTTCCTGTAAAACTGACACTTGCCACTGCTGCCACTACAGATGCAGCAGCACCGCAGGGTATTGTCGAGGTTCTCAACAATCTCCTTCTGAATCTGGTTGCCAACCCGGTATCTTCCCTTGTGAACGCAAACTATGTCGGCATCCTTATGTGGGCAATTCTTCTTGGCCTTGCATTCCGTGCTGCCAATAACATGACCCAAAATGTACTTAAAGATGTTGCTGATGGAATTTCCACAGTTGTTACCTGGATCATCAATATGGCTCCATTCGGTATCTTCGGTCTTGTATTCAACACAGTATCTACCAATGGCCTGGATATCTTCACAACATATGGAAAACTGCTTCTTCTGCTTGTCGGATGTATGCTTTTTATCTATTTTGTAACAAACCCTCTTCTGGTATACTGGTGTATCCGCAAGAATCCATATCCGCTGATCTTCCACTGTCTGAAGAGAAGTGCTCTGACTGCTTTTTTCACAAGAAGTTCTGCAGCCAATATCCCAGTCAATATGAAAGTCTGTGAAGAAATGGGACTTGACCGTGATACATATTCTGTAACGATTCCTCTTGGTGCAACGATCAACATGGACGGTGCTGCCATCACGATCACTGTCATGACGATGGCAACCGCCTTTACCCTTGGCATTCATGTAGATATCCCTACTGCAATCATCTTAAGCCTTCTGGCTGCTCTGTCAGCCTGTGGTGCATCTGGTGTTGCCGGTGGTTCTCTGCTTCTGATTCCGATGGCATGCTCCCTGTTTGGCATCTCAGATGATGTCTCCATGCAGGTCGTTGCAGTAGGATTCATCATCGGAGTGATCCAGGACTCTGTAGAAACAGCCCTGAACTCTTCATCCGACCTTCTTCTCTCTGCTTCTGCTGAATTCAGACAGTGGCGACTCGAAGGAAAAGAAATCAAATTCTGATCAGATCAGACATTCACGAAAGCCCCGGCATTAATCTGTCGGGGCTTTTTGCTGCCATTTCATCCTTTCTTTGTATACTTTTGTCTACCATCTTTTCCAGAAAAACAATCCTGCCCCGAAGCCTTTTCCAAGTGCTAACATCAGCACAAACACCGCCAGGTATCGAACGATTCTTGCCCGGCGCATAAATATCGGAAACACATTCAGGATTTCTGCAAGTGCCATAGCCCAGCATCCAACAAAAATTCCTCCAAACAGTCCAAATATCCCAAGGAATATGGAACGTCCCGGCAAATGGACCTCAAAAATCTGAAACAAATTTCCCAGTACAGTACCAGCAGAAACCATATCTTCATAAAACAGGATGTGCTTTGCAGTATGTGTACGGTCAGCAAAATCAGAGATCACTCCCAGTTCCACAATAAAGGAGAACACACCTCCTGCAACAACCATTCCTGCGCTGATACCGATCAGTGCCAGAAACACATTTCGCCACCACATTATCGATCACCCACTTCAAGTTCTTCTTTTCTTCTGGATGCATTTTCTACGAGTGCCGTCTGAATATCATTTTCATAGAGACGCATCTGCACCTCCATCGGAGTCGGATCGACTGTAAATCGTTTTTTACCAAAATGATTAAAAAAGACCAGGATTCCAAATGTCAGTCCAATAGAATATGTGACTTCCAGAACAGTGAAGCCATCACTTTGTTTTCCCATCACAAGTTCATATATCTGACCAAACAGTTTTGTTCCACCCACATCATTATTAAATGCCATGATTGAAAATGCCGAGCCAAAAAAGATAATTGCTGCCACAACTGCCACTTTGAGGATATGCCAGAGATATGGCGGAGTTTTCTGATTTTCGTATGTCACGATAATATCCGCTTCTCCAAGATTCTGCACTTCTACTTCAGGGTACGCAGCATGGATACAGGCAATGATTTCCAGTACAGAGACCACATACCGCTGTTCTCTGTTTCCATGAAGCTTCAGTATCTTTACTGTCTGAAGTTTCGGCAGAAATTTTTTATCGGAACATTCCATGCTGACAATATCCTTCAGAAACACATCCTGTTCTGTCACTTCAACATTGCGGTCTCCTTTTATATAAAGTGTTATATTTTCGGAAGCCATACTTTCATCTGTCCTTTCTTTTTTTACAGGACATTTTGTCCGATATATACAGTATCTTTATATTCAGCAATTTTATACTTCCGTTTTATCCTGTATCTCTTTTTTGAGTCTGTGTAAGATTCTTTTTTCCATTCTCGAAACCTGCACCTGTGATATTCCCAGCCTCTTTGCCACCTCCGTTTGTGTCATATCACAGAAATAACGCATGCAGATCAGCCTTCTTTCTTCTTTTCCCAATATATTTAGTAATTCTTCCAGAAAGATTTTGTCCAGTATTCTTTCCTGCCTGTTTTCCTTCTCCGGAAGCTTGTCCAAAAGCTGCAATTCCGTTCCTTCCCCCTGATGTATAGGACGATAGATTGATTCTACTTCTGTTGCTGCATCCGATGCCATGGCAATTTCCTCCGGTGTCATTCCCAGCTCTTCTGCCAGCTCTGTCACCGTCGGCTCCCTACCCAGATTCTTTTCCAGTTTTTCCCGCATTTTATAAATGCGATATTGATTTTCTTTTATGCTGCGGCTGACCTTCAGCATCCCGTCATCTCGCAGGAAACGTTTGATTTCTCCCGCAATCATTGGTACTGCATACGTAGAAAATTTCACATCATATGACAGATCAAATTTATCTACTGCTTTCAAGAGTCCGATACTGCCAATCTGAAACAAATCTTCCATCTCTGCACCTCTTCCCAGGAATCTGTGTGCAACACTGTAGATCAGTCCTGTGTTTTCATGGAACAAAATGTCTCTTGCTTCTTTATCCCCCTGGTGCGCACGCCCGATCAGGGCAACGGTATCCCAGGTCATTTTTTACCGGCCGATGATTTTTTTCATGTGTACGACAGTTCCTTTATCTGGTTCCGATTCTACTGATAATTCATCCATAAATGCCTCCATAAACGTAAATCCCATTCCAGATCTGTCCTTATCCGGTTTTGAAGTATACATCGGTTCCATTGCTTTCTCCACATCACTGATCCCCACGCCATAATCAGTAATATCTACATAAAGCTCCCGTTCCCTGTAAGACAGGTGCATCTCAATCCTTCCTCTTCTGCCTTCGTATCCATGTATAATACAGTTTGTCACTGCCTCCGAAACAGCAGTCTTCAGATCTGCGATCTCCTCCAGAGTCGGATTCAACTGCGTGCAAAAAGATGCTGCCGTAACTCTTGCAAGCCCTTCATTAACCGGATTACTTTCAAAAATAAGTAGCATCTCATTTGCAGATACTTCATTTGTATCTTCTCTCATGACACTTCCCCCTCCCCTGCTTTCTGGATCACAATGTAACGATGAAGTCCTGACAGACGCAGCAAATGCCCTATATGACCGTTTACGCCGACTGCCTGAATACAGTCCTTTCGCATTCCAAGTGCACGATATCTTCCCATCAGAAGCCCGATGCCTGAACTGTCCATAAACTCTGTCTCCGAAAAATCAAACACAATTGTACGGATATAAGTCCTCCCTGCAATCATTTCTGTTCCTTTCCGGATCAGATCTGCCATCGGATGATCCAGTTCCTGCGGAAGAATGATACGTAATGTAGTCCCCTCCAGTTGAAACATTTCATTCATTTTCTACTCCCCCTTCTGTCCACTTTCAAGAATGCCCGCCACTGATATAATTTTGTTGCTCACCACCTGCAGGTGGGAGTCATCTCACATCTGATATAAAGAAAAGGAGATGTACGTTCTGAAATCGTACATCCCCTTCTCCGAGGTTTTTCTGCTATATCGTTATTTATTCATAATACTCTTCATCATAATTGCTGTAATCCGACTCATCGTAAGAAGTATCCTCATACGAAGTATCTTCAGACGAAGAAGTATCTTCTGTGCTGTCTGACGAATTCTCCTGCCTCTGCACTCCCTCTGTATCTCCGATTCCTGCTACACCGGTCGCATCTCTGATCGTTGTATAAACAGATTTCATGCTGTCTGTCAGTACATCCACATGCACCTTCTGAATCTCCACAGCTGCTTCATCCAGATTCTGCTGCTGATAATACGTATAAGCCTGCAGAAGTGCCTGATAGCTTTCGCTCTTCGCCTGTTCTGTCGTAAGTTCCTGCGTGACAGACTCTACCGTATCTCCGGATTCTTTGGCCTCTCCCTGTGCTTTCGTGAGTTCCGCTCCCTGGCTTGCCAGAGATTCACTGTACTGGACAATCTGCTGGTTCGCCTCCTGATAGATTCCCTGCCGTATCGCAGGTACCGCCAGAAGCCAGAATGCTACTGCACCAGCTGCTATTCCGGCCATCAGAATAAAAAATACAGAAACCTTTGAATGTTCTCTGTACACGGTCGGCTGAGCGACTCTCTCGCTTCCGAGAATATCCGTATCCGGATTTTCTTTAGTCCCAGAGCGAAACAGACCTTTCTTTTTCTTTTCAAGTCTGGTCGTCACTCCTGTCTGCTCATCTACCTCTCGCAGAAAACGAAGGGTTGTTGTGTTTGTTTTGTCAATCCTTGCAGCTTTTTTGAGGATTCTTCGCGCTTTATTCCATTCTCCGTTCTTCATCTGGATTAAAGCCAGCAGATGATATCCCTTGATCAGTTTGGAATTCTGTGTAAGAATCTTTCGCAACTGAATGGCTGCCATATCTTCATGCCCTTCTCGGCAGAGCATTAATGCATGGTTATATTTCTTGATTGTTTCATTGATTGCCGCAAGTTTATTGGGATTTGCCTGCAATTTGTTGATATATTCTGATGCCAGGTTTCTCGTTGGCTGAAGATTCTTACTGATCACCCATTCACTGAGTGCCGAGACAACTTCCCCTGTTTCAAAATATACCAGCCCAAGCAGATTTCTCGCCCTGATGTTTCTTTTGTCATACATAAGACTCTGTTTCAGACAGGCGATCGCACCGGAAAGATCACGGATACTTGCCTTCTCAAGTCCCTGATTATAAAAAATCTTAGACAGATAATCTACCTTTTTCTGAATCAGTACATTATACCCACAATTTGGACAGTAATCCAGATCCATATCTGTAAGAAATGCACCGCAGTTCATACAATTCATGTAGTTCTCCTTGTATCTTATTTTACACGTCTGTTGCTTTTTGCTTCTCTTAATACTTCCTGAAGAACATCCAGGATATCCGTAAGCTCTCTGTCATAGATTGCGCCCTCTGCATCTGTAACATCCAGACATGGCTCAAATTTCTTCAGTTCCTCTTCATAATCAATCATATTATTCTCCTTTATTTACCGACTCCCTGCAGAATAAGTGTCTTGATTTCTCCAACCAGATACAGAGAACCGACACAGAATAACATTCCGTCTTCTCCTTTTGCCGCCAGCGCTTTCTTAAACGCTTCTTCCACATCTTCGCAGGCTTCCGCTGTCGGACAGCCTTTTTCTCTGAATATCTCTGCCAGTTTTTCTGCCGGAACCTTTCGATAGCCTCCAACCTGAGTCACGATCACATGATGGAAAGAAATTTTCCCAAGAATGGTACGGATCATATCTGTATAATCCTTATCATCTACTGCCGAAAAAAGCAGTGTCAGCGGATAATCTTTCTGGAAATGTACTGCTGTCTCCACAAATTTCTCTACACCATCTTCATTATGTGCCCCGTCAACGATCACACCCGGCAACACGGTTTCCATCCTTCCCTGCCAGCGTGTCTCGAGAAGTCCCTTCCTGACCGCCTCCACCGGTATCTTCACCTGGTCTTTTAATACTTCAATCGTCTTCAATGCAAGTGAACTGTTCATCACCTGATACTCTGCAATAAATGGAAGCGTAAAAACTGTATTTCCATAATACTCATTCTCATAAGAAAAATCAATGCCTGCCCTGGTGTTTCGGATGATTTTTGTATCTTCTCTCTTCACTTCAAAATACGGACTTCCCAGTTCCTGTGCTCTTGCTCTGATCACACCTGCTGCAGCCGGATTATTTCCATCATAGATCACAGGCACACCCGGCACAATGATTCCCGCCTTCTCTCCGGCAATTGCCTCAATGGTATTCCCCAGATACTGCATATGGTCAAAACTGATCGACGTAATTACACAGGCACTCGGTTCTTCTACTGCTGTTGTCGCATCCAGTCTTCCACCAAGGCCTGTTTCAAGTATCACATAATCCACATTTGCATCCGCAAAAATCACCATTCCCATCAGAAACAGGAACTCAAAATATGTTGGATGATAACTACCTTCCGCTACCAGCTCATCTGCAAGTTTTTTTACCTTTTCAAATGCTCTGAGGAATGTATCATTGTCAATATTCTTCTCATTGATCTGAAAGCGTTCATTGATCACAACCAGATGCGGAGAGGTAAACAGTCCACAGGAATATCCGGCTTCTCTAAAGACCGAAGTCAGAAATGCACAGGTGCTTCCCTTTCCATTTGTTCCTGCCACATGTACAACCTGAAACTGCTTCTGCGGATTTCCAAGACGCCGCAGGCATTCTTTTGTGTGCTCCAGTTTATTCTTTGTTGTAAATTTCGGAGTTTCTTCAATATAAGCAACCGCTTCTTCGTAATTCATAAAAAAATTCACCACTCATCTAATGTATTCGCAGCTATCTGGTCTTTAAAACCAAACCGCTACGATATCATTATATATGAGTGGTGAAAGATGTCCAGTACTAATCGTAATCTTTTATTCGTCAGAATCAGGATTCATCTGTCGGAAGTTTCCATTTATTTTCATAATACAACATATAAACCGAACGATCGTAACTCTTGCTCAATGCCTTTCTGGTTGAACTGTTGCTTCGCTGTGATACTGATATTCTGTCAAAATCCTTCAGTTCTGTGCCTGATATCATCAGTGTGGTCGGATTCACATATACAGTATCGATCCATTCCCCGTTCAGCTTAACCTGACTGGATGGTGTGAAGTTTGTTCCCTTTAATCGATATGTAAAATCTATGTCAGAGATAAGATCCATAGAATCCAGACTCACATCATAAATGCCCATTCGCATTTTGGTTCTTTCAAATGTCAGTTCCTTATCTTTGTATGCATACTTTTCTCCATAAAGAAGATCATACTGAAGCGTTTCCAGATCTACCTGGTAATTTCGGGTATTTCTTCTTGCCTGGTGATAACGGAAGATTGTTCCTTCATGTATTCCGGCGCGATCCATAACCTCTGCTGCCATCTGATAAGCTGAGAGATTCACCTTCTTTTTCTCCATGCCGAAATTGTCCCACATTACATATTCTGTCTGGAACAGATATTTATTCTTGAGATCTTCAACCGTAAGTCCCATTGTTGGAAGGTGATCGCCGTACATAACCAGGATCACATCCTCCGGATAATCTGCCAGTGCATCTGTCAGCTCTTTAACAAAATTATCCATTTCGTGGATCTCATTGCAGTAATACTCCCACTGGTTGTTCTGCGCTTCTGTTGCGGCACCTGTGACTGTGATCTCCGGATCATCGATCAGCTGTTCTTCCGGATATGCTCCATGTCCCTGTGTGGAGATTGTATATACATAATCCGGTCCTTCCGTAGAATCCAGACATTTGATGATCTCATCAGTGAGAACTTCATCTTTTGTCCAGCCCAGCGGATTCTTATCATTTTCCTCTGCCATATATTCAGCAGAAGTGAAAGTATCAAATCCAAGGTTCGGAAAGATACTTCTTCTTCCGTAGAAGTTTGCCTCATTATTATGCACTGCATGAGTGCTGTATCCAAGATTCTTCAGGACATATGGTGCGCTTTCGCAGGTTGTCTCTTTCAGAATACTCTTGTACGGATATTCTCCCGGTCCAAAATAATGAAGGCTCATACCTGTGATTGACTCAAATTCCGTATTTGCTGTACCGGCTCCGACTGCCGGAACCTTGTAGTATCCGGATGAATACTCTTTCATCAGCTTGCGGAACGTAGGGATCGGATCTTCGGAGATTTTCAGATAATTGACCAAAGTCGGATCAAAGAAGGATTCGAGCTGCAGGAAGAGAATATTCGGCTGATTTTTCTCATTTGTTGCCGGAAGGTTATCCTCAGTCTTCTCGATTCTCTCAATCTCTTCTTCTGAATAATCACGAGGACAGCTGATGCCGGTGTTAAATATTGTGACACCAAGGCAGTATGGATATCCATAATCTTCATATGCAAATGCAATATTTCCAAAGTAATTGGAAAGCACTCTCTTTTCCAGCGCCAGCTGTGTGATTCCTACAAATGCTGCAATTCCCACAACAACCAGGAGAAGGTCATAGCGGAATTTTACTTTTCGCTGATACTTTGGTCCTTTGACCAACAAAGAAAGAAGAATCAGTACTAATACTCCAAGCACGATCAATGCAACTACCACACCCCAGGACGGCAGATATTTGTTAAGGACTGCCATACCGTCTGTGAGCAGATGCAGATCCGGGCCGGTAAACGGTGTGACCCTGTTTGCCAGGATCACGCCATTGATAATTCCAAGAAGCAGCCAGAATATGGATACCAGAACACGCCAGAAGGTTCTTCGGCGGAACAAATATACAATCAGGCTCGTGGTAAATATAAGGCCTGCGTTATAAGCAAATACCAGTGGTTTTCCTGTCATGTAGGTCCACGCATCGGTAAAAGAATGACGACTGATCGCTTCGATAAGGAAATATCCGGCTGCACTGCAAAGCGCATGAAGCAGCAGGGATATCTTATTGCATATCTTATACAATTTCATCCAAATGCTCCTTTATTACTTGTCCATCTGAGTAAGCTGTGTTTTAACCTTTTCCATCATTTCTTCATATTTCTGAAGTTTTTCTTTTTCTGCATTTACTTTTGCTTCCGGAGCTTTGTTGACAAAGTTCGGATTGCTCAGCATTCCCTGGCATCTTGCGATTTCTTTTGCAAGACGCTCCTGTTCTTTTTTCAGACGCTCGATTTCTTTTTCTCTGTCGACAAGATCTTCAAGCGGCATATATACAACTGCATCGGATACTACTACAGATACTGCATCTTCACCGATACCGTCTTTGTTTTCCTGTACAAGGATTTCTTTTGCAAATGCAAGGTTCACAAAGGATTTCTTGCATGCTTCGTATCTTGCACATGTATCAGCATCCTTACCTACAATGTAAAGGCTGGTTTTGCGGTTCATCGGCACGTTCATTTCTGTACGTGTGTTACGGATACCGCGAACTGCTTCTTTAAAGCTTTCCACTGCTTTTTCTGCCTCCGGGAAGGACCATGCTTCCTGGAATACCGGCCAGTCGGAGATCATGATAGATTCTTCTTCCGGAAGAAGTGTGCAGTAGATTTCTTCTGTGATGAATGGCATGTATGGGTGAAGCAGTTTCAGTCCTTCTGTCAGGGCTGTACGAAGTGTCCAGAGTGCATCGTTTGCAGCCTTTGGATCTTTGTCTGCTTTCCAGAGACGTACTTTTGCCATCTCGATATACCAGTCACAGAGCTCATCCCACAGGAAGTCATAAACCTTCTGTACTGCGATTCCAAGCTCATATTTGTCCATGTTGTCTGTAACTTCACGGATCACTGTATTGAGTTTGGAAAGAATCCATTTATCTTCAAGGCAAAGCTCATTTAAATCTGCAGGTTCAGTAACTGTCTTGCCTTCCAGGTTCATCATAATGAATCGGGATGCATTCCAGATCTTGTTTGCAAAGTTACGGCTTGCAATGACACGTTTTTCTGTGTAACGCATATCATTTCCAGGGGCATTTCCTGTGATCAGTGTAAATCTTAAGGCATCTGCACCATACTGTGCAATGACATCCAATGGATTGATACCATTTCCAAGGGATTTACTCATCTTACGTCCCTGTTCATCACGAACTAATCCATGGATCAGTACTGTGTCAAATGGACTCTTTCCTGTCTGTTCGTATCCTGAGAATACCATTCTGACTACCCAGAAGAAGATGATATCATATCCTGTTACCAGTGTATTTGTAGGATAGAAGTAATCTAATTCTTTTGTCTTCTCTGGCCATCCGAGTGTTGAGAAAGGCCACAATGCAGAACTGAACCATGTATCCAATGTATCTTCATCCTGTGTGAAATGCTTGCATCCACACTTAGGACATACTTCCGGTGTTTCTCTTGCTACGACAACTTCTCCACATTCATCACAATAATATGCTGGAATTCTGTGTCCCCACCATAACTGTCTGGAAATACACCAGTCACGGATGTTCTCTAACCAATGAAGATATGTCTTTGTATAACGTTCTGGTACGAATTTCAGATCTCCGTTCTTCACAGCTTCGATCGCTGGTTTTGCGAGTTCTTCCATCTTCACAAACCACTGTGGCTTGATCATAGGCTCAACCGTTGTTCCGCAGCGGTCATGTGTTCCTACGTTATGTTCATGTTCTTTGATCTTAACTAAATATCCCTGTTCTTCCAAGTCAGCAACAATGGCCTTCCTTGCTTCATAGCGATCCATACCTTCGTATTTACCACCATTCTTGTTGATCGTTGCATCGTCATTTAAGATATTGATCTCTGGCAGATCGTGGCGTTTCCCAACTTCAAAGTCATTTGGATCATGTGCTGGTGTGATCTTAACGGCACCTGTTCCAAACTCACGGTCTACATATTCATCTGCTACAACTGGAATCTGACGATTGCATAATGGCAATTCTAACATCTTACCAACTAAATGTGTATATCTTTCATCATCTGGATGAACTGCAACTGCAGAGTCTCCTAATAATGTCTCTGGACGTGTTGTTGCGATTTCTACATATTCACCTTCGCTTCCAACAACTGGGTATTTAATATGCCAGAAATGCCCTGCCTGATCTTCGTATTCTACTTCCGCATCAGAGATAGATGTCTGGCAGACCGGACACCAGTTGATGATTCTTGATCCACGGTAAATATAACCTTTTTCATATAATTTAATGAAAACTTCTTTGACTGCTTCAGAACATCCTTCATCCATCGTGAATCTCTCACGATCCCAGTCACAGGAAGATCCAAGTTTCTTCATCTGTTCGATGATCGTTCCACCATATTCTTCTTTCCAATCCCAAGCACGTTCTAAGAACTTCTCTCTTCCAAGATCTTCCTTCTCGATTCCTTCTTCTTTCAGTGCATTGATGATCTTTACTTCTGTCGCAATACTTGCATGGTCTGTTCCTGGTATCCATAATGCATTGTATCCCTGCATCTTCTTAAAACGGATCAGAATGTCCTGAAGTGTCTCATCTAACGCATGTCCCATATGAAGCTTTCCTGTGATATTTGGAGGTGGGATCACGATCGTATATGGTTGTTTTGTCTCATCTACTTCTGCATGGAAATACTTGTTATCCAGCCATTTCTGATACAGGCGTTCTTCAATCGCACCTGGATCATACGTTGTTTCTAATTCTTTCTTCATCTCTAAACTCCTTACTCTATAGTTTCAGAATCTGCTTGTTCACCGATTCCTTCTAAAATCTGCTCATGCCGGATCAATTCCTGATTGCATATATCTTTTCTATCATTCAATGTATTCAGGTAATCCTTTCGTTTGATCAGATCATATAAAACCTTTGGATGATACATCCAGATCCCTGGATTATCCCACTGGTTCTTTTCTAATAATCGTTCCAGATCATTGGATGCCTCAAGGATCGCATCGCTAAATCTTAATCTGGCTGACACTTTACCACAAAAATCAAATAATTTCCACTGTTCCGGTGAAATATATGAAAATACTTTTTCAAATTTCTCATAATAAAACTTAAGATCATTGCCAATCTCTCTTTTATCATCTTCTAACCGCTTTCCAGTATGACTCTTGTGTGTGACCATCATCTCTAATAATTTCAGCTGATCACCAGCTTTCCTCTGTGACTGAAATAAAATCACAAGAAGCAATAATATGATCACTGCTCCTGCACTCAACTGCCACAGATAATCTTTGGCATTCATCTCAAAATGATATAAATATCCAGCGCTCACTCCGCATACCGCTGCTGCCATGCAAAGAAATGAAATAAACAGTGCCTTTTTATTTCTTCTCTTCTCCTGTGCTGCCTTGATCTTCCCATTCATCATGGTCTCATCTTCATTCGCATGCACAAGCTCCTTCTCTAACTGTTTTTGTTCTCCTTCCAGAGAATTGATCGAATTGAGTCCTGCCTTTAATTCTTCTTCGCGTTCCCAAAGATCAAAAAACTCTTCATCACTGACTCTTCCTTCACAAACATCATAAAATTCTCTTGCAAATGTCCGATAATAAAGTCTTGCTTTGTCCTCTACCTCTGATTTCACATCAAAATCTTTCTGATCAAGTTTCTTAAGATCATGGATCTGTTTCTCAATGCTTTCTAACTCTTCTTTATAAAGTTTTACAAATCGTTTTTCACTTAAGATCTCACTATCATTCGACAGGTCATCAGATAGTCTGCGCTTTGTATTCATCTTTCCACTTCCCTAAAGTTGTCTTAATCAGGCGGCGGGTTATATTTTCGTCTGCCTTCTTTCTATGATAATCTATTTTACCAAGTTTATCAAACTCTTCTTTTTGAAAAACTTCTTTTTCTCTTTCTTTTATGTTCTGATAGATCATCTTACATTGATCTTCATCAAAAGAAATCCTTCTTCCTGCTTCCAAAAATGCTTCCTCATCTCCTGCCAGATATGCTGCTGTAAAATACGCTTCCTGTATCTGTTTATCTTCTTTGATCCTTAATGCCATTGCAAAAGATTCTTTTGCCTCTTCAAAACAAAACATCCGGCTTTGGCATAATCCCATATGATATAGTACCTGAATCTGTTCCGCAGCATTTAATTTCCCTGAAACTGTTTCAAGTTTCTGGTAAGCGATCAATGCTCTTACATACAATTGATGCTTTAAATACATATCTGCCAGAAGTTTTTGCTTCTTTGCAGCAGAATAAAGATAAGTTGTGCGTAATTTTTGCTGAAACTGGATTTTCTCATCTGAAGTAAAGTAATTATAGTAATTTATCACTTCCTTGACTTGCTGTACCGCATCATCACTCTTGATCACAATATCTAGCTGCTCTTTTAAATAATTTTTTAATGGATATTCAAAACCTTCTGTCAAGAAAAATATCAAGTAATGTTCTAACAGCCAGCAAAATTCCTCATAACTTTGAAAGCTTCTCCCAATCTTTGCGATCTTATATGGAACTTTCGCTGGTTTTGTCTCACACAAAACGATCTTACTCATGATAATCACCTCTTTCCAGCTGTATGACCTGCTGCCACGTCTGATAGCTTGCCTGGCGAATCTGTCCAAATCCAAGATCTGTGATCTTGATCTTACACTGATCTGCTTTGATGTATTCTCCCTGAATTCTTAATTTATATACAAGATTTGGATCTTTCTTCATTCCGTCTAATGACATACAGATCGAAGCTTTCTTGATTCCAGAACGATTTCTGACTTCAAAGATCAATCCATTCACTCCTGATACAAAAATTTCAATCTCTCCACGGCTTTCTTTCCATGGCTTTCCATCCATGATCAAAGGACAGAACATATCTCTTCCATGGTGATGCACGACCAGCCCAATCTGACTGATCGTAACATTTTGTGCAAACACAACCTCATCTCTGGAAACATGTTTATCATTTTCACATAAATACACTGCTCCACATGCAAACAAATGTTTGCTCATAAATACTCTTCTTCCAAGGCACAATGCTTTCGTAGACTGTTTAAACCAGCTTCCTTCAAAGCCCTCTCCACAAAGATAAACTGTAGCCGTCACACCTCTTACCAGTGCCTGTTTGATGATCTGTAAGAATGCGATATCTTTCTCTTCATTCGCCACCGCATCCTTGATCTGTTCCGTATAATCCCTGCTGTCAACCAAAACACGATCTTTTGTCTTGCGGATCTCATAGCAGATAAATCGTTTCTTGGTATAATCAAAAATCACTGAATTCCCACGCAACAGATTATCTCCACGGAATCCAACAACTCCCAACGCTGCTTCTTCTTTGGTAAAAAATCTTACCCTTTCTTTTGTGATTCCTGCACGGATACACTGTTCTTCTGCTTGTTGTACGATCTGCGGCGCTGCTTCATCAAGAACAACTCCGATCGTTCCTTCCTTTTGTGCCTGTGCTGTCGAAATAACAAATTCCACTCTGGATCTGCCATAAGTGACAGGTTCTTCTTCCTTAATCTCTCCTTGATCTGACACACAAATATATGCCAGATCTCCTTCAAAATGTATTGCCGTCTGCATATCTTATTCCTCTGTCATTGGTTTTATAAATTGCACCATCATTGTCTTTGCTGCATATTCCTCCATCATCATCTGGAGTTTTTCATCCTGCTGATGCCGGATCAGTTCATTTAATTCATAAAAGCGGCTTCCCTTGCAGTACTTCAAATGATCTGTCACGACCACCTGGTCACGATATCTTCTTTCTTCTCCTTCTATGGTTACATAATGGTCATTTAATTCATGATCAAATATAGAAGCTGAGAATACATAATATCCAGGAAGCAGCTCTTTCATCACTTCCTCTTTCCATACTGCACTTGTCCCATCCATAAAATGGAATATCACTGTCTGCCCACTCTTTGCACGAAATTCTATAAATGTTCTGGCACAAAGATACTTTGGAAGTTTTATCACATCCAGATATTGGAACAACACTGGAAGAACATGATCCGTCTGAACCACCTGATGATCTTTGATCTTCTCGATGCGTCCTTTACATCTGTCACTTAAATTCTCTTTTTTATCTTTATAATAATCAAGATAGAGCTGCTGATACATCCAGTCCATCTTTCCGATATCGATCTTCTTTCCGATCAGTTCATAAAATTCCTCTGGAAGTATCTGATCTTGTTCATATGCAAAATTCACATATTCTACTAACATCGCATCGATCAATGCCGTATCTGTCTGTACCTGCTGAATATAAGTAGAAAATACCTTAAATTCTGTTCCATCCACACCATCTGCGATACAGGCTTTTAACACACTTTCCACAAAAATGCGGTCATACATACCACCTTTGTTTCCTGCTTCAAATATTGCCAGCATCTCTTCCTTGGTTCCGTGGAAATATCTTTGCAGATATGCAACGATCTCACTGTTTTCCTCTCCCCTGGAGAATGCATATTCACACATCTCAACCAACAGTTCTGAGCGTCTGGTACTTAATGTTGTCAGTGCATATAGGCAAATCGTACACAATTGCTGCTTATCCAAAAACTGATATCCGTATTGTTCGATTCCTTTCAAAGCCTCATTATACAATTCCCCTGCTATGAAATAGCGGATCATATGAATTCTGTTTTCGTCTTTTAAGTTCTTCCATTCCACATAAGAAAGTGCACGTTTCAGTTCTTCAGACATCTCATGTTCCCAGTAATAATCCAACACTTTTTCAAATAACTGCTGTTCATAGTCTTCATCCAGTGCTCTACTCCTTAATGCAGATAACACAACTGGAAAGTCTTCGTCTTCTAATTGTTGTTTTCTTTCAAAAGCTGCACCTTTATATAGGACAAAATGCTCATTCGTTCCGTCTGCTGCCTCACAATATGCCTGGATCTGCTCCTTCGTCCAGATTGGTTTTAACTGATAAGCCACTGATCCAATGTATCTGTTTTCCTCACTGTCAAAAAACACAAATGATGCATGTTCGTCAAAAATCTCTACATAGATCTTTTCTTCTCTTAAGTAACAAACATCCAGATTCTTCTTCCATCTCTGACTGATCTCCGCTTTCTGGATAAATTCATTGTCACAGATCAACTGTCTGACAAAAATAATATTACCTAAATCCTGTCTTGATCTCTCATCTTCCAGCAATTCTTCAAAATAATACCGGTATAATAAGATCAGATCTTCATTGATCTGACCTCTTCTTAATTCTTCTCTTAAAAAAGCTCTGATCAATTCTTCATAATTTGCAAACACCTTATGGTATTTTCTTCTGTTCTGTACAACATTTGCAAACAGGCGGCTTTGATCTTCTTTTCCAAGACTCTTACTATACGTAAAATATCTTAAGATCTCTTCTGGAAGCAATGGATATTGTCCCTTCGGGATCGTTCTTAAAAAAGCTTCCTGCAAGCCAATGAGCTGTACTCCTCTTTGAAGTGCTTCCTCATAATAAGGATGACAGTCCTCGTCCATACAATTGCCCTGGATCATCAGTGCACAGATCCCCTGCAGCACATCACTCTGACGGTATTCTTTATAAATACAAAGGAACAACCAAAGGACTTCTTCTGAAAATACCTTGTTTCTTGAAATCAAAAAACAAATCCTTCCAATGAGTTTGGAATTCAGGATTTTCTCCTCTGCACCAAATTCAAGCACCCATAATTCATAAGAATCAATCTCATCCAACAGCTGTTCATCTTCGCCTAAAATACAGCATCCTTCAAATTGCAAAAGCGGATTTTGACATCCTTCCTGATATAATTCTTTGATCAGTTCCATTCGAAGTTTAGCATCCTTCATCAATTCTTCGCTTAGATTCATATAAAGCCAGAACAGATATCCTTTGATTTTTCCATCTTCGCATTGATCATAGAGTTCTTTAATCTCATCTCTTGATCTTATGATCGTTTCTTCTTCCTTATCATAAAATGCCTGAAGATACCAAACATAGCCCTGCGCGATCAAAAGCGGCTCTTTCGATGCATCTTCTGGAATCTTTTCTTCTAAGTCTCCTTTTCCTTCAAGAATAGAAAGATGCAGTTTCATCAGATCATAAATACGATTCTTAACCGGATCATCCGGCATCTTATCAAGAACCATATTTCCTCTCTCATAAAGCTGACTTGTTGTAATCCTTCCTGTACAGAAATCCACATATAATTCGATCAATTTCTTTTGACGGAATTCTTCTTCTTTTTTTCTTTCACTTTTCTGTTCTTTATAGACAACCTCGATCTGCAGAGTCTGATAAACAGTCTGAATGATCAGATGGTCGATATCTCCATCCTTCGGAATTGTTTTCATATCTGCATATATCGTCAGAGTGCCATCTTCAAAATCCTCTGCCTGAAATGTATTCTTGTGAAGAGACAGGAAAGTTCCGTCACTTTTTACTCTCCCTACCAGATACCCCCATCCTTCTCTCTTGACTTTTATCTCCAATGGTTCATCAAGATTCATGATCGTTGCCTGATAGATCGTCTTTGCTGCACTCAAGAGAACCGGTTTTTTCTGTCCTGAACTCAACAAAAATTCCTCCAAGATCTGATTCCTGTTTCTCCCCAGCAAAAGCTGATGATAAAGCTCTTTTTCTTCTCTTCGATCTTTTAGATATTCTTCTTTAAACGCTTCAGAAAAAAAGAGTGTTTTTGCCTCTTTTATATCTTCTTTCACGATATTTGTAAAATTTTCCAATGATTCTGACATAATCTTATTCTGCTCCTTGCCAACCAAAAGATTTTGTGGGTATAATTATGATGTAAATATCAAAAATACAAATTCAAGTACACCCATGCGTACTTATCGCATAATATGTATTATACCAAATTTCGACACAATAGAAAAGGAAAAGAGGAATTACCATGTCAGAAAAAAAACAAGAATTTCACGGAAGTGATCTTGAGAAAGTAGAAGCTTATTATGGAATCAAAAAAGAAGATATCATTCCCTTTGCCGGGAATGTCAATCCGCTCGGAATATCTCCTTTGTTAAAGAAAAGTATGGCTTCTCATATTGAATCGATCAGCGAATATCCTGATCGTGATTATAAAGAACTTCGTTCCACCCTTGCACTTTACTGCAATGTCCCAATGGAACATATCATTGTTGGAAATGGTGCAACTGAGATGATCAGTCTGACCATGCAGCTGTTACGTCCAAAACATGCCTTGCTGCTTTCTCCAACTTATTCTGAGTATACAAGAGAGATCGATCTGGTTGGCGGACATGTAGAAGAATATTTTTTAAGAGAAGATCTTGATTTTAAACTAGATCTTAATGACCTGATTTCAAAGCTTACCGATGATATTGATCTTCTTGCGATCTGTAACCCAAACAACCCGACGTCCAGCGCTTTGAATACCGAAGAGATCACAAAGATCCTAACTCATTGTAAATTACATGATATCTTCGTTATGATCGATGAAACTTATGTAGAATTTGCACCTGATATTGATACGATCTCTGCAGTATCCCTAACAACAAAATTCGATAATTTCATGATACTTCGTGGAACTTCCAAATTCTTCTGCGCTCCAGGACTGCGACTTGGATATGGAATCTGTGGAAATCTTGCTTTCCTTGAACGTATGAACAGTATCAAAAATCCTTGGACGATCAATACACTTGCTGCTCTTGCAGGAGAAGCTATGTTTATGGATACAGATTATATTCAAACAACAAAGGATTATATACAATCTGAACGTACACGCTGCATTGATATTTTATCCAAACGCGATAACCTAAAGATTTATCCAGCTTATGCAAACTTTATCCTTGTAAAATTATTAGATGGCACAACTTCTTTTGAAATGTTTGAACGTTGCATTAAGTCTGGCCTGATGATCCGTGACTGTGCAAGTTTCCATGGACTAGACGGTGAATTTATCCGATTCTGTATTCAGAAGAAAGAAGATAACGATCGTTTGCTGAATTTATTGACACTCTGATCATAAATATTTTTATAAAAACAAGAAATCCCTGAGAATGAATCTTTTACAACTCATTCTCAGGGATTTCTATAACTCATCTATTTATTTTACTGCGATAACTTCAATCTCGATCAGTGCTCCTTTTGGTAGAGCTCCTGCCTGTACACAAGATCTTGCTGGTTTGTTATCTCCAAATGCTTCTTCGTAGATTTCATTGATTTCTGCAAAATCGTTGATATCTGCTAAGAACACTGTTGTTTTGATAACATTATCTAATGTAAGATCTGATGCTTTTAATACAGCACCTAAGTTCGCTAATACCTGTTTGGTCTGTGCTGCGACACCTTCTTTTAATTCCTGTGTCTGTGGATCTAATCCGATCTGTCCGGATGTAAATACGAAATCTCCTGCTTCTACTGCATGACAATATGGTCCTACTGCTGCTGGAGCATTCTCTGCATTGATGATCTTTGTATCCATCTTATCTTCCTGCCTTTCTCTTTGGTCATTTACTTGATCACTTTAATCGATGGGTAATACCTAAACCATGCTTTTCCTAAGACTTCATCTCTGGAAACATAATGGGTCTCCCATTCTCTGGCATCATTTGAATTATTTCTGTTATCTCCCATCACAAAATACCCGTTCTTTGGTACTTTATATGGTCCAAAATCTTCTACTGGTTCTTCTTTGATATATGGCTCACTGAGTGCTTTCTTACTTCCATTAATATATACTTTACCGTCTTTTACCAACACAGTCTCTCCTGGAAGTGCTATCACACGCTTAATAAACCATTCTGTCTCATCATCCGGATATTTGAAGATAATGATATCTCCACGTTTCGGATCGTTAAACCAATAGGATGTTCGAAGAGCGATCAGTTTATCATTCGTCATGATCGTATTCTCCATCGAACCACTTGGAATATTCGCATTGATAATTACAAAATTCAAGATAAATTCTGTCAGAAGAATCGTTACAACAATACATGCGATCCAGCTAAATACCTCACGCTTGAAACTTCTCTTCTGTTCTTTATCTGCATTTTCTTTGCTCATATTGATCTGTCCTTAATAATTAATCCTCAAAACCACGTCTGATGATATCATGTCTTTCTGGTCCGTTAGATATCAAAGTGATCGGATATCCAATCTTCTCTTCTACGAACTCGATGTACTTACGGCAGTTTTCTGGAAGATCTTCGTAGTTTTTGATTCCACGGATATCAGATTTCCATCCTGGAAGTACTTCTAATACTGGTTTCGCTTTCTCAAGTTTTCCTGTTGTTGGGAAATCTGTTGTTACTTCTCCATCAATTTCGTATCCAACACATACAGGAATCTCATCTAAGTATCCAAGTACGTCTAATACTGTAAATGCAACATCTGTTGTTCCTTGCATACGGCATCCGTATTTGGTTGCTACAACGTCAAACCATCCCATTCTTCTTGGACGTCCTGTAGTTGCTCCAAATTCTCCTCCATCTCCACCGCGGCGGCGAAGTTCATCTGCTTCATCTCCAAAGATCTCACTTACGAAAGCTCCAGCTCCTACAGCACTTGAATATGCCTTTACAACTGTAACGACTTTCTTGATCTCATATGGAGGGATTCCGGCTCCGATCGCACCATATCCTGCTAATGTAGAAGATGATGTAACCATTGGATAGATTCCGTGATCAGGGTCTTTTAATGATCCTAACTGTCCTTCTAATAAGATATTCTTTCCTTCTTTGATCGCTTCATGCAAGAACAGAGATGTATCACATACATATGGTGCTACCATCTCTTTGTATTCCATTAATGTATTGTATAATTCATCTGGATCAAGAAGTGGTTTATGGTATAAATGCTCTAATAAAACATTCTTCTTTTCACATACTGCTTTGATCTTTTCTTTTAAAGAATCATCATCAAATAATTCGCTGACCTGGAAACCGATCTTTGCATATTTGTCTGAATAAAATGGTGCGATACCAGATTTTGTTGATCCAAAAGAATTCTTTCCTAAACGTTCTTCTTCATACTGATCAAATAAAATATGATATGGCATGACCATCTGTGCACGATCTGATACTAAGATCTTTGGCTGTGGAACACCCTGACTTACGATTCCTTCGATCTCTTTGAATAATACAGGGATATTTAATGCCACACCATTACCGATCACACTAGTTGTATGGTTGTAGAATACCCCAGATGGTAATGTATGCAATGCAAACTTACCATAGTCATTAATGATCGTATGACCTGCATTTGCTCCTCCCTGAAAACGAACGATAATATCGGATGTTTCACCCAACATGTCTGTAATCTTACCTTTTCCTTCGTCTCCCCAATTGGCTCCAACGACTGCTTTTACCATATGTGTATCCTCCTAATAAAATCAATTACTTTGACTTTTTCTTATATTATTTATAATGCTGTTATATTTAACAACATGACAACACGTTTCATTCTATATCGTTTTGGGCACTCTGTCAAGGCAGAGTGTCCAAAGCTTTGATTTATTTTCCATCTTTTACACTAAACAGGTCTGTACTTACATGTTTCTTATCCATCAGACTGTTATACTGTAGATACTGATACTGTGTGATCAGTTTTGTATATTCATTATTCTCAGACAACTCATGGTTCTTTCCATCTTTATCAACATATCCATTGGCATTTAATGCTGGGACTTCATTTCTCATATTTAATAAGAACTCATTGTATCTTGACATCTTTAAGTTTGTCTGCTGTAACATCAGGCTTGATAAATAGTTTGCACTGACATTTTCCACATCGCTCTTTGCATCAATATCATAATTTGCCCAGATGATAAATGGAACTGTATATTTCTTCTGCAGTTCTTTTAAACTTAAGCTGTTTAGAGATTTTCCATATAACAGCTCATAGAAAGAATCCTCAAGTTTTGGCTGATGATCTCCAAACATTACAACGATCGTTGGCTCTTTCTGATTCTTAAAGTAGTTGATGATCTTCTCGAATGCTCGATCTGATTCATGAATCAGTGATAAATAACGGTTTGCTGTATCTGTTGCCTTCTCATCTTTGATCTTGATCTCTTCCTTAAAGTTCTTGTCTGCGATTAGATATCCACCATGGTTCTGGATCGTTACATTGAATAAGAATAATGGCTGTCCCGCTTTTTTCTTATTAAAGATATCTATGATCTTATTGTAATCTTCTGCATCACTATACCATCCTCTGAATTTCTCTCCATTTGGATTCATAGATGTCTCATCTAAGAAATTATCAAATCCAATTAGCGGATATACCGTATCTCGGTTCCATCCGTGTGCTTTGTATGGATGGAATGCCAGTGTATCATATCCCTGCTGTTTTAACTGAGATGCCAGACTTGGCACCTTATGTTTTACAAACTGTGTATATGCATTTCCGTTTAATGGAAGAGATGATACAGAGTTTCCTGTTAAGAACTCATACTCTGAATTACTTGTTCCTCCACCAAAAACAGATACCAGCATATGTCCTTTGATCGTATTTTCACTTAAACTATTGATAAATGGCATAACCTCTTTGTTTGTCTTGATCTTATTTACTACATTCAGATCTGAGAATGTTTCATTCATTATCACGACAACATTTGGTTTCTGTTTTAATTTCTTATTGGTTCCCTGTGTTACCTGATACTTATCTGCGATCTTATCTACCGCTTCTGGACTATATCCATCTGGCTGGGAAACGATCGTATACTGAATATTCATTAAAAAGCTTAAAATATATCCATTTTTTAAGTATCCTTTCTTCTGTTGCCAGAAGTTTACAGCAACACCTTTCTTTGACAAAAAGTCTACTCTTGTCAAGAAGAAAGAACTTCCTACTGTTACGATTGCTGTGATCAGTAATGCAACTAGACGTTTCTTCCAATGGAAGATCTTATATGTATCGAGTTTACATGCAAACACACATAATCCCAATAATACAACCGTCGCAACGATTGCTGGTTTATCATAACTTAATACATAATGATCTGCAACGTCCATTGCTGTTCCAAGTGCATAAATATCTGCCGGCGTGATCGGTGTTCCACGGAATGCTAATACAAAATAGTTTCCGATCGCAGCTGCATATAAAAATACATCTCCAACGAGCAACGCCCATTTCACACGGTTAAAGATCAGTAATAAAATGAAGAACAATATATAGTACCATAGGATGTTCATTCCAAATGCCAATTTATTCATCACACTGATCGGATTATAGAATACTTTTTCTACCATATAAAATGCGACCCATGGATTGACGATAAATAATGCCCATGTGAATCTCTTATTCCATTTTTCTGGAATCTTTAATGGTGTAAGAATTAAAATGATCAAAGCAAGTGTGATCGCTACTGTTAAAACAACTGCTGATACATCAATCTGTGTCGTCCACACTCTGGTTCTAACATGAAAATTCTTCTGTGTTACACCATTTAATTTAGCTGACTGATAGATTTTTCCCATATTGCTTGATGTATACAGATATAATGGGCGTTCGGCCTTAATACCCTTTCCTGTTATCTCGATCGTATAAGTTTCCCCTTTATTCAACTTCTGATTCACGACTACTTTGTACCATTTATTTTCATTACGCAAAGTACGACGCATCGTTGCTTTCATATCTGTCAGTCCGTCAACCTCTAACAGTGTTGGAGTAATGTGGAAAATAGATTTTCCTTTACTGTCTTTTACATTCAGATCAATACTTCCTGCTCTTCCTGTCTGTTCGTTTCGGTCGATCATGATATCTAACCGTTCCATCGTATGTGAAACTGCTTTAAATTTCTGAACAACCTTATCACCATCTGTCACTTCAATCTTCGTCAGCTTATGTTCTGGTGTTCCTTTTGCAACTTTTTCGGAAAACTGGTCTTTATTCATCAAAACCAATACGATAAATGCGATCAATGCTAAAACAATTCCATATTTCAGAACTTTTTGCATGACGCTGTGAAATTTTTGTAATTTCGTTTCACCATTTGTCTGTGTCATTTTACCTTACCTTCCATTCGTTTGTATTTCCCCAGTTATTTTTCCTTTTTCTCTCTTTTTCATTCTCTCTTAAAAATTCCCTAAGATTTTGAAATCTTTGGTTTCTTCTTTAATTCCTGCAAGGGAATTACGGATCGCAGGATCATCCAGATTCCCGATCACATCCACATAAAATCCGTATTCCCACTTTCTTCCTGGAAGTGGTCTAGATTCAATGTTACTCATACTGACATTGTTAAACATGAAATGCGTCAGAATATTGTATAAAGATCCTGATTCATGTGGCACGCTAAAACTGATGCTGACTTTGCCCGCATCTTTTCTGTACTGTTTCTTCTTTGACATGATCACAAATCTTGTTGTATTATTTCCTTCATCATTCACCTCACGTTTCAAAATCTCAAGTCCATACATCTTTGCAGCACGTTCACTGCAGATTGCAGCTTTCACAGGCTTATTATCATCTGCTACTTTCTTTGCGCTGATCGCTGTATTTGCAACTTTTACCTGATCCCAGTCTGGATGTTCATCCAAGAATCCTTTACACTGCATCAATCCTTGTGGATGAGAATATACTTTTTCAATCTTATCTAAGCTCGTTCCAGGAATTGCAGCCAATACATGCCTTACATCTACAGATTCTTCTCCCACGACGCAAACGTCATAGTCAAGGATCATATCATAAATTCCACTGACTGTTCCTGCTGAAGTATTCTCTATTGGCAATACTCCATAATCAGCTTCTCCTCGATCTAGAGTCTTTACAACATCTTTAAATTCTGGTACAGAAAAATTCTTGACATCCTCTCCAAAATACTGTACCATTGCCTGTTCCTGATATGCCCCTGGAATTCCCTGATATACAACTTTGGTATCTTCATTGATATCCAATGCTTCCACTTCTTCAAATGTCTGATCAATATAAGCATCTTCTTGTGATAACAGACTATACTGATATCTTCGGCTGATACTCATCATCTGAAGAAACATCTCTTCGACAGACTTTTTAATGATAAGTTCATCTTCGTCTTTTGTCAAGGCATCAATTTTCTGTCTTTCACGAACAGGATCATAAATTGCCTTTCCTGTTCCTCTTTTATACTCTGCAACTTCTACAGAACATCCCATTCTTTCTTTAAATAGTGCAAGCATTTTCTGATCGATCTGATCGATCTGCTGCCTTATCTCCGTCAAATCTCTCATAAGTTACTGTTCCTCTTTTATCTTTTCTTTTAATTGCGTGATCGTCTGTCCAAGAAGCGGATGCATCAGATATGGGGCGATTTCTTCTAATGGTTCTAATACAAATAATCTCTTGTGCATCTCTTTATGTGGAATCGTCAGTCTTCTCTCATTCATCACCAGATCATCATACATCAGGATATCAAGATCTAATGTTCTTGGTCCCCAATGAATTGTTCTGACTCTTCCCGCCTGTGCTTCAACATCCATCAGAAAGTCCAACAGTTCTTCTGGCTCTTTTAATGTGTCAATAGCAATACATCCATTCAAAAAATCATCCTGTACCACACCGCCATATGGCTTGGTCTCGATCAGACTGGAAACATGAACAACTCTTGTATCATCCTGTGCCTCGATCGCATTGATTGCCTGATTAATATATTCCATACGATCTCCCATATTTGATCCTACTCCAAGATACGCTCTGTGCCATCCTCTTTTGATCTTCACTGAAACATAGTCGAGTGGCAATCCGATCGGCGCCCATGGTTTTTTTACTTCAATCTCTAGTTTTCTGATCAATGAAAACTCAAGTAATAATTTCTTCGCCACTGTTTCAGCCACACATTCGATCAGGTTAAAGTCATTTTCTGTAAGGATCTCTTTGATCCTATGACATACTTTACCATAATCAACGGAATAATCCATCTGATCACTGACACCTGCAAGTTTCGTATCAAGCGATAAAATTGCAGATACCAGAAATTTTTGCCCAAGTGCTTTCTCTTCTTTATACAAACCATGATTTGCATAAACTTCCAAATCTTTGATTGTAATCTGATCCATCATCTGTTCTCCCTATTTTGCACAAATTGCTTCTATCATCTTCATCGCACGCATATTTTCTTTAACATCGTGAACCCTGAAAAATCTGCATCCTTTCATATATCCACTGACCGTTGTTGCCACAGTTCCTTCTACTCTCTGATCTGATGGAAGATCCAGCGTTAAACCGATCATGGATTTTCTAGATGTTCCAAGAAGAACTGGTACATCCCACTGATTTAATAACTCCAGATGGTTCATAAGCTCTAAATTCTGATCAAGATCCTTGGCAAATCCAATTCCTGGATCCAGCATGATCGTTTCTTTCTTGATTCCAGCTTCCTTTGCCATCTTCATCGTCTCATCTAAATCTGCTACCACATCATTTAAATAATCCTTATAATCTGTATCCTTACGGTTATGCATCAAGCAAGAAGCAACTCCTGTTTCTGCTAAAACTGCAGCCATAGTTCCATCCCACTTAAGCCCCCAGATGTCATTGATCAGATCTGCTCCAGCCTCGATTCCCGCTTTTGCAACTCCTGATTTATAAGTATCTAGGGATACTGGCACATCAAATTCCTTTTTTAATGCTTCGATCACAGGTGTGACTCTTGCGATTTCTTCTTCATCAGAGATCAACGTGTATCCAGGTCTTGTAGATTCTCCTCCAACATCAATGATCGCTGCTCCATCTCTGATCATCTCATCAGCATGCTTTAGTGCCGCATCTAAATGATCATATTTTCCTCCATCTGAAAATGAATCTGGTGTCACATTCAAAATTCCCATGATGTATCCATGATGTTTCGTATCAAATGTCTTATTTCCAATAATCATAGCATCTCTCCTAGTATATATACTTGTTGTTTTTCTTTTCTTCCGGCCAATAACATTCCTGCCTTGCTTTGCAGTGGATGCAATCTCTTGAAAGTTTATCTGCACGATAAAAGATTGATGCAAAACTTTCGCTTTCTTCTTTCATATCTCTATGCCTTAAGATCGTATCTGTCATAAACTTTCTCTCTTCTCTGGTATATCCACAGTCCGTTAAAATCTCCTCGGCAAGAATCGCTCCCGCTTCCTCGTGAGAAATTCCCTTTTCATACTGATCAGCTCTCCCAAGATCATGAAGCAGTGCAGTCGCATAAATGATATCTTTTGACACAGGAAGTCTTTTTTCAAGGATCATCAAATAACTGATTCTTGCCACCGACAAAAAATGTTCTATATCATGACCGCAAAACTTTCGATCTATTTCTAATTGTTGTAGTCTCTCGTATGTCTCCTTGTATTTCTCATGCCATACGATCTTTTGGAATCTTTCCACTGTTTCTATCCTCTATTTTAATTCATTCTGAAATGATAATGTACCACAGATTATGATCACGTCTTCTTTATCTGCTTGTTGTTTTACCTCTTCAAGACACTCTTTCAGTCTCTGTCTTTCTTCTACATCATGATGATATTTTCTTACACATTCTGCAAGATCCTTGCTTGATAAGGCCCTCGCATTATCTGGTGCTACCGTATAAACTTTTGCTGCCATCGGCGTAAGGATCTGTATCATCTGTTCATAGTCTTTGTCTGATAACACTCCCATTATATAGATTAATCGTCTATTTGTAAAATTATTTTGTAAAAAATTTAACAGACTTTTCGCTCCATCCGGATTATGTGCTCCGTCACAAATGACCAGTGGGTCCTTTTCTAAGATCTCGATCCTGCCTCTCCAGATTGTTTTGCGTAATCCATCTTCTGTCTGAAATTCACTGATACAATAATAATTTCTTATCGTATTCAATGCTTCTAATGCCAAGGCAGCATTATTGATCTGATGTCTTCCAAGAAGCGGGATTTCTATCTTTTCATACCATCTTCCATCAGATGAGCGATAAGAAAAGCTCTCCCCATTTAAAGATTCACTTAACACACGGATCCCTTCCGAATTTACAAAAGTAACCTTGCAGTGCATCTCTTTTGCTTTTTCCTTGATCACTTCGTTTACGGATTCTTGATTGTTATATGAAATAACTGGACATCCTTCTTTTATGATTCCCGCTTTTTCTGCTGCGATCTTTTCTATCGTGTCTCCAAGGAACTGCATATGGTCCATTCCGATCGATGCAATGATCACCGCGATCGGTTTCTTAACTACGTTCGTTGCATCAAGTCTGCCACCCATTCCTGTTTCCAATAACACAATATCCACTTTTTTATCGAGAAAATAAAGAAAACTGAGTGCCGTTTCAATCTCAAACATCGTCGGATGTGACATCCCGTCTCTCACCATCTCATCTGAAATTTTCTTTATTTTTTCCATATAAAAGCACAGATCTTCTTTCGAAATGTTCTCTTCATTGATGCGAAATCTCTCTTCGTAGCAAAAAGATGCCGGGGAGACATACCTCCCCGCACGATATCCACTTTCTCTGAAGATTCCCGCAAGAAATGCAAGTGTTGATCCTTTTCCATTGGTTCCGGCAATATGAACCACTTTAAGCTGATCCTGTGGATTTCCAAGTCTTTCTAATAATTCTTTGATATTATCAAGTCCTAAAACACTTCCAAATTTACTCGTATTTTGTATAAAATTCATTGCTTCTTCGTAATTCATCACTGCCTCCAGTTTCTATTTCCTTCGATCTAATGTACAAATGCTTCTTTGATCACCTGTGTCATAGTTTTTACATAGACGATCTCAAGTCCTTCGACAACTTCCTCTTCAAACTCTTTGACATCTTTTTCATTTGATTTTGGAACAAGTACTTTTGTAATTCCAAGCCGTTTTGCTGCGAGAAGCTTTTCTTTTAATCCACCGATCATAAGAACATCTCCGCGGATCGTAACTTCCCCTGTCATTGCCAGATTTCCACAGACTTTATTACCTGTAATCGCTGACAAAACGGCTGTTGTCATCGTAATTCCAGCAGATGGTCCGTCTTTTGGCACGGCTCCTTCTGGAATATGAATATGTATATCATGTTTTTCAAAGAAATCCTGTTTGATCTTATATTTTCTACTCTGGCTTCTGATATAACTGATTGCCGCCTGTGCAGACTCTTTCATGACATTTCCAAGGGATCCTGTCACCTGAATCGCTCCTTTTCCCGGCATAACATTTACTTCAATCTTTAATGTCACCCCACCAACAGCTGTCCAAGCCAGTCCATGAACAATTCCGACATGATCTCTTAGAGTGTCTTTTTCCCATTCATAAACAGGTCTTCCAAGATAATCTTTGATCACTTTCTTTGTGATCGTTACTTTTCTGTGTTTCTTCTGGTAGATGTCTCTTGTCACCTTTCTCGAAACTTGTCCAATTCTTCTCTCTAAATTTCTGACCCCTGCTTCTCTTGTGTAATCTGTGATCAGAAATCTCAGGGCATCTTCCTTCCAGTGAATCTGTGTATCATTTAATCCATTTGCTTCCATCTGTTTCTTTACCAGATAGTCATTCGCAATGTGATACTTCTCATTCTCTGTATAACTTGATACCTCGATGATCTCCATACGGTCAAGCAGTGGCCTTGGAATCGTAGAAAGGTCATTGGCCGTTGCAACAAATAAGACATCACTTAAATTCAATGCAACTTCCAGATAATGATCTGTAAAATGTTCATTCTGTTCCGGGTCTAATACTTCAAGCAGTGCAGACGCGGTATCTCCTCTCTGGTCTTTCCCTGTCTTATCGATCTCATCCAATAACATTAACGGATTTCTAACTTTTACCTTCTTTAATGCTTCAACAATACGTCCTGGCATCGCTCCAACATAAGTTTTCCTATGTCCACGGATCTCTGATTCATCCCTGACGCCGCCAAGAGATAAACGAATATATTTTTTGTTCGTTGCTTTCGCAATTGATCTGGCAATAGATGTCTTTCCTGTTCCTGGAGGTCCTACAAGACAAAGGATCGCTGCATCTTTCTTTCCACTCATAGCACGTGCTGCTAAATATTCCAAAACACGTTCCTTGACTTTTTCCATTCCATAATGATCTCGATCGAGCACCTGTTGTGCATGATCTAAGTCTGTGGAATCTTCGCTCATCTCTTCCCATGGAACTTCAAACATTGTCTCAATATAAGTTCTTAACACAGAGCTTTCTGGTGTCTGATTTCCCATTGTTTGAAAACGCGATATCTCTTTTTTAAGCTTCTCTTTGACTTCATCGGATGCTTTTAGATTCTTAAGTTTCTCCATAAATTCATCCGCTTCATCTTCTACATTCGTCTCTCCAAGTTCCTCACGGATCACTTTGATCTGCTCTCGCAGCACATATTCTTTCTGATTTTTGTCAATATTCACTTTAACTTTCTGTTGGATCTTCTGCTTCAATTTCAGAACATCTAGTTCTTCCTGCAGCATGACAAGCATTAATTCACAGCGCTCTTTTAGATCCATTTCTTCCAAAAGTTTCTGTTTCTCTGGATAAGAAAATGGAATATGTGTTGCAAGTTCGTCCACCAGAATCTCCACATCTGTCAATAATAAAATATAATTTACTATATTCTGATCCAAATGTGGCCAGGCTTTCGCATAACCTTCAAATGCTTCTTTGATCATTCGAAGAAATGCTTCTCTTTCAAATTCCTCAAATGACTGTTGTTCTACATGATCATATAAAACCTCTACTTTATAGAATGGTTCGTACTCAACAGTTTCAGAAAGCTCTGCACGAAATAATCCTTCTGCAAAAACTCTCAAAATATTCTTTGGAAGCTTTACAACCTGTTTGATCCTTGCCAGTGTTCCTACACGATATAAATCTTCAATTCCTGGATCTTCTGCCGTCGGATCAATCTGATTATTTAAAAAGATCATCTGATCATGTTCCATAGCTTCTTCAATTGCTTTTACAGAACGGCTTCGTGATACATCAAAATGAATGACTGTATTCGGAAATATATACTTGCCTCTCAGTGGAAGCATTGGTAGTGTTTTTTTCATTCAAGTCTTCCTTTCATTTCTGAATTATTTGTCTGTAAATTTCATCAGACATGAAGAAAAACTGCTTTGACACAAGAATCTCTTGCATGAAAGCAGTTTTTATTTCGGCTAATCTATCTATGCAATCTCACCATGATTGCTTGTCTTTACCCGTTTCTTTGGCACTGCGGCTTTCACCTTCACTCCAGAATGTTCGATCATTGGTTTTTCTTTACCTTCTACGACATCTTTTGTGATCAGGCACTCTGATACATCTGTCTGTGATGGGATTTCGTACATTAAATCCATGATCACACCTTCCATGATCGCACGAAGTCCTCTGGCACCTGTCTTACGTTCTAATGCTTTCTTGGCAATTGCAATTAATGCATCATCATCAAACGTAAGTTTCACACCATCCATCTCGAACAATCTCTGGTACTGTTTCACAAGAGCACTCTTTGGTTCTTTCAAAATGCGCACTAAGGCTTCTTCATCCAATGGATTTAAAGATACATTCACTGGAACTCGTCCAATGAACTCTGGAATCAGACCAAACTTCACAAAATCTTCTGGCAATACCTGTCTTAACAGCTCACCGAGATCTGTTTCCTTCTGCCCAAATACATCTGCTCCAAATCCAATAGATTTCTTGCCAATTCTTGATTCGATGATCTTCTCTAATCCGTCAAAGGCTCCTCCACAGATAAACAGGATATTGGATGTATCAATCTGAATAAATTCCTGATGAGGATGTTTTCTTCCTCCCTGTGGCGGCACAGACGCTACAGTACCTTCAATGATCTTTAATAATGCCTGCTGCACACCCTCTCCAGAGACATCTCTTGTGATCGATGTATTCTCAGACTTTCTTGTGATCTTATCAATCTCATCAATATAGATGATTCCACACTGTGCACGGTCAATATCATAATCTGCTGCCTGAATGATCTTAAGAAGAATATTCTCAACATCCTCACCAACATATCCTGCTTCTGTAAGAGCAGTCGCATCTGCAATCGCAAATGGTACATTTAACATCTTTGCTAATGTCTGGGCTAATAATGTTTTTCCTGAACCTGTTGGTCCAAGCATTAAAATATTACTCTTCTGCAATTCCACATCAGAGTCTCCACCCATTAAAATTCTTTTGTAATGATTATATACAGCTACGGAAAGTACTTTCTTTGCTTCATCCTGTCCAATAACATACTGGTCTAGAAATTCTTTGATCTCTTTTGGCTTACGTAAATTGATCTCTCCGTCATTCTCTGCATACTGTTCAAATTCTTCTTCAATAATCTCAGAACAAATGTCAATACATTCATCACAAATATAAACATTCTTACCCTTTGGTCCCGCGATCAGTTTGCGGACTTGGTCCTGTGTCTTATTGCAAAAAGAACATCTTAATACTTTTTTTTCGTCATTATAACCTGCCACCAGATCACCCCACTATTCTATCACTATCTATTTTCCATAACCTTATCGATCAGGCCGTATTCCAGTGCTTCCTGTGCAGTGAGCCAGTTATCACGTTCTGTATCCTTGACGATTGTCTCGTATGGCTGTCCTGTATTCTCGCTTAAGATCGTGTTTAATTTCTTCTTTGTTCTAAGAATATGTTCTGCTGCGATCTCAATCTCTGTTGCCTGTCCCTGTGCTCCTCCAGATGGCTGATGGATCATGATCTCAGCATTCGGTAAAGCCAGACGTTTTCCTTTTGTTCCACCAGATAACAGGAACGCTCCCATGCTGGCAGCCATTCCCATACACATTGTGGATACGTCACACTTCACATACTGCATCGTATCATAGATTGCCATTCCGGCGGTTACAGAACCGCCAGGGCTATTGATATATAAATTGATGTCTTTATCTGGATCTTCTGATTCTAAGAATAATAACTGAGAAACCACAAGTCCTGCTGTGACATCATTCACTTCTTCTCCTAAGAAAATGATTCTTTCTTTCAGCAGTCTGGAGTAAATATCATAAGATCTTTCTCCTCTGCTTGTTTGTTCAATGACATAAGGTACTAAACTCATCCTTGCATCCTCCTAATGATAGTTAAGGCAGTTTATTTATGTCTGTCAAATAGAACATAAAGTTATAAAATGCCTTGCTTATTTTGCTTCACCTACAAGGAAATCTACAGCTTTCTGTACTGCGATGTCATCCATCATCTGGTCTTTCTGAGCTCCCTGAATGATCTTTTCAAGCTGCTCTGTTTCCATCTGATACATTCCTGCCATCTTTTCCAGTTCTGCTTTGAAGTCTTCCTCGCTTGCTGTGATATCTTCTGCTTTCGCGATTGCTTCTAATACCAGACGTGTTTCGATTCTCTTAACTGCCTGTGGTTTTAAGTCATCTGCGAATTTCTGTGCATCCATTCCAGAGAACATTAAATACTGTTCCATAGAAAGTCCCTGATAGCTTAATCTCTGAGCAAATTCATCTGTCATCTGCTGAACCTGTTCTTCGATCATAGCTTCTGGAATATCCATTGTAGCTGCTTCTACAGCTGCATCTACGATCTTGTTTTCTCTTTCAGTATTAGCTGCTTCTTTCTTTCTATCGCGGATCTTTTCTTTAATATCTGCTTTGTAATCTTCTAATGTTTCAAATTCAGATACTTCTGCTGCGAATTCGTCATCTAATTCTGGAAGTTCTTTTTCTTTGATTGCTTTTACTGTTACTGTAAATACAGCATCTTTTCCTGCAAGATCAGGTGCATGATATTCTTCTGGGAATGTCACGTTGATATCTGCTGTTTCGTTTAAATTCTTTCCTACTAACTGTTCTTCAAATCCTGGGATGAATGCTCCAGATCCGATAACTAATGTCTGATCTTCAGCTGTTCCACCTTCAAATTTCACTCCATCAACAGATCCAGAGTAATCAATTGTTAAGATATCGCCGTCTTTTACTGCACGATCTTCAATTGTGATCTCTCTTGCGTTCTGTTCCTGAACTTTCTTTAATTCTTCTTCGATTTCGTCTTTTTTCACTGTAACTCTTGTTTTAGGTACTTCAATTCCTTTGTAGTCTCCTAAAGTTACTTCTGGTTTTAATGCAAATGTTGCTGTGAAGATAAAGTCTTTACCTTTCTCTAACTGAGTAACATCGATTTCTGGTCTTGAAACGATCTCTAAATCTGTATCTTTCATAGCTTCTGCATAAGCGTCTGGAATTAAGATGTTTGCTGCATCTTCATAGAAGATTTCAACTCCGTATTCTTTTGCGATCAACTGGAAAGGTACTTTTCCTTTACGGAATCCAGGTACATTAAACTGTCCTTTTTTCTTGTTGAAAGCCTGTTTGATAGCGTCATCTAATTTCGCTGCTTCAACTTCAATTGTTACCTTTGCCATATTATGTTCTAAGTTTTCCACTTGCAAACTCATCTGTATAGATCCTCCTAAAAATTATTATCTTTTTTGTAATTTCACAAACATTCACCTATTATAGCATAAGATTTGCGCGTTATACAAGCATCTTTGCGTTATTTTTCACTTTTTTCTTGATAAACATACTCATTTGAACTGCTTAGTACCCTTAGAGCCTTACTGACGATACTCACTTTAAACGTATCCCCATCTTTGAGATCTTTCTTCGATACCTCCAAAAGATGTTCATTATGGTAGGTTGTATTGATCTTTACATCGCCATTAAATACCTGACAGAAATTCGTAAAATTGTTTCCTACGATAAAGATGCTGTCCTTTGTCTCATATACCTTTGTCACCGTAAGCGGCCGGATTCCAAACTGAAGATCCGTTGCCTTAAATGGATTCTCCTGATTCCATACATACTGTTTTCCGTACAACATATCATACTGAAGCTCTTTCATGTCTTTCTGATAATTTTTTGTACCTTTTCTTGTCTGGTGAAAACTGTTCATTAGTCCTGTATGGATATTACACTTATTCAGAACTTCTGATCCAAGATCATACGCCTCGATCGTTCCGTCCTTCTTCTTCAATCCAATATTATCCCACATAAAATAACTTGTCTGATATTTATTTCCATATGTCAGATCTTCATCTTCGATCTCCAAACTTGGAAGATGATCTCCATACATACAAAGAATCGTTGGTTCTCCACGCTGTTGTAATGCTTTGACCAGTTTCCCGACAAATTGATCCATCTGATAAACCTGATTGACATAATAAGTATATTTATTCTTCAGTGCTTCATCCTCAATTCCTTCAACCGTGATCTCCGGATTCTCGATGATCTGTGTTGTTGGATAATCTCCATGTCCCTGTACAGAAATACAATAAACATAATCCTGTCCCTTCGTAGAATCCAAACTATCCATAATACACCCGGTCAGGATCTGATCTTTTGCCCATCCATTTTCTGTCCATTTCTTGATGTTCATACTTTCTTTTGTTGTAAATGTATCAAAACCAAGCTGTGAGAATACCAGATCTCGATCATAAAATGCCGCACTGTTATCATGGATCGCGTGTGCCTTATATCCGTAATTCTTCAATACCGTCGCCATGCTCTCTGTCGTTGTATTCTGAAGCACTGTTTTATATGGATATTCTGCTGCTCCAAAATGGTCCAGATTCATTCCTGTGATCAGTTCAAACTCAGAGTTTGCTGTTCCTGCCCCATAAGACGGCATAGAAAGCTGTCCAGAGGAATATCCTTTCATATACTTATGGAAATTTGGTAATGGATCTTTGTTAAACTTAACTCCTTTGACCTGCGTAATATCAAAATGTGATTCCAACTGTACAAAGATGATATTTGGTTTCTTTACCTTTTCTTTCTTCATCTTTGCAACCTTCTTCTGTGTTCGTTTCTCAATCTTTTTGATCTTCTTTTCTGAATAATCTGATGGTTTATCAATTCCATTCTTCAAGGCTGTAATACTGAAACAATACGGTGTTCCATAATCACTGAATGCAATTCGGATATTATGGATCTGATCTACCAGCATTCCACTCTTAAATCCATAAGAAGTAACTCCCGAAAATACTGCTATGATCACTATAACTTTTATAAATCCGCTCTTGCGGTTTAAGTGTTCTTCTATTGGAAGATACATGTAAGCCACTACTAACAATACCAATGCGATCAGTAACAATGCTCCCATTGCTCCAATCTCAAGTGGCGAGAAGTAATTATTCATAACTGGCAATACAGACTTCATCAACGTAATATCTACATACGTAAATGGAGTATTTCTTGAACTGAGCATCATAAAATTTACGATTCCAACGATACTCCATAGCAGTGTTACTATTATATAGGAAAATAGTCGTCTCTTTGTAATCAGTGTCACAGAGTATGTTACGAAAATAATAAAGATGCTATATAAAAACATCTTACTTCTCTGATCCACAAATCCCACAGCACTAAGATCAAATGTCTGACGTCCCAAAACTTCCAATACAAACGCCAGCATAACTGACAATACAAAATTACATATCAATGGATGTTTTCGAAGCTTCTTTACGATCGTATTCCCGATATTCTTAAAAAAAGTTTTCATGCTTTTCTCCTTTGCTCTTTTTCGCTATCATAGTATTATATCATTCAAAACAGAAAGTATCTAGTTATAACTTCTTAAATCTTTATTAAATCTTTTTTTGTGCTATACTAAAGATAACAAAGTATATCTTACATACACGAGGTAATCATATGTCAACAAATGAAAAAAACAGATTCAGCACCCTGCTTGAAGAATTAATAAGTATCTCCGGTGTAAAAAATTCCGGCCTTGCAAAGGCATTGCAGTATGATGCCAGTTATATCAGCAAATGGATCAGTGGACGCCTGCTCCCAACAGAAAAAACAAAGAAAAAGATTCTCTCTGGTCTAAGTCATGAGATCGTAAACCAAAGTACTTCTGAAGGACTTGAAAATTTATATGCTAATTACCAGGTTTCATTTCCAGAAGAACTTGAAAATGTTATTTATGATAACTTAGAAATCGAATATGACTATGTTACAGATCTTCAAAATACTTGTGGTTCCTTAATCGCACCTGATGTGAGCTTCTTTGCATCTTTAAGCCCCGCCCAGTATATTACAAAGATGCAGCACCCTGTACTTAGACGAGTAAAAATGCTTGATATTATGGCAGAGATGGATCTTTTAAAATTAAACCACGAATACCGCTTACAGATTATGCAAGGTGATGTCCATCGAAAGTTATTACATACCTACCCGGATGTTCATTTCTCTCTTGTTATTGACTTGTCTCTTAATAAAATTGATGATATTTATGATTCAATCTTCATAATGAACATGCTTTCTGCCATGTCTCAGGTGGATTTTTATTTGTACCAGAATCAGCAAGCTTCTGGACGAATGATCTTTACAGTCAAAAATGATTTTATGATTTCCGCTCTTCTTGTAAATCCTGACCGTTGCATGTCAGTTACAATCAGCAGTAATGAGAAAAACTGCAACCCAATCTATCACGGAATAAAAGACCGATGTACCAGAGAATCTTTACTCTGCCGAAGAACAAGCATGAAAGAGATGCTTTCCTCTCGCGATTATATGCATTCCATCTTGTCTCTTCATTCAAAATGGGGAATTGGTCACATGACAGAGCATTTCCTGCCAGATGATCTGTTTCATGAAATTCTTGATTTGCTTAAAAGTAGTAACGACGAATTATTCTTTGATGAAGATCACCTTTGTTATCTTCATTCCATGACACAAAGAACACTCGCAGAATCAGAAATTGATCTTTTTATCCACTGCCAAGCATTATCAGATCTTGTAGTTGATGGAAATCTTGATTTTTACGACCAGAAAGTTCATCTTACTTTATCGCAGAGAAAAAAGTACTTCAATCATTTACTACATGTATTTGAGACGAATTCCAACCTTACCTTTAAGCTTGCAAAAGAACCAATGATCCTTGATTTCAAATATCAAACTAATCAATGTATCTTTTTGTCGGACCAGTTTTCTTATATTCGATTAAACACATATAACTGGGCAAATAATCTTGCGATCATTAATCATCCAAACCTTAAACATATGTTTGACCGTTTCTTTAACGCGGTATGGAATGATGCGACTAGTGAACTTCTCTCTGATTACAGTGAAATACATTCATTTTTCATCCATATCATTCAACAAATCAATATTTTATCAGAAATATAGATCATAACTTACTTTTTATGTAGCTGCAACATGCGATAAAATCGTTATTTTTTTATGTTGCAGTTGCTTTTTGTATAAAAATCAAAAAACGTCATTTTTTTTCAAGTTTATTCTTATCAATTCATTCTTTTCTATGATAAACTAGAACTCAGTATTTAATCAATTATTATTTTTATATAAATGAATTAATGCAAAAACTAAAAAAGAGAAAGAGGTTGTTATGATGAGTATAAAACAAAAATTGACTGGAAAACCAAGTATTGATCGTCCATGGATGCAATATTATCCACAGGAGATGATTGAAAATCTTACTGTTCCAAATTCTACAATTTATGAATATTTAATGTATAATTGTCCAGGTGATGATGTTGTTGCCATTCACTATTACGGACGTGACATCACATGGAAACAGATAAAAGAAGAAACAGACAAGGTTGCACGTGCTTTAAAGGCTGTTGGTTTTGGTGAAAACGATGAAATTCCTATGTTCCTAAGATCTGTGCCTGAATTTATCTCCCTGCTTTTAGGTGCAGAAAAAATCGGAGCTTCTCTACTTTGTCGAGATAATACAATTGAAGAAAATGTTGCAGCTGTCAAGAAAGCTGGAGCAAAAATAATTTTTGCTCATGATTTTCTTTCACAGGAAGATTTTAACAAATTCCGCGCTTGTGGTGTCCGTGAAGCAATCCTTTTAAGCCCACTGCGCAGTGCTGACAAATCAACTCTTCCTGATTACAGCTGGGATTTCTTAAATTCCCAATATACAGATTATCCTGCTTATGGTCCTTGTACTATGACATGGGATGACTTCCTTGCATTAGGCGAAAACTACACCGGGGAGGTAGAAGCACCTAAAGACATCCATCGTCCTTTATTCCGTGCATACACAAGTGGATCTACAGGTCCATCTAAACAGGTAGTCCATTCTGCGTTTTCTATGGTTGGTGCCGTACAGCAAATGAATTTCTACGGTTCTTCTGATCAATTTCGTCCAACATGGATGGTAACATTATTGCCACCATCTCTGGTTGCTGTTGTTGTTTCTATGGTATTGTTGCCACTTGCATCCAACAAACTATTGATTCTTTGTCCATTTGTTGCAGCTGAGGACGTTGACCTTGAGATGATGCGCTATCGTCCAAACTGCTGGCCACTGATTCCGATGTTTATCGAGCTTGTTATGCGCAATGGAAGAGTTCCTGACGACTATGATATGTCTCATTTAATCTCTGCTGGTGCAGGATGCGAAGCATACAATAACAACCAGTTAGAACGTGCCCAGAAGTTCTTAAATGACCATAACTGTAAAACACGTTTTACCGCTGGATATGGGTGCAGTGAAGCAGGATCTAACATGAGTCTTCCTATGTCCGCTCATCCAATTGGAAATGGAAACGTTGGAATTCCTATGCCACTGACTACAATCTCTATCTTCCAGCCAAATACAGAGGAAGAATGTACATATAATCAGTTAGGTGAGATTTGCCAGTCTGGTCCTGGAACAATGCTTGGATATGACAATAAGAAAGCAACTGATAACGCAATCAAACTCCATTCTGACGGTAAAAAATGGCTGCATACAGGCGATATTGGTTATATGACAGAAGATGGAACCATCTTTGAATTGACACGAGGAAGCGCTCCTCGTTATGGTGGAGGAGATCTTGCGACACTTCCAATGGAAAATCTGCTTGCTGATGCGAAAATTGAAGGAATTGATGACGAATTCTTTGTAATCATTCCTGATGAGGAACATCATCGTTGCTTCCTACCATATCTATTTGTAGTTTTAGAAGATGGTTATTCAGTTGACGATATCCGCGAAAAGGTTACCGAATGTCTGGAGCCATATATGTATCCTGTTGATATCATCGAACTTGAAGAACGTCCATTCTTCCATTTCAAAACAAATCGTATTGGTTTAACAAATGATATCTTAAATGGCAAATTCGAATAAATAAAAAAGTCGAAACACTTTGATTTTATATCATAAGTGTTTCGGCTTTTTCATTTATTATATTTATTTTACTGTAATTTTCACTCGTGCTTTCTTTTTACCTCCAATCACTGTAATCACACAAGTTCCCCTTTTTTTTGCTGTAATCTTTCCTTGGTTACTTACTGTTGCAATCTTGCTCCTAGATGTTTTATAAATAATTTTTTCATTAGCTTTCGCCGGGATTTTCTTAACTTTCAGTTGATAGTTTTTTCCTATTCCACGCAAAACTACAGTTTTTACATTAGGTTTTAATTTCTTAATCGCAACTTTTTTTTGTACTGTAACTTTGACTTTCGCACTAGCTCCACTCTTCATTATTACTGTGATATAACAAGTACCTTTAGATTTCGCAGTTATTTTTCCATTTCTATCCACTGTTACAACCTTCTTATTCGATGAAATCCATTTGGATATAGAATCTGAACGAATCTTTTTAATAACTGTTAATTTATATGTATTCTTAGCAATAAGCGTAAGAGTCTTTTTAGATAATGAAACATATGCTTTTTCTACCGTCACTACACAACTTAATTTCATATTGCTCTTTGTTGTTACTGTAATGATCACTTTCCCTGGTTTTTCTCCGTAAATCTCATTTCCCTTAACACGGACAATTCCATTCTTTGCTGCTTTTAAAGATTTTATATAATCATTAGGATAATTAGAATTTAAATCTATTTCTTTCCCTTCTGTAACATGGACAGTTAATTTCGTCTCTTCAAGAGATACATCTGGCGTAAGCCTTGCTATCATCTTTGCACGATTATCATTATAGAAATTTCCTTGGAATTTACATTTTGCTGTATATTCTTCTATTCCTTCTTCAATACAGTTGCTTTTCTTGATCACTTTAGATGTTATTTCGCATTCAACCTTCTCTATATTTCCACACGATGAACAAACAAAAGAAGCCTCACAGCTTTTCTTATCATCACTCCATATAAATTTCGGCTTCTTATAGTTATGTTCCAACGCATCAGAAATCACCTGATTACAGAATGTACAACGGTATTTTTTTACTTGAGAATCATAGATATAATGATGATCTACTTTATCATCTGTCACTTTACAAGTGCTTTCTTTAATTCTTCCACAAACTTTGCAACGTTCTTCACTAAATCCTTTCCGTAAGCAAGTCGGATCTACTTTCACCGTCTCATACTCATGATCATCACCAATCAAATGCGCCATATCAATCATTTCTTTTGCATTCGCACATTTTTTAAATTGTGCATTATTACATACGATTGTTTCTCCCAAGGATCCATAATAAGGAACATAATTTAATGCTTCTCTCTCATAAGAATACATACCACTTAAATTAGTTGCAAGAGATACATACATCTTCCCATCATCCTTAATCGAAAGACCTGCAATTGGATGTTCTACAAAATTGTAATTTGTATTATCTCCGGCTTTATCTGTCAAAAAAAAGCCTTCTCTGATTGGTGATATTGTATTATCTTTTTTAATATATAATTTATTATATTCCTTAATCTTTACTACACTTGCATCTTTCAGAGAATAAGCATAAATCTTATTTCCAAGATTAAAATATAAACTTCCATTATATAAGCTGGCACTATGCTGCAATGCTGGGTAAACCTTATTATAAACAATATCTCTTTGATATTCTTCTTTGATTTCCTCATTCGTTTCCATCAAAGTACCATCTGTGTTATAAATCTGTCCTGATTCATAATCAATTAAAGTTTGCATTTTCCCATTCTCTCTCTGACGCATTACAAGTTGGTCTTTTTTATCAATATACTTATAATTTCCAATAACTCCAGATACTTGGCTTTCCGGAATCACCTGAGGTTTTACATAATACCAAGCTTGATCATCATGAGATATCTCTGAAGAAACATTCGTATACCATTCATTACTATAATTAGTATCTACACATTTTTCCTTGTATGCACCATCAATCTTATTTGAAGATAGGTTCAACCAAGTTTCCATATTATCTTCTGTATACAAGAAAAATCTATGGCTGCAATTTCCATCTGTTTGAGTTCTTAATCTAGCAACCTCATCAATCTTGCTATCATCAAAACTTGGGTCTAAATAATACCAATTCCCCTTTATTTTAACAACATTCATATAATGAGGATTTCCATTCGTGTACTTAGAATAATCTATAATGTAATTATCACCAACTTCTTCCTTTGTCTTCCATGTTCCATCTGCATGTTTATAAATCTCCGGATGCATATTTTGAACTAGATAAGCATATGCTGCAGCATACCCTAAACAAATCGCTTTCTTATTATTTAATGCACCAAAAACTGTGCTAGATAAAAATCCACTACCACCATTTCCGTTTTCTTCTAAATAATCTGTATCAAACGAAGTACGATTTGCCAACGCATCATGTATAACAAGTAGTTTCTCAATTTCTGACATATCATCATCTGTCTTGGAAAGAATCTCATCTTTAATTTTCAAAAGATTCTCCCCATAATTCTTTACATACATTTCAAGACTATATTTTATGCCTAATATTGTCTGATCTAACTGATTCAAATTCAAATTATTTTCATCAAGCTCAGCCAATTCTATGATTGCCCCCAATGGAGTCTCTTCCGTATCTTTATCTGCAAAATGCGGAACTGCAACACCAAAATAATCTGGATTCGCCTCATAATACTTCTGCAATTCGACATAGTCACTGATTACCTGTTGTTTTAGTTTCTCCTGTGAATCATCCGCATCTGTCTTTTCCTCTATCTCATTAATTTCACTGATCACAGATTTTAAACTTTCATCTGTCTGTACTTTGATTGTCTGTACAGAACCACTCTCATCTGTTTGATAAGTACATTCCATCAAGCCTATTGTTCCGTAATCTTTTTGAAGTTCCGTTACTATTTGCTTTGTTTCAGTTTTATTAAGCTGATATTGTGAAACATCTATCGACGTCTTTCCATCTTTTCCAAACAACTGCTGCTCGATTACTTCTTTCGCTTCAACACTTGCCTGTACATTCACATGAGTATTTGGAAAATTTAAAGATAAAAAGACAAACAATACCATCATAATCCCCTTTTTTATGATTTTACTTAGTTTCATCTATAAACCTCCACAAACAAACTCCGATCACAACAAATAAGTGTAATCGGAGCATGTTCATCTCATGTTATTTTTTAATTTTAACTGATTTTTGTTTGCTCCATGCACTATAATATGTTACATTAGAGACTTTCTTGTAAGATCTGATTCTTACTTTATACGTCTTACCTTTTTTCAATTTGCTAATTGTCTTTGTCTTAGCTTTTGATGAAGCTTTAACTGTCTTAGCTTTTGATTTACCAGTTACATATTTAATCTGATATCCTGTAGACTTAGAATTCTTCTTCCATTTAATGTAAACCTTCTTACCTTTTTTATTTGTAAGACTTGAGACTTTCATTGTACTTAAGCGATATCCTGTCTTAGCAGCTGAGTATGCACTTGATACTGTCTGGTTTCCATTATAATATGTTACAACTTTGTATACATATTTCTGGCCATTCTTTGTTGCTTTCTTATCACTGTATTTTGCTGTATTTGCAGATTTTACAGTTGCAATCTTCGTGAATTTCTTACCATTAGTACTGCGGTATACATAATATCCACTTGCTTTGTTAACTTTGTTCCAAGATACTGTCATGTAACTTGTTGCATTTGCAACAGTTGTTATCTTAGCAGTCTGTGGAACGATCGTAAGTGTTGCTATGTTACTTGTTACTCCTGCATCAGCAGTTACTTTTACATAGTATACACCTGGATCAGTTGGTTCACTGATTTCATTCTTACAAGCATTATCAGAATAGTAGCTATATTTTAAGTCTTTAACGTCTCCAACAACTTTTGGTGCATCGATTGAAATTGGTTTTCCTGTGTAAACTTCTTTCTTGGATGTTAAAGTGATTGTTGGTCTCTTGTGTCCACATACTGTACAAACACCATTGTTGTCATATTTATGACCAGTTTTCTTCACTGTCTCAACTTTTGTTTCTGTATATGATTCACCCTGGAATTTAACAACTGCTTTATATGTGTATGTTCCATCTTCTGTACATGTAGGTTCTACTTTTTCAACTGTGATCGTACCATTATCTGTTGTAGCATTTTCTTTCACTGGCACAGGAGGTTCTTCTTTTTTACATTTTTCACATGTAAATTTTGCTACACAAATCATATTTCCTTTGTCATCTTTGCTCCAACTATAAGATGGTTTTCCATATGTATGCTGGCCTGCTTCTACAGTCACTGTTTTCTCTACTTCATATTCTTTTCCATCGATTGTTGCAGTTGCTACATAAGTAACATTTCCACCTTTTTCACAATCAAAATCGTCTGGCTTCTTTACTTTGATATCTTTTGTCTCTGCAGTTTTTATAAGTTCTTGTGTATCTTTGTTCTGATCATCTAATAAAGCGTCTAATTCTTTATCTTGACATACAGTACAAGAAACTGTTACATCTGCTTTTGTATTGTCATCATTCCATGTTGCTTTTGCATTTCCATATGTATGTTCTGCTGTTTCACCATCTGGAAGAGATGACTGTGCATCTAAACAATTTGTACATAAATAGTAGGTACCAGACTTTCTATTACCAGCATCATCTTTTGTATAATAAAGATCATTTGCTTTGATATAATGATGTCCTGTTGCTTTCTGATCTGTATCTTCTTTCGTGTCAGCTTTGACAATGCCACAGTCTGCATCTGTACAACGTTCTTCTGTGAATCCGTTTGCATCACAAGTTGAATCGACTGTTACTTTATCAAAATGATGTGCTGATTCATCTGTTGAAGAAACTTTTGACATATCCAGTGTATCTACAAAATTTGCACTCCACATAAATTCCTGGTTGTCGTTATCTCCACCTCTTTTGATTGTCTGATTGCCCATCTTATAGTTCATGTATTCACTATTGTAGTTTGTTTCTTCATATTTATAATCAGATGCATAACAATAGTTTGTTGCAATAGATACATACATCTTTCCATCATCTTTGATTGCTAATGCAGCAATTGGATGATTCTTTACTGTATGAACCGTCTTGTCTTTGTCAGTTGTTACTGTAAATGACATTCCTGTGAATTCATTATCTTCATCCTGCTGTGCGGAAACTGTATTGTATTCTTTAACTTCTGTAATCTTATCTGACTCTAAATCATATTTAAAAATCTTATTATTAACATTAAAGTATAATGCACTGTTATAATAACCTACAGAATGTGTAATTCCAGCATATTTTTTTGAATTCACATCATTATCTACTGCAAATTCTTTTTTAACAAGTTCTGCAGCTTCTTTATTATCACTCTTTGTGTCTCCTGTAGATAAGTTAAGAAGAACCTCTTCTCCATCACTTGAAGTTAATCCGGATTTGCGAGGAACTCGAACAATCTGTTCTTCTCCCTTTTTATATCCATCTGACTGGCTGTAGCTAGATGTATTCTTTATATAATAATAATATGTATCATCATAAGAAACCGGTCCCTGCGCCTTGTTTACCCATGAATCTTCATATGTAGTATCTGTCGCAACATTTTCATATAATGTATCAATGTAATCAAAGTTTCCTTTAAACTGATCTCTTAAAGTTGTATCACTTACTAAGAAATAAGAATGAGTCATATTACCATCAGTCTCAACTCTATTACGCTGCATACATTCTACATAAATGTCATTGTAGCAAGAATCTACATAGTACCATTTTCCATCAACTTTTGCTGCACTAAAGAAATGAGGGTTATTGAAATTAGATGTTTCTCCTAACATTTCTACTTCAGAATTCCACTGAATTCTAACAAAATCCACCATATAATCAGGTGTTCCACCTTCTTCATAGATTTCGTTTCCCTGATCGTCTTTAACCGGATTTCCATCTTCATCTTTCTTCAGTACTTTTGTTATATACTGTTTGTTTCCTTCACTATCTAAGATAGCGTTACCATCAGCATCTGTCTTCAGTTCTAATTTACCGTTAACTTCATCTTTTGTCTTCCATGTTCCATCAGAGTTTTTGTAAACTTCTGGGAATGCGCACTGCACAAGATAGTTATAAGCTGCTGTATATGACATACATACAGATTTTCTATTTGTAAGAGTTCCAAATGCTGTTGATTTATATAATTCTGCAAATGGATCAGCTGCTGCTTTCTGAACTTTTGCTTCAACTGCCTGTTTGCTTGTATCTTCTGAACTAGAATCCTTTTTCTGATTCTTCATGATATCAGCCATATCAAAATTACTGTAATTACCTAACCAGTCATTCAGTACTAGTAATTTCTCAGCTGTTGTCATGCCATCCTTAATATGGGACAGTGCCTGTTTTCTAGCGGCTAACAGCTCATCTCCATGAACCTGAACCAATCCTGGCAATGCCTGTTTAAATCCATCAACTAACTGTTGAACTTGGTCGATCGTTACTCCACCTTCAACTCCGATTGCTGCTCTTGGAATATCAGCAACAGAAAGTAAGGCACTGATTGGTCCTTCTTTTGCATCTTTTGATGTGAAGTATGGTACTGCAATACCAAAGTACTCTGGCTGAGATTCATAGTATGACTGAAGTTCAGCATAACTTTTCTCTACTTCTTCCATTGTAGCTTCTGAAGCTTTATCCTCATCACTAGCAGCATCGTTGATTGCTTCTAATTCATCAACTGCCATTAAATAAGTTACATCCGTCTCAACATTTACAGTTTCGACTTTTCCTTCAGAATTTGTATCATAAGTAACATCTGTTAATTTAGACAGACTATTATCTTTTAATACTTTGTTTGTAGCTTTCTTTACTTCTGCTTTAGATGCATCATAATCAGATACATCAATCTTTGTTTGATCACGATCTTTGACGATTCCTTCTTCAATCGTATCCTGTAAACTCTGTGTTGAAGCTGCAGATTTTGATTTGCTCCCTGCCTTCTTCGCTTCTGTTGTTACTTTCTTTGCTGCTGTCGTAGCTGCTGCTTTTGTTGCGCTTTCTACAGCTTTCTTTGCTACTTCTTGCGCCTGTGTTGCTTCTTTAGTTGCATCAGAAGTTGTTGTCTCTTCATTTGATGCTGTAGAAGCGTCTGTAGCAGTAGCAGCTGCTACTGTTGGCATAGGCATCATGCTGACATTAACTGTCAAGACTGTTAACCATGCCAGAATCTTCTTCATCTTCCTCATAGTTCCTCCTTCTCATGAACTCATGTGTTAATTTTTTTGTTCTATGGTTATATAACTCATCGAGTCCTATAACCCCCCTATAATACAAATATCAAAAATATATGCGATATCTTCCTAACCTAAGGAAAATATCACAAACAAATTGCGATCATTTGTATTCATCATCACATGTACATTATACATTTATTGGTACTTTTCGTCAATCACTTCTTCTGTTTTAAATACACTCTCTTTTTTAATAGGTAAATTCTTTTCATTCACATGAACTTATTAAGTTTTTATAAAATACCACGTTCTCATTTGACTTCACACATATTCCGTGTTAAAATCACTAACGTTAAAAACTTTGGGTTTTGAGTTTTTGACAAAATATGTTCGAAGGGAGTTATACAGAATTTAAGCGCCATGCACCTTCCTGATACGGAAACAGACCGATGAGGGTCTGATAGGAAGGTTAACGAGGAGGAAAGTGATCGAGAGATTCGGCGGATGCTTTCCCGCAGCTCCAGACTACGTGATATACTGAGTAAACCCATGAGTGATCATGAAACAGAGGCAGTATAATCTGGACAAAACCGCATATGATTTAGAAAAAGAAAACAAAAGATTTATTTGGAAGTTTTTTACATATCTATACTTCCTTTTATTTTCTTTGCGCAATTTTAAGGAGATTTATATTATGTGTGGAATTATTGGATTTACTGGGAACTTACAGGCACCTGGAATTTTAGTTGATGGATTACAGCAGTTAGAATACAGAGGATATGACAGTGCCGGAATCGCAGTAAATAATGGATCAGAAACTAAGATCGTAAAAACAACTGGAAAAGTTGCAACACTTCGTGAGAAAGTTGAAGCTGCTGCTGACCTTGCTGGAACATGCGGTATCGGACATACTCGCTGGGCAACTCATGGTGGTGTTACAGAAGTTAACGCACATCCTCATGTATCTGGAAATGTAACTCTGATCCATAACGGAATCATTGAAAACTACAAAGAATTAGCTGCTTCCTTAAAAACAAAAGGATTTACTGCTATTTCTGAAACAGATACCGAAGTTGCAGCAATGCTGATCGACTCTTTATATGATGGAGATCCATTTGCAGCATTAAAAGAAGCTGATAAAGCTTTAGACGGAGCTTATGGTTTCTGTGTTATGTTCAAAGATCATCCAGGAGAGATCTATTGCATGAGAAATGCAAGTCCATTAGTAGCATCTCATACAGAAGATGGTTCTTTCATCGCTTCTGATATGGTTGCATTATTAAAATATACAAAAGATTATTTCGTAGTACCTGAAGAACATATCGTTGTCATGAAAGCTGACAGTATTACATTATACACAATGGATGGTGGGGTTGAAGAACCTAAGATGCTTCATGTTGACTGGGATACAACAGCTGCCCAGAAAGGCGGATATGATTTCTTTATGCAGAAAGAGATCTATGATCAGCCAGAGGCTCTTCATAATACAATCATGCCTCGTATCCATAATGGTCACGCTGACTTTAGTGCAGATAACATCTCTGATGATATCTTTAAAGGTGTAAACCGTGTGATCGTAACAGCTTGTGGTACTGCATGGCATGCAGGATTAGTTGGAAGACATCTGATCGAAGCTATGATCCGTATTCCTGTAACTGTTGAATTAGCTTCTGAATTCCGTTACATGAATCCGATCTTAGATGAACATACTTTAGTTGTTGTCATCACACAGTCTGGTGAAACAGCTGATTCCCTTGCTGCACTTCGTCTTGCAAATGAACGTGGAGCAAAAACGATCTCTATCGTTAACGTAAAAGGATCAAGTATCGCTCGTGAAAGTGATTATGTATTATATACACATGCAGGTCCAGAGATCGCTGTTGCAAGTACAAAAGCGTTCTCTGTACAGTGTGCAGGTATGTATCTGATCGCATTAAAACTTGCAGAAGTTAACAACTTAATGACAGATGAACAGATGAAAGATTTCTGTGATAAATTTGAACAGGCGATCGGAACTGTTGAAGAAGTCTTAAAGATGGATGATTATATCAAAGGAATCTCAGAAAAGATCAAAGATACATTCTCTGCTTTCTATCTTGGAAGAGGATTAGATTACGGTATTGCTTGTGAAGCCTGCTTAAAATTAAAAGAAATCTCTTATGTAAATGCAGAAGCATACTGTGCCGGAGAATTGAAACATGGAACAATTTCTCTGATCACAGAAGGTGTACCTATTATTGCGATCGCTACACAGGAAAATGTCTTACCAAAATTAATGGCAAACGTTGAAGAAGTAAAAGCTCGTGGTGCTCATGTGATCGTAGTAACAGATAAAGATATGAGTAATTACGAAGGAATCTATGATGATTTGATTCAGGTTCCTGCAACAGACGACCTGTTTGCAACATTTGCTTCTACCGTTGCATTACAGTTACTTGCTTATCATGTCACAGTATTTAGAGGATATGATGTAGACCAGCCAAGAAACCTGGCTAAATCTGTAACTGTAGAGTAGGCATTGAGTTGACGTGTTCAACACGCCACAACCTAGATTCACAGAACAAAGAAACTTATATAAAAAGAAGTGATAGAGTTTAAGGCTTCCGCACCAAATTCTATCACTTCTTTTTATTCATATATCATTTAATTTTGATTCAAAAAAACATCTTCTATTATAATTCTACTCTTCCGTATAATATCTGCCCAAAGCATCCGCACCCATGATCGCAGCATACAGATCTTCTGGTTGCACATCAAATGGCATATTCCCCATTGTATCATCTGGTGCACATGCAAGACGTGCCACTTCCATAATCTGCTCTGGTTTCACTTCCTCGATTCCTAATCCTTTTAATGTTACAGGAAGTCCAATTTCACTGCAGAAATCAATCACTTCCATGATCTCATCTTCTCCCGCATCTTCTAATACCAGCTGAACCAGTGTTCCGAATGCCACCTTCTCTCCATGATACATCTTATGTGTTTCTGGAATCGCTGTAAATCCGTTGTGGATCGCATGAGCCCCTGCTAATCCTCCACTCTCAAATCCGATTCCTGATAAATAAGTATTAGCTTCAATAACATTCTCCACAGCTTTTGTACAAATTCCTTCTTTAGCTGCTATCATTGCCTGTACTCCATTTTCCATTAATGTATCATAGCATAATTGAGCAAGATTCATTGCTGCCAATGTACATTTACCTCCAACACAGTTACTTGCATCAGATCTTTTACATGCTCTCGCTTCAAAATATGTCGCTAAAGCATCTCCCATTCCTGAGATCAACAGTCTTACTGGTGCTTTACAGACGATATCGGTATCTACCATGACCATATCTGGGCTTGATGGCAAGAACAGATATTTTTCAAAAACACCTTCATCTGTATAGATAACAGATAATGCACTGCATGGTGCATCCGTAGATGCGATCGTTGGCACGATGATCACTGGTTTCTTTGTATAATAGGCAACCGCTTTTGATGTATCATGAATCTTACCACCGCCAATTCCAATGATCACATCACTTCCTGCTTCTTCCACGATCTTTATAATTCGGTTGATCTCCGTCATACAGCATTCTCCATTGAATACATCATAAACAAGATTGCTGTCTTTATTTCCTTCATTGATCGCCGGTTCTACTCTTTTTCTTCCAGATGCACTCGTCAGAATAAAGAGATTCTTTCCAAATTTATCTGCATAAGAACAAAGATTCTTCATCTCTCCTTTACCTTGAATGTAGCGTGTTGGACTTCCAATAATTGCTGCCATAATATTTCCCTCCATATCAACTCTATTTCTCATCATGATACCATGGTCAAAATACCATTTGATATCAACATCTCGTTATTATTATAACACTCTTTTTGTTATATTTAAACATAAATATATTTATATTCATTCTTTTTTTATCTGTTTTTACCCGTAAGTTTATTATTTTTTTATTTCTCACGTTAATATATTGTCAAATTTTCGTTTAGATTTTTTCTATTTTCTTGCCTTTTTTATCATTTTTCCATATACTTATACATACTGAATACAAAATCCGACAAAAGGAGACATTTACAAATGATGATCAAAACTTTATTTTTGCTAAGCTTTCTCTTCTTTATCTACTCATTTATCGGCTGGATCTTAGAAGTGGTACAATCAGCATTTCATCAGAAACGTTTGGTAAACCGTGGTTTTATCAATTCACCGCTTTGTATTTCCTATGGAATCGGAGCTATCGTTATTACGATCAATACGCATCAGATGACCGGCCTATGGATCTTTGCTGCCGCCATGATCGATGCCACAGTCATTGAATGGTTTGGCGGACATTTTATTGAACATTTTTACCATGAACGCTGGTGGGATTATTCCAAAAATAAATGGAATCTTGATGGCTACATCTGCCTGTCCCATTCGGTTTTCTGGGGACTTTTAGGATATATCGGAGTAAAGTTTGTCAATCCACTGCTCTTTAAATTTTATCATCTGATCCCGCCATTTATCCGACATCTTATCATTTTTATCCTTCTTGCAGTCCTGATCATTGATATTTTAGCAACCACGATCGTTGTCTTTGGAAAAAATATCGATAAACGACGTTGGGAATCTGCGGATGCTTATCTTACAAAGATCAGCGTGAAATTGAGTTCGTTGATAACATCTTATGTGGATCGTCGTGTTGAACGTGCTTATCCACAGCGTAAATTAAAACTGCCAACGATCCCAAAGACTGGTGTATTTGCCCAGGGATGCGGTTTTTATAAGGTGTTTTTGTTATTTTCCATCGGTTCTTTGCTTGGAGATATCATTGAAACGATCTTCTGTCGTTTGAAGATGGGCGTCTGGATGAGCAGGAGCAGCCTTGTATGGGGTCCTTTTAGCATTGTGTGGGGATTTGCCTTTGCTAGTGTTACATTGCTTCTATACCGCTATAAAGACCGTTCAGACAGCTTTCTATTTTTAACTGGTACTTTTCTTGGCGGCGCCTATGAATATCTCTGCAGCGTTTTAAGTGAAATCGTCTTTGGAAAGGTTTTCTGGGATTACAGTAAAATGCCTTTTAACTTGAATGGAAGAATCAATCTTCTTTATTGTTTCTTCTGGGGAATTGCAACCGTTGTCTGGTTTAAGAGGATTTATCCTTTCTTATCCAATCTGATCGAGAAACTTCCGATTGCATTTGGAACTGTATTTACATGGATCATTGTCGTTTTCATGGTATTAAATATGTTCATGTCACTATCTGCCTTGATCCGTTATGATCAGCGTGACAAAAAAATACCTGCTTCTAATTTCTTTGAACGATATCTGGATACCCATTATAACGACCAGAAAATGAAACTCATCTATCCTAAAGCAAAGAAAGTGCATTGATCGAGGTACTTTTACAAAAACTTCTGATGCAGAAAAAGGGAATGAAACTAACATTTTGTTGTTTCATTCCCTTTTCTTATCTTTTCTTTAAAATATGATCCTATCCGATCACATCACTCATATCATACATACCTGCTTCTTTTCCTGCAAGATAAAGAGCTGCACTGACTGCTCCCTTTCCAAAAATAGCTCTGCTGTATGCAGTATGTTTTAACTCAATAACTTCATCCTGTCCTGCAAAAATGATCTCATGTTCTCCAACGATCGTTCCACCACGGACTGCTGAGATTCCAATCTCTTTCTTTGGACGCTGTTCTCTTCTCTGGCTTCTGTCATATACGAATTCATATTCGTTATTCAACGGCTCATTGACAGCTTCTGCAAGCGCGATTGCTGTTCCAGATGGTGCATCTAACTTTCTTCTGTGATGTTTCTCCACGATATCAATATCAAATCCTGCATCTGCTAATAACTTTGTCATAGATTTTAATACTTTGAATAATGTGTTAACTCCTAATGACATATTAGCAGAACGAAGAACTGCTGTCTTCTTACTTGCTTCATGAACTCTTTCTAACTGTTCATCGCTTAATCCTGTTGTACATAACACAACTGGAATCTGTCTCTCTACTGCAAAATCCAGTAAGCCATCAACGGCTGGTGCTGCGGAAAAGTCGATGATCGCATCAACTTCTACATCACACGCATTGATATCTGTAAATACAGGATAATCGTTGTGCCCATCATCCACACGGTCAACACCGCATGCCATAACAGCTCCTTCTGTCTCTTCTACGATCTTGCTGATCACCTGTCCCATGACTCCATTGCAGCCATGCATCATAATCTTAACCATCTTTTGTAACTCCTTAAAGAATTCCTGCTTCTTTCATTGACTGAATTAATACCTGTGCGTGATCTTCTTCCATCTCTGTTAATGGACGGCGAACGATATTTTTACAATATCCCATCTCTGCTACTGCACGTTTTGCAGGAATTGGGTTTACTTCGCTAAATAAGTTATGGATCACATCCATGTATTTTAACTGGATATCTAAGCTTCCTTTGACGTCCCCTTCTAAGAACTTCATTACCATGTCATGAGTTTCTCTTGGTGCTACATTGGATAATACAGAGATAACACCCTTTCCTCCTAACGCAAGAAGAGGTACAACCTGATCATCATTTCCTGAATAAATATCTAAGCATCCGTCTGCTAATGCTGCAAGTGTTGCTACCTGACCGATATCTCCGCTTGCTTCTTTGATCGCTACGATATTATCAACACTCTTCGCGATCTTCACTGCTGTAGCTGGCTGGATGTTTGTTCCTGTTCTTCCTGGCACATTGTACATGATGATTGGAATGTCCACAGAATTACCAACTGTTGTATAATATTCTTCCAAACCTTTCTGTGTTGCTTTGTTATAGTATGGTGTTACGACTAACAGTCCGTCTGCTCCTGCTTTCTCTGATCTCTTGGCAAGGTTCAGTGCTTCATCTGTGCAGTTCGCTCCTGCTCCTGCGATAACTGGAACTCTTCCATTGACATGAGAAACACATGCACTGACTACTTCGATCTGCTCGTCATGAGACATTGTAGAAGCCTCTCCTGAAGTTCCACAGATAACGATACTGTCTGTTCCGTTATCGATCTGGAAATCAATAAATTTCTCTAACTGATCATAATCCACCGATAAATCTTCTTTGAATGGTGTCACTAATGCAACACCTGCACCTGTAAAAATTGACATTTTTCTTTCCTCCTATCATCCTATGTAGCATCAACATTAAGATTCTTTGATCGTACTGATCTCATATACTGCATCCGCATATGGAATCAATGCTTCTGGAATCTGCCGTCCTGTCATGATGATCGTCTGGTCATCACTACGATTTTCTAACATCTCCACCAGTTCTTCGGTCTTTAATAGTCCAAGGTCCAAAAGTCCAAGCACTTCATCTAAAACGACCATGTCGCACTGTCTCGTATCTATGACTTTATGTGCATATTTTAATCCATTATAAATAAAATGATCTTGTTCTTTCTTCTCTTCTTCATTCAGATCCTCATACAATCTCTCGTACTTTTCAAAACGAAATAACTGTACTTCTGGTTCTAAACGTTTGAAAAAGCTTAATTCTTCGGTCTCCTTTCCTTTCAGGAACTGAACCATAATGATCTGCTTTTCCTGCCCGGCTGCTTTCACACACTGGCCGATCGCACAGGATGTCTTCCCTCTGCCCTGGCCACAGTATATTTCCACTCGTCCTTCCATCTTTTCACCTCAAAGAATCTTCCTTTTGTAGTAATATATTTGGTTTAGGATATTATATCATTTCTGATACTATAAATACAACTATTCTTCATCCTTTTCATGAAACTCCAGTTTGTTTACTGATACCTCATATGCAACTCGTCTGATCAGTTCATTTTCTGAAACTCTTTTCTGATATTCTCTGCTTTGAATTCTTCCGATCAGCTGAATTCTTGAACCGATTTCAAGATTCCCTGCAAATCTCGCATTCCTTCCCCAGCAGATGCATGGTATGTAGTCGGATTTGCCATAGGAACGGTTCACTGCAAGCAAGATGTCACAAATCTCTCTTCCCAGCGGTGTCATCCGATATACTGGCTGCTTACAGATAAATCCATCTAAAATGATCTGATTCGGTCTGACTCCATCCATGCTTTCTATAAATTCCAGATCCCTGACGAATACAGATAAGATCAAATGATTACGATTCTCCTCGTGCTTGTTGAAGGAACGGAATTGACCGCAAGCTCTTACAAGCATTCCTTTGTAATCTTTTGTCACATCAACGAGCCTCTCTGATATTAATAATGGTATCTCGTCTGTTGCTTCACTTAATCTGTTTACTAAAAGTTTGACTGTATAAAATCCTTCTCCGAAAATCTCATGGCTGTATTCAAACGCTGAATTGATACGTCCGCAAACCTCCACTTGATTATGATTGATTCCCTGCTCTGTCATACTCTTTCTCCCTTCTTGTGTTCTATTAGTATACTTTAAATCGTATTCCAATTTTGACACAATTAGAAGAAAAATCCTTCGACAAAGTTAGTCACACTTTTTCGACATGTTTTAAACGGCTTTCATACCGTGCATGATCTTATGAGAATTTTGCACGTTTTCTCATTGTTGGATCTAAGATCTTCTTGCGGATACGGATATTCTCTGGAGTGATCTCAAGTAATTCATCCGTATCGATAAACTCTAATGCCTGCTCTAAGCTTAAGATCTTTGGAGGAGATAATTTTAATGCATCATCTGATCCTGAAGCACGTGTATTTGTAAGCTTCTTGCTGCGGCATACGTTGATCTCGATATCTTCTGTTTTACCAGTCTGTCCGATGACCATTCCACCGTATACTTTCTCACCAGGTCCTACAAATAAAGTACCTCTCTCCTGTGCATTAAACAGACCATATGTGATCGTTTCTCCTGCTTCATATGCGATCAATGATCCCTGTTTACGATACTGGATATCCCCTTTGTATGGTCCATATCCATCAAACAGTGTATTTAAAATACCATTTCCTTTTGTATCTGTCATAAATTCTCCACGATACCCGATCAGTCCTCTGGATGGGATAGAGAATTCAAGTCTTGCATAACCTCCATTGGCTGCTGTCATATTCTGAAGTTCACCTTTTCTCTGGCTTAACTTCTCAATAACTGCCCCTGTAAATTCTTCTGGAACATCAATGACGGCAATCTCCATTGGCTCTAATTTCTTACCATTCTCATCATAATGATATAATACTTCTGCTTTACTGACTGCAAATTCATATCCTTCACGACGCATATTCTCAATCAATACAGATAAATGTAATTCTCCACGTCCAGATACTTTATAGCTGTCCTGATTCTCACTTTCTTCCACACGAAGGCTGACATCCGTATTCAATTCTCTGAACAATCTGTCTCTGATATGTCTTGATGTAACATATTTACCTTCCTGACCTGCAAGAGGGCTGTCATTTACCATAAACTGCATAGAGATTGTTGGCTCTGAGATCTTCTGGAATGGAATTGCTTCTGCTCCATCCACATCACAGATCGTATCTCCAATTGACAGATCTGAGATTCCTGAGATCGCTACAATAGATCCTACCTGTGCATTCTTTACATCTACTTTATCAAGTCCTTCAAATTCATATAATTTTGTGATGCGGACTTTTTCTTTACGTTCTGGGTCATGAGCATTCACTACGATGCATTCTTTGTTGACCGCGATCTCACCATTATCTACTTTACCGATTCCGATACGTCCAACATATTCATTGTAGTCGATCGTACTGATCAATACCTGTAATGGTTTCTCTGGATCACCTTCTGGTGCTTCGATATGTTCAATGATCGTCTCAAATAATGGTTTCATATCTTTCTTCTCACCATCAAGATCTAATGTTGCGAATCCTTCTTTGGCTGATGCAAATACAAATGGACAGTCAAGCTGTTTATCCCCTGCATCTAATTCCATTAATAGTTCTAATGTCTCATCGACAACTTCATCTGGTCTTGCTTCTGGACGATCTACTTTATTGACACATACGATCACAGACAGATCAAGCTCTAATGCTTTCTTTAATACAAACTTTGTCTGTGGCATTGGTCCTTCAAATGCATCAACAACTAATACAACACCATTTACCATCTTCAGCACACGTTCTACTTCTCCACCAAAGTCAGCATGCCCCGGTGTATCGATGATATTGATCTTGATTCCATTATACATAACACCTGTATTCTTAGACAGAATCGTGATTCCTCTTTCTTTCTCGATGTCATTTGAGTCCATGACTCTCTCTGCGACTTCCTGATTGTCACGGAAGATTCCGCTCTGTTTTAACATCTCGTCTACTAATGTTGTCTTACCATGATCGACATGGGCAATGATTGCAATATTTCTCACATCTTCGCGCTTCATTTATATCCTTCTTTCTAGTATCTTTCTGTATCAGTTTCCATGGCATTTATAAAGCATGCCAAGATTAACTTTCTTATTCTATCACACTCAATGAAAAGTTGCAATTTTATTATTTTGTACCAATGATATTCTTTGGCTTTTCTTCTATTATATGTTATATTTCTTATAGACTAGAAAAGGAGTTGGACATTATGAATTTACACGAACTAATTGATCGTTTGCATAAAGAGCATACATTGACAAAAGAAGAATTTATCACACTTATTAAAGAACGGAACGAAGAAAGCGCATCTTATCTTGCCTCTCTTGCCAGAGAAGAAGCTGTAAATATCTATGGAAATGGTGTTTTCCCACGTGGATTAGTAGAATTTACGAATTACTGCAAAAATAACTGCTATTACTGCGGAATTCAAGGCAGCAATCCGAATGCAAATCGTTATCGTCTGTCAAAAGAGGAAATCCTTTCTGCCTGTGAGAATGGTTACCAGCTTGGATATCGAAGCTTTGTTCTTCAAGGCGGTGAGGATCCTCATTATACAGATGAAGTTATGGTTCCTATCGTGACAGAGATCAGAAAGCGCTACCCTGATTGTGCCATCACACTTTCTCTTGGGGAACGCTCCAAAGAAAGTTATCAAAAATTATATGATGCAGGGGCTGATCGTTATCTGCTTCGACATGAAGCTGCTAACCCAGAGCTTTACCAGAAACTCCATCCAGAAAGTCTTTCTTTAGAAAACCGGATCCAGTGTCTGTGGAATCTAAAAGAAATCGGCTATGCTGTAGGAACTGGATTTATGGTTGGAGCCCCTTATCAGACGGTTGAGAATCTTGCAGACGACCTGCTATTTATCAAGGAACTTGACCCACAGATGGTCGGAATCGGTCCTTTTGTTCCACATCACGATACAAGATTTAAGGAATTCCCTTCTGGAAGTGTGGAACTTACCACATACCTTGTGAGTATTCTTCGTCTGATGAACCCTCATCTTTTGCTTCCTTCCACAACAGCACTTGGTACGATCGATCCTCGTGGAAGAGAAAAAGGAATTCTTGCAGGTGCAAATGTTGTTATGCCGAATCTTTCTCCTGTTGCAGTAAGAAAAGATTATTCTTTATATGACAATAAGATCTGCACTGGAGAGGAAGCTGCTGAATGTGCTGGCTGTCTTGGAAGACGTCTTGCCAGTATTGATTATCAGCTTGTATTCAGCCGTGGAGATTATATCGAATAACCTGCTTATCAGCAGTTAAGAAAGAATCCTTGCATAGGGGATTCCATCGGAATTTCCTATGATATAAAAAGCGTGTAGAATCTTTGAAATCCTACACGCTTTTATTCTGTCTTTTATCTGTTAAGAAATTATCTTCTTCTGCTCTTTAATAAAAACTCTGGAATGTTGATCTTAGAGCTTTCCTGTTCGATCTCTTTCATCTCAGGTTCAGAAACATAGCTTGTTGTCTGTACTGGCTGTTCTTCCTCCATGACCTTTCCATTATGTAATGGCTGCCCTGAAAATTCCGGAGCCTGCTGTGTCTGCTGTACTGGCTTCTTCGCTGCAGCAAATCCAGTTCTTGCATTCCCTGTAATATCTGCGGATTTGATTCCTGTTGCGATGATCGTTGCACTGATCTGATCTCCAAAATCTGCATTGACTGTACCGAAGATGACATTGACATCGTCTCCTGCTTCGTCTTTTAAGTATTCCACAGCCTGCTGTGCTTCTAACATTCCAACCGCTCCTGCGAAATTGACGATCACATCTGTAGCTCCTGCAACAGTTGTCTCAAGCAATGGACTTTCCATCGCTGTCTTGATTGCTTCAAGTTCTTCGTCTGCAACACCCATACCGATATGTGCAATACCTTTATCTCTCATAACTGTCTGAATATCAGCAAAATCGACATTGATCAATCCTGGGTTGTAGATCATATCTGTAATTCCCTGTACACCCTGCTGCAGTACTTCATCTGCTTTCTTCAGTGCATCTGGGATCGTTGTTCTCTTATCACAGATCTGTAACAACTTGTCATTCGGAATGACGATCATTGTATCCACCTGATCCTGAAGGCGTGCAATTCCTGACATTGCATTGTTCATACGAGGCTTTCCTTCAAATGTAAATGGTTTTGTCACAACTCCTACTGTTAAAATTCCAAGTCCTTTGGAAATCTCTGCAATGATCGGTGCTGCACCTGTACCGGTACCTCCACCCATTCCACATGTTACAAATACCATATCTGATCCTTGAACCAATTCTGTGATCTCTTCACGATTCTCTTCAACCGCTGCTTCCCCGATCTCAGGTTTTGCTCCTGCTCCAAGTCCCTTTGTCAGTTTCTCCCCGATCTGAATCTTTGTTCCTGCTTTACATAAAGATAAAGCCTGTCTATCTGTATTCACACCCACGAGTTCAACACCCTGGACATTCTCATCTACCATTCGGTTTACCGCATTGTTTCCTGCTCCACCGACTCCTATTACTAAAATCCTTGCTTGTGTGTTCTCAACACTAGGCATAATCTCAACCACGTTGTTCCTCCTTCACGCCATCTATGTTAAAATGACTCCCTTAAATTCTGTACACTAACTTAATGATACCTTCTTTACTAAGTTTTTTCAACTCTTTTTTGGTTGAAAAACAGCAATTTTGTGGTCCTCGCTAAAGTACTTCATGTCAATAGTTCCACTTTTCCCTTTTACTTTCTTAAGCATCCCTGCTAATTCAGAAATCTTGATATCAATATCCTTTTTATTATAAAGATCAACCGTTATCTTATCGCTGATCAATAAGGCATTTCCATCTTCTTTGATATAAATCTGATCGATCGGAAGATTATATTTATCAATTGCAGTCGTAAGTTCTAAAAGATAAGAAAAAACTTTCTCTTTCTTGACTGGAATCTTCTCCTGCATGACCAATTCATCATATTTAAGTCCAGTAACCAATGGAACATCGTCATATTTCTTTTCATAGCTTTCCAATGCATAACCATTTTTATCAAAATAGACGTATTTTCCATTATACAGAAGGCATCCAGCCCTCTTTTTTTCTTTTACCTCGACCGTGATCGTATCTGGCCGGTTGATCTTTACATGAATCGAATCTATAAACGGCAGAAGATCTGGTGACGCAATCTTACATTTTAAGAAATATGCAACCGAGTTATCAATATATCCATTCTCTACAACTGCCTTTTTAACTTCTGCTTCTGTATAATAACTTAATCCAGAAATTTTGATCTGTTTTGTTTTACACGTCCCTGCAATGATCACAACCGTAAGGATCAAAACTGCAACGATACCAAGCAGTATTTTCTTCCCTGATAGTTTATGTACTTTATTCTTGTTTTTATGCTCATCCATACGAATGACTTTTTTTTCTTCCATCACACTCACCCTTATCTTATGTGAATTTTCTTAGAAATTGATAATACGATTCCCATTTCGATCATGACAACAAGGATCGATGTACCTCCATAACTGATAAATGGAAGTGGAATTCCTGTCGGTGGGATCGTGTTTGTTACAACAGCAATATTGATAAATACCTGAATTGCGATATGTGTCATAAAACCGATCACAATCAGTGATCCAAATAAGTCTTCTGTATTCAGTGCAATTAAGAGCATCCGAAAGATCAGTGCCACAAACACAAGGATCAGACAAACTGCCCCGAACAATCCTAATTCTTCACAAATGATCGAAAAGATCATATCATTGTGTGATTCTGGAATAAATCCCATCTTCTGCATACTCTGCCCAAGTCCTTTTCCAAAAATCCCACCGGAACCGATCGCATATAATGCCTGCATCGTTTGAAATCCCTTTTTGTGACTTTCTGGATGCAGCCAAATCTGTACACGCTCGTTTCGATAACTATTTGCCGTCAACAGATACACGAACAAGAGTATTATTCCACCGCCTGCTGTTAACATAAGTTCTTTCATCTTCGGACTTACCACAAACAGCATGACACCGATCATCGAACACACGACAAGTGCTGTACTTAAGTTCTGTGTAACGATCAGAGCAATGATCGGGACCGTTGGAAGAACGATCACGATACTATCTTTGAATGTTCGGATCTTATGAGCATTTGCTGATAATCTGTTCGCGAGATATATCACAACCAGGATCTTAGATACTTCTGATGGCTGAAACTGAAATCCTGCGATGCTGATCCAGCGGACTGCACCCTTCTTTGCTGCACCTATGATCAACACAAGAACTAACAGTACGATACTAGCCCAATAACAGCCATTTCCAAACTTCTCACTTTTTATGATGTGGTAATCTAGTTTACAGCATACAACCATTGCAACCGCACCTAACACTATCGCAACTGCCTGCCTTAACAGCCAGTGATAGGAATTTCCATATGTGACAGTACTCTTATATGAACTTGTACTATAGATCATAACCAGACCAAAACATATCAGAAATATTACCAGAAACAACATCGGATAATCAAAGTATCTTTTGCCGGCCATATATTTTTCTTTGATGCGATTTGCCACTTTTTAGTTCTCCTTTAATTTTCTGACACAATCTTTGAAGATATCTCCCCTGACTTCATAATTCGGGAACATTCCCCAGCTTGCACATGCAGGTGATAATAAAACTGCTTCTCCATCTTGGGCTTTTCCTGCAATGTATGAAACTGCTTCTTCCATAGAATCAACAAACTTGATCTTATCAAATCCATGTGTTTTTGCACAATCAGCGATCTTTGGTGCTGTTACACCCATCAAGATCAGTTCTTTAACTTTTCCGTCAAATGCTTCGATCCACTCATCATATGTAGATTTCTTGTCATATCCACCACCGATCAGCCATGTTGGGCGGTTCATTGCTTTGATTCCTTTGATCGCTGCATCTGGATTCGTTCCTTTAGAATCGTTATAGTATGCAACACCTTTCACTGTATCCACATATTCAATACGATGTTCTACACCTTTAAACCTCTTGATTCCTTCTTTGATATATGAAACTGGAACTCCCATAGAATAAGTCACTGCGATCGCTGCTAAAATATTTTCATAATTATGGTCTCCTAACAGATTCACATCATCTAATGTACATACGATCTGTTTCTTTCCATTTTCTTCGATGATAAATGCATCACCTTCCATGGAAACCCCTTCTTTTATTTTATGATGCAAACTGAAAAACAGAACTGTTCCATTCGCTCTGTCTGCCATAGCTCTTGTTGTATCATCTTCATAATTTAATACCATTACCTGGTCTTTTGTCTGGTTTTTTCCAATGGATTCTTTTGTCTGTGCATAAACTTCTACTGTACCATGACGATCCAAATGATCTGGTGTGATATTAAGAACTGCACATACATCCGGTTTAAAATCAACGATCGTTTCTAACTGGAAACTGCTGATCTCTGCAGTTGTTACACTGTCCTCTTTTGTATCAAGCGCAACACTTGTATAAGGAATTCCGATATTTCCGACAACAAAACTGCTTTCATAATATCCTTTCATGATCTCTCCAGTCAGCGCTGTTGTCGTTGTCTTTCCGTTGGTTCCTGTGATCGCTGCGATTCTTCCTTTGGATGCCTGATATGCTAATTCAATCTCACTCCATACTGGCTTTTCCTGATCACGAAACATCTGTGCGATCGGTGCATTTACTGAAATCCCAGGACTTAACACTAATAGATCGAACTTACTTACATCTTCTTTTGTGATATTTCCTAAGATCAATGGAATCTCTTTCTTTTCATATAATTTCTCATAAAGTGCCTCTTTCTCAAGGTCTTCCTTTCCATCATACAGACTGACATCTGCACCTGTTTTTAAAAGCAGATTGACAGAACCAATTCCACTTTTTCCTGCTCCTGCTACTAAAAATTTCTTGCTTGTATCTATCATTTCTTTCTCCTTACTAAATCGCTACCAGTCCGATCAGGCAACAAACTGCCGTGGTGATCGCAAAGATTGCTACAACCTTTGTTTCTGGCCATCCTGACAATTCAAAATGATGATGGATCGGTGCCATTTTAAATAATCTTTTTCCTTTTGTCATTTTAAAATATAATACCTGTGCCATAACAGATAATACCTCGATCATATAGATCAATGCAACAATTGGGATAAATAAAGACAGGCGAAGCATCAATGCTGTTGCTGCCACAAATCCCCCAAGTGCAAGCGAGCCTGTATCTCCCATAAACACTCTCGCCGGATATACATTAAATACTAAAAAACCAAGAAGTGAGCCAACCGTCGCACAAGATACCGGCCAGATTCCAGCTGCCAGATCATTATGCCCCATTCCAATGGCTGCCACTGTAAAAAATGTTGCGATCAATACCGTAACACTTGATGCAAGTCCATCCAATCCATCCGTAAAATTAGCTCCATTCACAGTTCCTAACAAAATGATAAAAACCGCTGGGATAAAAAATACTCCAAGGTTTAAATATTTACCATGTGTAAAAGGAATCAGCATCGAAGTTCCTATCTGCGTGTAATTTATCAAATAATACGCAAAGATTCCTGTGACTATGATCTGCCCAAACATCTTCTGCCAGGCCCGCAGTCCCAGGTTCCTTTTCATAACTACCTTGATGTAATCATCGATAAATCCGATAAATCCAAATCCCAGCGTCACAAACAGCACTGGGATGATCATCGGATATCTTCTAACATAAAATAACGATGCGATTACGATTCCAAGTAATATGATCAGTCCTCCCATCGTCGGAGTCCCTGATTTCTTCAGATGTGATTCGGGTCCTTCTCCCCGGATAAACTGACCGAATTTTAATTTGTGTAAATACCTGATCATCATCGGGCTAAGAAGTACGCTGATAAAAAAGGCAATTAAAACTGGTTTTACAATACCATAATTCATGTCGCCACCTCATTTGTTCTTGTTTCGTCTACGGTTCTTTTTTATCTGGCGTATATTCTTTATAAATCCCCATGTATGGAAGTGCAGTTTGAAACACACTTCTCATCACAGGGGCTGCGATCGTTCCTCCATAGTAAGTTCCATGTGGTTCATCGATCAACACGATCCCAATGATCGCAGGATTGTCTGCTTTCGCAAATCCTAAAAAAGAAGAAATATATTTTCCATTTCCTCTTGGAAGTTTCTCACTGGTTGCCGTCTTTCCCCCAATGGAAAAACCATCCATCCGGCAGTTTCTTCCTGATCCATCGGAAACAACTGCTTCTAACAATTCTTTCATCGTCTCCGATGTCTGTTTTTTTATGACACCTTCTTTCACTGAATAAAAAAAAGCTTTTAATCTTGTTCCATCCTGCTTCTGAACATATCTTCCAAAATGCGGTGTGATCAGCTTCCCGCCGTTGATCACCGCACTGACTGCTCTTAACAGCTGTAACGGTGTGATCTGTATGGACTGTCCAAAAGACATCGTTGCAAGTTCAACTGCACCGACATTCTTCTTTTGATGCATGATCGAAGATGCTTCTCCAGGAAGGTCGATCCCTGTTTTCTCAAACAGTCCAAGCTGGCGGAATGTCTGATACATTCCATCCACACCAACTCTGGCACCGACATCCATAAATACTGGATTACAGGAATTCATAACACCTTCTTTAAATGTCTCACTTCCATGTCCTCCGACTTTGTGACACCGGATCTTGCGATCCTCCACAATCCGAAATCCTGGACAATTAAAATGATCATTCACGCTGACTTTCGATGATTCCAGTCCTGCAGTCGCCGTTACGATCTTAAAGACCGATCCCGGTTCATAAGTATCATTTAAACAGGAATTCCGCCACTTCTTATTGAGATATTCCTGTTGTTTCTTACTATTTGCCTTTCTTTTCTTTGCCGACAAAGAAAAAGGATCATTCAAATCATATTCTGGAACATTGACCATTGCATAGATTTCTCCATTCTGTGGATTCATCAAGATCATGGATACCTGTTTTGCCTTCTTCTCTTTCTTCACCTTCTTACATGCCTGCACGGCATAATTTTGCAGATTCACATCAAGCGAAATATAAAGATCCCCTCCGGCAACTGGTTCTTCCCTCTCTTCATATGCTCCATCGATTTCTATGCCGCTTCCATCTGTCAGTGTCCGGATCCTTCCGGACTTTCCTTTAAGATATCGATCATAAAAAACCTCCAGTCCAATGATTCCCTGGTTATCTCCTCCTGTAAATCCAAGAACTTTCGATGCCAGGTTATTATATGGATATACTCTTTTGTAATCTTCATCCACCTTGACCCCGTCAAGTTTAAACTTACGGATACGGTCTGCGATGTCTTTTTCTACATTACTTTTAATTTTTTCCCTTACTGAATTTTTATATACTTTTTTTCGGATCAAAGATTCTTTGATCTTAAGATTCTCAGATAAGACCTTTATTACTTTTTCCCTGTCGGTCACCTGAGAATATATCACAGAGATCGAATAGACTGCTTTGTTCGAAGCGATCTTTACGCCATTTCTGTCGTAAATACTGCCTCTTGGCGCTTTAATCTCCCGGTCTCTTTGATGCAGGTTTCTGGCTAAACTTAAATATTTATCCGCCTGAGCGATCATCACATAAGAAAGTTTTATCGTCACAACCAAAAACCCTGTGAAAAATGCAGCCGTGACAAGCAACAGTTTTTTCTTTGCTTTCGTCCTCATTTTATCTCCATGATCCCTGTCTTAATATAAAGATTATGAAAATAAAATGATGATATTACTTTTTGCTGCTTTTCGCAACATTTAATTCCTTGAGTGATCCTTCTAACACCTTCTTTGCGATCTCAACTGCAAGTCCTGTATTCGTCTGAGAATCCCTCTGAATCTCATCGATCACAACATAAACTAACACCTGTGGATTCTCCACTGGAGCAAATCCACAAAAAGATACGATATAAGTTCCTGCACTTCTTGGAATCTTCTGTGCAGTACCAGTCTTACCACCAGCTGTATAATCTTTCATCTTTGCCTTTGTTCCAGTTCCTGAATCAACAGTTTCTTTCATGTATTTTCTTAATTTATCCGATGTCTCTTTTGAGATCGTCTGTTTCACTAACGTCGGCTCTATATTGCTGACAACTTCTCCATTACTGCTTCGAAGTTGTTTGACCACATGCGGTTTGTAATAATTTCCTCCATTGATCAGAGAACAAAATGCACTTCCCATCTGGATCATAGAGCAGTTAAATGACTGTCCAAAAGAACTTGTGGCAAGATCTGCAGCTGTCATATCTTTTGCATCATGAAGAAGCGATGCTGTCTGTGCTTCTCCAGGAAGATCGATCCCTGTCTTATTCCCAAAATTGAAATTCTTCTGATATCTTGCGAATACATTCTTGCCTTCTTTGGCTGCAATCTGCATCAATGCATCATTACACGATAATGAAATACTCTGAGACAACGTGATCAATCCATGTCCGCTTCTATGAGAACAGTGAATAGTATGCGGTCCAACCTTCTGGTATCCATCACAATAATAAGTTTCATTGCCCTTTAAGATTCCTTCTTCAAGACCAGCTGCTACCGTAAATGGCTTATATGTTGAACCTGGTTCAAATGCATTTGATACAATTGGATTCTTCCAGATTTCATTAAATGCTTTTGTCTTTTCTTTCTCACTCATCTTATTAACTTGACTTTGTGAGTATTTCTTTAAGAGATTCTTATCATCTCTTGGGCTTTCCAGATTATAGGAAGTAGAATTTGCCATTGCATAAATCTCTCCATTATTGGGATTCATCACAAGAATGCTGCTTCCCTTACTTCCATATTTCTTTTCAAACTTAGAAAGCTGATCTTCTGCCAGTTTCTGAATATTGGAGTCAATCGTTGTGACAACTGTTTTCCCATTCTCTGGCTCCACAATGGAGCTATCCTGTTCTAATTCTTCGTTTAAATATTTATATTTTCTTCCATCGACGCCTGATAAAGTACTGTTATAATACTGCTCGATCCCTCCAGTTCCGATCGTACCGTCTGATACAAATCCAATGACCTGGCTTGCCAGTGACTGATTCGGATAACGACGTTTGTATTTTTCATTAAATACGATCCCTGAGACATTCTCTGCTTTGTCTGAAGCGATAAAATCTTTCAGATCTGCGATCTGACTATAAGAAAGTTCTTCTCGATATACAGAATAGTAAGAATCTTTATGTCTTTTTATAAATTTTAACAGCTTATCTTCATCTAACTTCATATATTCATGAAGTGCATCAATGGTTGCTTTCTGTACCTCTTCAGATCTTAAAATATTCTTTGGTTCTAAAACCAATGTATACATCTTCTGGCTGGTTGCTAATGTATTTCCATCACGATCTAAGATATCTCCCCTTTTATACGGAAGCGTTTCACTAGAATAATTCTGCTGTGATAATACCTGTCTTTTGTAAATTCCGTTCTTAAATATACTAAAATAGATCAATCTTCCAATCAGTAGAACAAAAAGAAGTGCTATGATTCCGCACGCGATCATCGTACGTCGTTTCATAGCATCATTTAATCGTTTGATAGGTTTTCTTCTTTTCTTCAAGTTTGCCACCTCTTAGTCTGCTTTTGGTATCTTCCCGTACTGGCGTATGTATTCTGCATCCTGGCTCTCATAACGAAGAGTATGTTTGGAATCTGGTTTCACCATTCCATATTTCTTTGCCGCAGTTTCTACAGTATCAAAACGAATACTCTGTTCAATCTCAAGATTCAGATCTTCATTCTCTACCTGCAGCGTGTTCAACTGTGTCTTTGCATCCGTAAGAGCCGCTTTTTGATTCAAAACTTTCGTACGCTCTGACAGATAAAAGAAACTTGCAACTGCGATCACACAAAGTCCCGCAACTAATACCTTGATAAAGGCCAGATCGATCGACATTGCTCTCTTCTGATTCTGTCTTGTTGACTCCTTTACCTGATGTTCTCTTCTTGGTCTTGCCTTTCTTGTCTTCCTTGGCTGTCTGCGCACTGGCTCTGCAGCAAGATCTTCTATCTTCCTTGCTGTGTTGCCATAGATCATGTTATATCGTTCTTGTCTCGTCTTGTCCATTGATACTCTCCCTTATTCTGCCCTTTCAAATACTCGAAGCTTGGAACTTTTTGCTCTCTTATTGTACTCTAGTTCTTCTTCCCCTGGAATGATTGGTTTTCTTGTTAACTGTTTTCCTTTCGATACGTTGCCACATACACATACTGGGAAGTTTGGCGGGCATGTACAAGGATTCTCATTCTTCTTAAAAGCTCGTTTGACGATACGGTCTTCTAAAGAATGGAAGGTAATGATACATAATCTTCCACCTGGATTTAAAAGATCGATCATCGCATCAATGCTGTCTTTCAATACGTCTAATTCTCTGTTACATTCGATACGGATCGCCTGAAATGTCTTCTTCGCCGGATGTCCTCCAACGGCTCTGACTTTCATCGGAATCGCACCTTTGATGACTTCTATTAACTGTCCGGTCGTTTCGATCGGATTTTCTTTTCTCTTATTCACGATATGTTTTGCAATGTTCTTTGCAAATTTCTCTTCGCCGTAGTCTCTGATTATATGGAATAGTTCCATCTCGGAATATTCATTGACAATATCTCTTGCAGTCAGTGACTGTCTCTGATCCATTCTCATATCAAGCGGAACATCTTCTCTGTAAGTAAATCCACGTTCCTTCTCATCTAACTGAAAGGATGATACCCCAAGATCTAACAAGATTCCATCGACATGTTCGATTCCAAGATCATGTAACACTTTCGGCATGTTTACATAATTATCACGCACGATCGTTACTTTGTCCTTAAACGGTTCTAACCGCTTCGTGCTTGCAGCAATCGCATCCGCATCCTGGTCGATCCCGATGTATCTTCCTTTCTCTGATAGTTTCTGGCATACATGATATGCATGTCCGCCTCCGCCCAGAGTCCCATCCACATAGATTCCGTCTGGTTTAATATGTAGTTCTTCGATCGTTTCGTCTAATAAAACGGAAATGTGTTTAAATTCCATAATCCACCTAACTTATATGCTTAATCCTAATTCCTGCATGCTGGCTGCGATATCATCCATATCCTCATAAGAATTGTTCTCGATCCACTTCTCCTTACTCCAGATCTCGATGCGGTCAGCCATTCCTGTTAATACAACTTCTTTCTTCATCTGGGCAAATTCCCTAAGTGTCGCCGGAATCAAGGTTCTTCCCTGCTTGTCCATCTCACATGGAGCTGCCCCTGCCATGAAAAATCTCGAAAACTTTCTGGCATCTTTATTAATAAGTGGCAAAGTTTTTAGCTTTCCTTGAAAGCTTTCCCATTCGTTTTGTGGAAACACAAACAGGCATCCATCCAATCCCTTTGTCATCACAAATTCCTGACCTAATTCTTCCCGGAATCGTGAAGGAATGATCAGCCTGCCTTTTGCATCAATCGTGTGATTAAATTCCCCCATAAACATGGACATCACCACTTTCCACCACTTCTTACCACTTATAAATTTCATTTTATACGATAGACTTATAAATTGCAAGGAATAATCCACAATCAAATCTTAGTTTTTTCTTAGAAATCCTTGTTTTTTTGCACAAAAAAGAAGGGATTCCCTAAAAGTGGTTTTATTTCCCTTCTTTTTGTGTCTTATTTCGTTATTTTCTTCCTTTTATATATGATAAATGCCGTTCCAAATACTGCAAGGATCAGTGCTAAAATCTGGGATACCCTGATCCCTGTAGATCCGATCATCAGGGAATCGGTCCTTAATCCTTCAATCAAAAATCTTCCGATTCCATAACCAATACAATAAATGGCAATCAATTCTCCATCAAATTTCTTTCTCTTCGTAAAAAAGAAAATGATCAACAGTAGTAAAACAAGATTCCACATAGATTCATATAAGAATGTCGGATGTACCTGAATAAAGGTTGCTGCTTCATTTCCAGATACAACATAAGTTGCCTTATCATACAATCCATTGGATACGATCTCATCAATCCTTCCGTGTTCAATAAAGAAATTTGTCGGAATCTGCATTGCAAATAAACTGTTGGTATATGATCCAAACGCTTCTCTGTTAAAGAAATTGCCCCATCGTCCAAGAATCTGACCGACAAGCAGCCCTTTTACCGCCACATCTCCAAACTGAAGCATAGATAAATGTTTCTTCTTGCAGAAGATATATAATGTGATTGCACCTGCGATCACACCTCCATAAATTGCAAGTCCTCCATTTCTGATCTGTATGATCTCTGACAAATGATTCTTATAATAATCCCATGAAAAGATCACATAATAGAGTCTTGCTCCTACGATCGCCGGAATGATCATCGTGATCAGATAGTCAAAGACTAATTCCGGATCAAATTTATTTTCATGTTTTGCTGCGTAATAAGAAACGATCAATCCAAGCAAGAATCCTGTTGCAATGATCATTCCATAATATTTGATCTCAAACCCTCCAATATTGATTCCATCACCGACATTTTTCAGTACGATCCCTAAATGTGGGAATCTGATTTGATGTTCCATCACTTTTCTTCCTTTCTAAAGCCTCGTTTTGTCTCTTCTTTGTTTTGTTACTCAAATCAAAGATATCTTATCCCATTTCTCTTTTCTTTTCAAGTCGCTTATGGTAAACTATCTACAGTATGACCTTGGATATTTTTTCAAGGTCTGTTTTAAGAAATACCCATGAGAAAGGAAATTAATAGATTATGAAATTAGGAATCGTTGGATTACCAAACGTCGGAAAGAGTACATTATTTAACTCTTTAACAAAAGCCGGTGCTGAATCCGCTAACTATCCATTCTGTACGATCGACCCTAATGTGGGAATCGTAACAGTTCCAGATGCTCGTGTTGATTATCTGGCTGAGAAATACCATTCAAAGAAAGTGATCCCTGCAGCGATCGAATTCGTTGATATCGCAGGTCTTGTGAAAGGAGCTTCCAAAGGGGAAGGTCTTGGAAACCAGTTCCTTGCAAATATCCGTGAAGTCGATGCGATCGTTCACGTTGTTCGTTGTTTTGATGATGGAAATATCGTTCACGTTGACGGTTCTGTAAACCCACTTCGTGATATCGAAACGATCAACTTCGAGCTGATCTTCTCTGATATCGAAGTGTTAGACCGTCGTATCGCAAAATCAACAAAAGGATCAAGAAATGACAAATCTCTTGCTCACGAAGTTGAATTCTTATCTAAAGTAAAAGCTCATCTTGAGGATGGTAAACTTGCCAAAACTTTTGAGGTAGATGATGAAGAAGATCAGGAAATCTTAAATTCCTGCAACCTTTTAACGATCAAACCAGTCATCTTTGCTGCTAATGTTAATGAAGATGAACTTGCAGGAGAAGATAATGATTATGTAAAAGCTGTTCGTGAATATGCCGCAGACGTTGATGCGAAAGTATTCGTTGTATGTGCTCAGATTGAGCAGGAAATCTCTGAATTAGATGATGATGAGAAGAAAGAATTCTTAGAAGATCTTGGATTAGAAGAATCTGGTCTTGAAAAACTGATCTCTGCCAGCTACTCTCTTCTTGGACTGATCAGTTTCTTAACTTCCGGAGAAGACGAGACACGTGCTTGGACGATCAAAGAAGGTACAAAGGCTCCTCAGGCTGCTGGTAAGATCCATACAGACTTTGAGCGTGGATTTATCTGTGCTGAGGTTGTTTCTTTTGAAGATCTTAAGGAGTATGGTACAATGCAGGCTTGTAAAGAGAAAGGGCTTGTACGTCAGGAAGGGAAAGAATATGTTGTTAAGGATGGAGATATTATTGTGTTCCGCTTTAATGTTTAATTTATAGTTTCTTTACCATAGACTTTGAGTATATAAGATATCATAACAATCAAATAGTTCCCGTCCACAACACGCGTTTTATTCATCATTTTTGACCGATCGCTGATTCGCCGACATTCCTTGTATAACTCGCTTATGGAAGTCCAAAATGACTTCCATATCGCTCAGACAATACACCATGTCGGCTGCGAATCGGTCAAAAATAATGATAAAACGCTAATCGTTGTGGACGGGAACTATTTGATTGTTATGATATCTTACATACTTGAAGTTTATTGGAAAGAACTATTGAATAATAAAATGTGTTGGTTATATCACAACTGTTTCCCTAAAACTAATACTGTCCTCTTTAATGTATTATTTTATAAATCACATTTTTTACTATTTTAAATATAGCTGTATATAGTACCACTCCAATAACTACTGTGATAAGTTGTATAATTAAATCTGGTATTAACATTGCTTCCACCTCTATTTAGCTTCTTCTGCTTCCCAGATAATGATGTTTCCTTCATCTTTACCGGAGTGTTCTTTTTTTAGTTCCCTGACTTGTTGCTTTGTTACTTTTCCTTTGGCTTTGTCTTTGATCGTTACACCTTGGTATTTATTTGTTGTAACTGTGTCTTCTTTCTGCTTGGCAAAGTTGGTTTTGTTTTGTCCATAAGTTGTGCCTGCGCTGTATAGTGCAGCTGTTAGGCATACCCCTGCAAGTAGTATTGATAATTTTTTCATATCTTATTCTCCTTAATGTTTTATACTATAGTATCTCATATTTTTCATGGAATATCAAATCCCTAATATCTAATAGTTTTTCGACTTATTACCGCACACACAATGGATGCAGCAAGCATTGGTATAATACTATCTTGGCTTAAAATTTGAATAAAATTTCCAATGAAGCAAACAATCATAAATATACTGATTATTTTCGCTGTTTTAGCACCATAGTCTTTTGGATGTCTATGTGCTATAGCCCAGCTGATGACTGCTAGTATTATACATGGGATCATTGTGTAATGGATGCCGTTATATGACAATATATATCCACTATTTCCTGACCAACTGTTGAGACTCAAACTATCCAAAATCATATCTCCAATTGACACCGTCTTCTCATAAAATGGGATACTTAGAAATCCATTGATCATAACCAGTACCAATGCCTCTGTTCCAAATCCTAATTGCTTTTTCAAAAGAATTTTTTGCAACAGGTTCTCTAGGATATACCCGATCAGAAATCCTAATGTATTAAAAATGATATCATCAATATCACCAATTCTTCCTGCAAATACAACTTGTACAAACTCGATGACCAAAGATATCAATGCCCCTGCAAGTATTGCTTTTCCATAGTTCCATTTTATTTTCTTTATAAATATGGGAACAAAAAGTCCCATTGGCAGAAACATTAACGTATTTAACAGCATCAATTTCCAGCTTTCATTCACAAATGGTACAATATTCCAGGCTGTAAATCCTCCATATGACCATGATGTGATGTCTAATACTCTCGTGACCATGCCAACGGTTGCTATGTAAACCAAAAATATGTATTTTATGATCCATCCTTGCTGACATATAATCTTTTTATTATACCGTAAATAGTAAATTGTGCTTATGACTGCAAATGCAATCGTTGCCATAACAATAGCTTGAGCTAGATAACTACTCCCAAGCAGAATTTTCTCCATCATGTTCTTTTCTCCTTTAATCCAATCATTCCTGCACATAACAAAAATACTATTATCATATAAGCCACAAAATCAGAAGAATATATTTGAATTATTTTTATGTGTTTAGGAAACAAGAACCGCAAAAATACATTTGCAAATATACTCCCACTTGTACATAGGGCTACTGTTTTATATACCAATATTTTCACTTTTCTTGTATTCACAGCCAGTACTTTATATATAACGATGAATTCTAGTAGCAAATTTAAACTCATGAATATCAATGCTTTTTCAGTTGTCATTGGTAATAAATTATTTGATTTCCATTTCATCTGCGGTATCACATAACGATAACCTGTCTCCCTGCGTATTCTTTTTAGCAAATTACTTATTTGACGATACTCTTTCTCATTCTTATAACAAAAATAACCTGAACATTTTACTGACATTAATATTTTTTCATTCTCTTGTTTCATTGTTTTCATTTTACTTACCGTTGGCATAATCAATGTTTCATCAAGATTTAATTCCGATGACAACCTAGTATTCTTATGTAAAAACCCAACAATTTTAAACGTACAATTTTCAGTTCCCAAATATCCTGCCTTAATTTTCTGATTCAAATGAAAAACTTTTTGATAATCATATCCTGCAATTAATGAAATCTCTTGATTCAAAGGTCTTTGATACTCTTTTAAAGTAAAGCAACGACCTTTTTCAATATGTTGTTCTATCTTCTTTTCACTTATCATTTTCTCTGGCATCTGAAGTACAGTTAAATTTGTAAGATATCCATCTTCCGTTTTGTCATTATATGATCCAGATGCAAGTTTTTCATTCCCACGAAAATATTCATGATAAGATAGAATCTGTCTGGAATATTCTCTGTATAACTCTGCTTTTTCTAATTCTTTATATACTTTTTTTAAAATACTGAGAGAGTTTTTCTGATGAAGGAATTCCATATAGCCAGAATTTCTATTATCATATTCATCTGATAACTTCCATACTCCAGGGTATTCTATCTCCACTTGTTCATTATGACGATCAATCTTATTTTGATACGAATATATAATAATTCCCAGTAAACACCCAATACTTAATATATAAAATACCATAAAACGAACTACATATTTCCTCATTTATCATTTCTCCACACAAATCGCTATTCCTATTTTTATTTTCTTTTTATAACGATTTTCAACGAATACTTTATATTTTCCATCTTTTTTCACATAAAAGTCATGTATAATATCGACCGCATGCATCACATATCGTTCTTTTCCTGTCCCATCTATAATTCCTGCTACAAAATCCTTATCCTCTCTTTGTATTTCTTGAGATGAAAAAACGGTCAAATCAATTTTCTCGCCTTTTTTTAATTCCAGCTCTTTTGTTTCTAGCCTTGTTTTTGCGTTTAATGGCTGAACTACATCTATTTCTTCTCCTTTTTTGATATTTTGTTTTAGCTTTGTAACTGCTAAGTTTGTCCCGATCCTTTTTGCAGTATATTCTTTCAAATCCATTGTATATTCTGTCTCTTCTTCAGGAAGATCCTCTTCTATTTCCGTTGCCCAGACTGTCTCTACATAAATTTTATGATAGCCGATCGTGCTTAGAATAATTACCGCAACGACCACAAAGGATAATCCTATACAAAGGAATGTTCCTGCCATTACATTCCTTGTGTTTTTGTTTTCAATTGATTTAATTCTCAAAATTCGTGTCTTTAATTGGCTTTTGTCTTCTCCTAATGCTGCGCACAGATATGCACCTTTTGCAAATGGTGATATCCCGATTTCACAGATCGTCGTAAAATATCTTTTTTTGCTTTTCATAATTGTGGTTGATTCTAAATCGCAGTATGTTTCATTCCAGCTGTCTACATCCATATCTAATTGCTTTACCAATGGATTCCACCAATGAATGACCCTTACAAGTCCGCATAACTGTTTCCACAAAATATCTTTGTGCTTACAGTGAATCAACTCGTGGATGCATATAATCTTTAATTCTTCTTTGTTATATTCTCTTTCTGGAAGCAAAATCATCGGTTTTAGAAATCCGCAAATAATTGGTACTGCCAACCCATATACGGTTTTGATTTCGACATTTCTACGAACAACTACTTCTTCTTTCCATTGATTCTTGCAATCTAAAATAGATCTGCTGCATACACATGCTCTCTTTCGTAATTGATTCATTTGTGTCTGAATACGTATTGTTTTCAGTATAGCTTTTAGAAAACCAATCGTCCAAATGATTCCTACAACAAAAAATACCCATCCTACCAACGGAGACAGTGCAAACATTGTATAATCTTCTTCATATACATAATAAATGAAATAGATCAATACAATTACGATTGGCATCAGAAACGATAAGACTGCTCCTCTTAAGACAGTAATGCACATACTAATCAGTCCTTTTTTCTCTAGTTGCTGCCTTATCTTGCGAAAGCACATATACGAAATACTTCCCACCAAACCATTCAGCAGTATCATACTGATGACATAAATATATATTTTTTTAATCATCCAAATCATTGATCAAATCCTTTAATTCTTCTTTCTCTTCTTTTGATATTGTGTGTGTTAACGTCTGAACCAATTCTTTCATCGACCCATCATGCCAGAAATCCTTCATCAATTCCATCTGTTCTTCACGATACATTTCTTCTGTGATCTTTGCTGTGATATAGCTGTAATTGCCTTTCACTTGTGTATCTACAAATCCTTTTTTCTTTAATTTTGTGATATATGTCTTTACTGTGCTTCTTGTATATTTCCTATCATATACTTGATCTAGATAATCAATAATTTCATATACCGTAATCCCATCCCCAAGTTTCCAAATACTTTTCATGATAAGTATTTCTACTTCTGATAATTCTATTAATTTCATTGTTTTTCCTTTCATTTTGACTGGTTATTATTGTAGCCATTATATAAATCAAACTTATCTTTGTCAAGTTTAATTATAATTATAACCAATTGATATACAAAAACAGAGCTAAGAGATTATCTTTTGGATCATCCTTTTCATAAAATAACCTCCCTTAGTTTTTGTCATCTATCTTTGATTTTTTCACTTTTGTCTTTTTCTCAGCCTTCGCATATGTATGTGTCAACACGCTAAAAAAGCCAAATAAAAAATCCGACCCAAGGAAGTCTGGTCAGATTTTCTAGCTTTGTTATGTTTTGTTTTTGTTTTATGTTAGTTAGTCTTAACTAACTGTTATTATAATATCCTATCCTGGATGTTTTGTCTACCTTTATTTTTGAGAAACTTTCTCAATACCAAGGATCTTTTCTGCCTTTGCTACAGCTTCTTCGCTTGGCAGATTTACGCCTTCTAATGGGTATTTTATCCCTAATTTTTCCCATTTAAAGAGTCCAAGTGTATGGTATGGCAAGATTTCTACTCTCTTAACTGTTTTTAGTCCATCGATAAAATGTTTTAAGTCTGCTAGTCCTTTTTCATCGTCTGTTAAATCTGGCACTAGCACGTGACGGATCCACAGATCTACTCCGAGGTCTGAGATTTCCTGTGCCATTGCTAAAATATTACTATTTGGACAGCCTGTCAATTTCTTATGTTTTTCCTCGTCCATTTCTTTTAAGTCTAGAATGACAAGGTCAGTGTATTTCATTAATTCTAACCATTTGCTGTGAAATGGTTCTTCTTTTGTATATGGATTAGCAGAGGTATCAAGTGCAGTATGGATTCCTTCTCGTTTTGCCAATTTAAAAAATTCGATCAAGAACTCGATCTGTAGAAGGGGTTCTCCACCGCTGACTGTAATTCCTCCATCACTTCCCCAGTACATGCGGTAACGCAAAGCCCTCTTTAAGAGGGCTTCTGCCTGCCAGTCTTCACCGCAGTTTTCCTGCCAAGTCTCCGGATTGTGACAATATTTGCATCTCATCCGGCAGCCTTGCATGAAAGCGATAAACCGCACACCGGGACCATCCACGAGACCAAAAGTCTCGATGGAATGGATTTTTCCGGTTATTTTTTCATTCATAGTTCTATTCCACTAATTTAAATTACATTGTTGCATGGCATGTTCTGGAAATAACGTCCATCTGCTGTTCTCTTGTTAAGTCGATGAATTTTACTGCATATCCAGATACACGGATCGTAAAGTTTGCATATTCTTCTTTTTCAGGATGTTCCATCGCATCGATCAGTTTTTCTTTACCAAATACGTTTACATTTAAGTGGTGAGCTCCCTGATCAAAGTATCCGTCCATAACATTTACAAGATTGTTGATCCTTTCGCCTTCTTCATGTCCTAATGCATCTGGGTTGATCGTCTGTGTATTAGAAATACCATCTAATGCCCATTCATATGGAAGTTTAGCTACAGAGTTTAAGGATGCTAATAATCCATTCTGTTCTGCTCCATAACTTGGGTTTGCTCCTGGTGCTAAAGGTTCTCCTGCTTTTCTACCATCTGGCATTGTTCCTGTTGCTTTTCCGTATACAACGTTAGATGTGATCGTAAGAATAGATGTTGTAGGCTCAGAATTACGATATGTATGATGTTTTTTGATCTTCGCTAAGAATGTTCTTAACAGCCATACTGCGATATCATCAGCTCTGTCATCATCGTTTCCGTATTTAGGGAAGTCTCCTTCGATTTCATAGTCTACAACTAATCCATCTTCATCACGGATCGCTTTTACTTTTGCATATTTGATCGCACTTAAAGAGTCAACTGCATGAGAGAATCCTGCGATTCCTGTTGCAAATGTTCTTTCAAGTTCTGTATCCATTAATGCTAATTCCGCTGCTTCATAGTAATATTTGTCATGCATATACTGGATCAAGTTTAATGTGTTCACATAAAGATCTACTAACCAGTCCATCATAACATCATATTTCTCCATAACTTCGTCATAGTCTAAATATTCAGACATGATTGGTTTGTAAGAAGGTCCTACCTGCTGTTTTGATTTGCAGTCCACACCACCGTTGATCGCATATAATAAGCATTTTGCAAGGTTTGCTCTTGCACCAAAGAACTGCATTTCCTTACCAGTCTTAGTTGCAGATACACAGCAACAGATTGCATAATCATCTCCCCATACTGGTTTCATAACATCATCATTTTCGTACTGGATAGAACTTGTACGGATAGAGATATCAGCTGCATATTTCTTGAAGTTTTCTGGAAGATCAGAAGAATATAATACCGTGATGTTTGGTTCTGGAGATGGTCCCATGTTCTCTAATGTATGCAAGAAACGGAAGTCAGTCTTTGTAACCATGGAACGTCCATCAACTCCGATACCAGCAAGGTCAAGTGTTGCCCATACTGGATCTCCTGAGAATAACTGGTTGTAAGAAGGAATTCTTGCGAATTTTACCATTCTGAATTTCATTGTTAAATGATCGATCATTTCCTGAGCTTCTTCTTCTGTGATGGTTCCTTTGTCAAGGTCACGCTGGATATAGATATCAAGGAATGTAGCGACACGTCCGATACTCATGGCAGCTCCATTCTGAGTTTTGATCGCTGCTAAGTATCCAAAGTACATCCACTGGATTGCTTCTTTTGCAGTTTTCGCTGGTCTTGAAATGTCAAATCCATAGATCTGAGCCATTTCTTTCATACCTTTTAATGCTTTTTTCTGTTCTGCAATCTCTTCACGAAGACGGATCACATCATCTGTCATCACACCGCATCCACAGTTTGCAAAATCATTTTCTTTTTCTTCTAATAAGTAGTCAATTCCGTATAAAGCAACACGACGATAATCACCTACAATACGACCACGTCCATAAGTATCTGGAAGCCCTGTGATGATCTTGTTATGTCTTGCTTTTTTCATTTCTGGTGTGTAAGCATCGAAAACAGCTGTGTTATGAGTCTTTGAATATTTTGTAAAGATTTCATGTAATCTTTCGCTTGGTTCATAACCATAGTTACGACAAGATTCTTCTGCCATTTTGATACCGCCATATGGCATAAATGCACGTTTTAATGGCTTGTCTGTCTGAAGACCAACGATCTGTTCTAAATCTTTTGTTTCTTCACTGATATAACCAGGTCCATGAGAAGTTAAAGAAGATACGATGTCTGTATCCATATCAAGAACTCCACCTTTTTTTCGTTCTTCTTTCTGAAGTCCCTGTAAGATACCCCATAGCTTATCTGTTGCTTCTGTAGATCCTGCAAGGAAGCTTTCGTCTCCATCATAAGGTGTGTAGTTTTCCTGGATGAAATCTCTTGTATTGATTTCTTCCTTCCAGATTCTACCTTTAAATCCTTCCCATTCTTCAAACTGTTTCATTTTGAAAACTCCTCCATTTCTTTTGGATTAAAATTATTATAAAAACTCCTTTGGTTAGCTCTATCTAACTCAATTACATTATAGCAAAAATAAAATTGAATACAATATACTTAACCGATAAACTTTCTCGTTAAATAAATAACAACTCCTGTTTTTCATATTTTTTTGCATACAAAAACAGTATATGGTCCAAAAAATTATACTTCAGACCATATACTGTTTTTTCATGTTCAATGACTATATAAAGAAACTTTTTAGTGATGGAATAATCTGATTCCTGTAAATGCCATTGCCATGTTGTACTTATTACAACAGTCAATGACAGCGTCATCTCTTACAGATCCACCTGGCTGTGCGATGTATTTTACACCACTCTTATGTGCTCTCTCAATGTTATCAAAGAATGGGAAGAATGCATCAGATCCCAATGTAACATCTGTTAACTTATCTAACCATTCTCTCTTTTCTTCTTTTGTAAAGACTTCTGGCTTCTCAGTGAAGATGTTTTCCCATGCTCCGTCTGCTAAAACATCCATGTATTCATCTCCAATGTAAAGATCGATCGCATTATCTCTGTCTGCACGACGGATTTTTTCTTTAAATGGCAGGTTCATAACTTTTGGACACTGTCTTAACCACCAGTTGTCTGCTTTCTGTCCTGCAAGTCTTGTACAATGCACACGTGACTGCTGCCCTGCTCCGATTCCGATCGCCTGCCCATCTTTTACAAAACATACAGAGTTAGACTGTGTGTATTTTAATACGATCAGAGAAATCTTCATATCGATCAATGCTTCTTCTGGAATCTCTTTGTTCTCAGTCACGATATTAGATAATAATTCATCATCGATCGGAAGTTCCTGTCTTCCCTGTTCAAATGTAACACCAAATACCTGTTTATGCTCTAATGGTGCTGGTGTATAGTTCTCATCGATCTTGATGATGTTATAGTTTCCGTTTTTCTTTGCTTTTAAGATTTCCAGTGCTTCATCTGTATATCCTGGTGCGATCACTCCGTCAGATACTTCTCTCTTGATCAGACGTGCTGTATCTGCATCACATACATCAGATAAAGAAATAAAGTCACCGAATGAAGACATACGGTCTGCACCTCTTGCTCTGGCATATGCACATGCTAATGGAGATAAATCTCCCATATCATCTACCCAGTAGATCTTCTTTAAGGTATCAGACATTGGACGTCCTACAGATGCTCCCGCAGGTGATACGTGTTTGAAAGAAGTTGCAGCAGGAAGTCCTGTTGCTTTCTTTAATTCTCTTACCAGCTGCCATCCATTAAATGCATCCAAAAAGTTGATGTACCCTGGTCTTCCGTTTAATACTTCAATTGGAAGTTCACTTCCATCTGCCATGTAGATTCTTGATGGTTTCTGGTTTGGATTACATCCGTACTTTAATTCTAATTCCTTCATTTTTCTTCTCCTTTGATCTGCTGATCGACTGATTATTTGTTCTTATTTACGATTCTTGTCTCATATTCTCCTGTTGCAATATCAATATAACGTACAAACAGAGACACTTTGTTGTCATCGTTTAAGCTGTTCCAAAGTGTATTTGTGAAGTCATCGATATCTTCTTCGATCGCTACTAATTTAGGTTCTCCTTCAAAACTTGGAAGTGGATTCCCATCATGCATATATGTGTGGATAAAACGTCCTTCTCCTGCGATTGGATTTTCATATGTATATGTAAATCGATTGCAACTTTCTGGATTTCCATTGTTACTCTTTAAAATAGACATTGCATAGTGAAATGTCCCATCTTTAATCTTCATCAGACCAGAAATTCTTGGTGTATAGTTTGGTCCGTCTGGTTCAAACTCACGACTTCTTAAAGATTCTTCAAAGGTAAGTCCCTTTTCTCTTCCTTCATATACTGTGTCTGTCTGATCCCCGTTCGTAACGATCGTCTCGTCTCCAAGAACACGAACTGGTGCATAAATGATCAGGCTTGGATCTTCTAGTTTGGCAGGATCAAATGCCTGTGTGCGGATTCCTTCCCCTTCTTCTACAAAGACACGATTACGACTATTCTCACTGCGTCCCATGATAAAGTATGCAGTGACCGCTTTCTTCCCATCTTTGGATCTTCCGATGACGATTCCTCGTCCTGGGTAAGCATTTTCCTTTAATTCCTGAGCAAGAGCTAACTTCTTCATTGGTCTTAAATCTCCTTCTTTTGAAAATCTTGTTTTTTTATTTCTTCTATTGTATATAAAAAATGGATTGAATACAAGAAAAAACTAACAATTATATATCTTATTTTTTAGTTTTCGTCTAAAAAAACAGGTAGAAATTCCGCATAATTTATTATTTTAACATACAAAAAAGAATGGAACATCAATCCCTGACATTCCATCCTTTTTCTTATTTTATATTCAAAAATTACATTCTCTTGATTCGTTCAATAGCTTCGACTGTATTCTCATAGTTACCGAACGCTGTAAGTCGGAAGTATCCTTCTCCGCTTGGTCCGAATCCTGATCCTGGTGTTCCAACGACGTTGGCATCTTCTAACAGATGATCGAAGAATTCCCAAGATGTCATGTTATCTGGTGTCTTTAACCAGATATATGGCGCATTAACACCACCAGATACTGTGTATCCTGCATCCTGTAATCCGTTAAAGATTACTTTGGCGTTGTTCATGTAGTATCCAACCTGTTCTTTTAACTGAGCTTTTCCTGCTTCAGAGTAAACTGCTTCTCCAGCTCTCTGTACGATGTATGGAGCTCCGTTATATTTTGTTCCGTGACGTCTTGCCCATAACGCATGTAACTGTGTATCTCCACATTTTAAATCTTTAGGGATAACAGTATATCCTAAACGAACTCCTGTAAATCCTGCGTTCTTAGAGAAACTCTTTAATTCGATCGCACATGTTCTTGCACCTTCACATTCATAAATTGTATGTGCAACGTTATCTTCTGAGATATATGCTTCGTATGCTGCATCATAAATGATCACGCAGCCATTCTTGTTTGCATAGTCTACCCATCCCTGTAACTGGTCTTTTGTGATTGTTGATCCAGTTGGATTGTTAGGGAAGCAAAGGTAAATGATATCTGGCACTTCGCTTGGGAAATCTGGTGCGAAGTTATTCTCTGCTGTACATGGCATGTAGATAACATCGCTCCATGTTTCTGTTGCTTTATCATATGTTCCGGCTCTTCCTGCCATAACGTTTGTATCTACATATACTGGGTATACAGGGTCACATACGGCAATCTTGTTATCCTGTGCAAAGATTTCCTGAATATTTCCAGAATCACATTTTGCTCCATCACTTACAAAGATTTCATCTGCTTTGATATCTGCTCCACGATCCTGATAATCATTCTTTGCGATTGCATTTCTTAAAAATTCATATCCAAGGTCTGGTGCGTATCCGTGAAATGTTTCTGCATGTCCCATTTCATCTACTGCTTTGTGTAAAGAGTCAATGATCGCTGGTGCCAGAGGCTGTGTTACGTCTCCAATTCCTAAACGAATAATATTTTTGTCAGGGTTTGCCTCGGAATATGCATTTACTTTTTTCGCAATTGTAGAAAATAAATAACTTCCAGGCAGTTTCAAGTAGTTGTCGTTAATTTTAAACATAAATTCCTCCTAGTTTTGATATGTTAATGATTCTTTAATCATCTTTGCCATTTCGATAAGACCCACTCCACTGTTCATGCTTCTTTGTTGTATATATGCGTGGGCTTCACTCTCTGTAATCTGATTATTCTGCATCAGTAATTCTTTGACTTCTTCCAGAAGACGGACTTCTTCTCTCGTACGTTGTTTTGGACGTTGTTTTCTTCGTCTTTGCTTCTCAGAAATTTCGGTAACGATCTCTCTCGTTTTCTCGACTAATTCATACCCTTTTAACGGCATCGAAAGTCCTATGACATTCGGATACACGCAGTCATCTAAATATTGGCGAGAAGCGATCAGCAACATCTTGACCTCTTCAGAAAGATATTCTCTTAATTCACTGTAGATCATATCGGAACATTTGTATCCGCAGACGACTAGTCCTTCTTCAACACCTTCCATACGCTGGACTACCTGTGCACCCGTTGCACATACAGCGGTCACTTCAAAACCACTTCTTACCAGAAGATTCCTAATGCTTCTGGCGACTTCTTGTTTCGGGAATAAAACGATGACGTTTACCAAGCTTCTCACCTCCCGTATCATGTATATATCAATCATTAGATCTTGTATAAATAACGATCGACTTCCCATTGTGATACGAACTTCTGGTAAGACTCCCATTCAGCACTCTTAGCTTCAACATACTTGTTAAAAATATGATCTCCTAAAAGTTCTTTCATATAAGTGCTTTGTTTGAAAATCTCAAGAGCTTCTTTCATATCTCTTGGCAGTGTATTAATCCCTGCTTCTTGTTTTTCTCCCTCAGCCATCTCATACTGATTCTTCATGGAACCTTTTCCTGGTGTTAATTTGCGCTTGATTCCATCTAATCCTGCTGCAAGGCTGACTGCCAGTGCAAGGTAAGGATTCGCAGCAGAATCAGGGCTTCTAAATTCAAGCCTTGTTCCGCTTCCACGGGCTGCTGGTACTCTGATAAGTGGACTTCTGTTCGATGGTGACCACGAAACATCCACAGGTGCCTCATATCCTGGCACGATTCTCTTATAAGAGTTTACCAGTGGATTTGTAATCAGACACATCTCATTTGCATGTTCCATAACTCCAGCCATGAAGTGAAAAGCCTCCTCACTGATTCCAAGATCATTCTTAGAATCAGCAAAAATATTCTTTCCATTCTTCCATAAAGACATGTTAAGATGCATTCCTGAACCGTCCACTCCAGTGATCGGTTTTGGCATAAAACTTGCATAAAGTCCATGTCTTTTAGCAATATATTTTACGATGAATTTAAATGTGAGGATGTTATCGGCCGTTCTTAAGGCATTGTCATACTTAAAGTCGATCTCATGCTGTGCTGGTGCAACTTCATGATGAGATGCCTCGATCTCAAATCCCATATCTTCAAGATTCAAGATCATATCTCTTCTGGCACTTTCTCCTAAATCTAACGGAGCTACATCAAAATATCCGGCTTTCTCATGAGAAACCGTCGTTGGGCGGCCTTCTTCATCTGTGTGGAATAAGAAAAATTCACATTCCGGACCGACGTTAAATTTATAACCCATTTTCTGGCACTCAACCATCACTCGTTTTAATACATTTCTTGGATCTCCAGCAAATGGAAGTCCATCTTGTCCGTATACATCACAGATCAATCTTGCCACGCGGTTTCCTCCCGCATTCCACGGGAAGATTGCAAAGCTGTCAAGATCTGGATATAAATACATATCTGATTCTTCAATACGGACAAATCCATCTACACTAGATCCATCAAATGTACACTTATTATCCAACGCTTTCTCAAGCTGTCTTGCGGTGATCGCGACGTTCTTCATTGTTCCGAACAAGTCAGAAAATTGTAGTCTGATAAATTCGACATCATTTTCTCTGACGAGGTCTATCACATCCTGTTTTGTGTATCGACCCATAACATCACTCCTTCTTACTTCTTAATTAAATCTGTGCGATATCAACTACGCTGAGCTGATCTCTGTTTCCTGTTTCCAAACTAGTCAGTAGAGCATCTGCCGTATCAAGACTTGTAAGGCATGTTACTCCTGTTTCAATCGCGTAACGGCGGATCAGGAATCCATCTCTGCTTCGACCTACACCCTGAGATGGTGTATCAATGACTAAGTCAATTTTATCATCTAAAATAAGATCTAGCAAGTTTGGAGATTCTTCTTCTAATTTATTAATCTGTTTTGCATGAACTCCAGCTTCATTTAAGACTCTGCAAGTGCTCTTTGTTGAGAAAATCTCATATCCTAATGCTTCAAATCTGCGTCCAATATCAATCGCATCGATCTTATCGGAGTCTTTCACTGTTAAGATCATCTTCTTGTATTTTGGAAGATTTACTCCAGCTCCTAAGAATGCTTTGTATAACGCTTCATGGAAGTTCTTAGAAATCCCAAGACATTCACCTGTAGATTTCATTTCAGGCCCAAGACTGATCTCTGCTCCTCTTAATTTTTCAAAAGAGAATACTGGTTTCTTCACTGCATAGTATTCAGATTCTTTCTGAAGTCCTGGTTCATATCCAAGATCTCTGATCTTAGCTCCAGTGATCACTTTCGCTGCTAATGCTACGATCGGAATACCTGTAACTTTACTGATGTAAGGCACTGTACGGCTGGATCTTGGGTTTACTTCGATAACATATACTTCATCATCTGCTACGATAAACTGAATGTTGATCAGTCCGATAACATGTAATGATTTTGCAAGTTTTCTTGTATATTCTGCAATGATTCTCTTAATTCTATCTGTTAAATTGATAGATGGATATACGGAAATACTATCTCCTGAATGGATTCCAGCACGTTCCACATGTTCCATGATTCCTGGGATCAGGATATCTGTTCCATCACAAACAGCATCGACTTCGACTTCTTTACCAACCAGATATTTATCGATCAGAATTGGATGTTCCTGTTCGTAACGGTTGATAACTTCCATGAATGCCGTAATATCTTCATCAGATACAGCAATCTGCATTCCCTGTCCACCAAGTACATAAGAAGGTCTTACAAGAACTGGATATCCAAGTTTATGAGCAACTTCTAATGCTTCTTCACATGTAAATACTGTAGTTCCTTTTGGTCTTGGAATACAGCATTCTTCCAAGATCTCATCGAATAATTCTCTGTCTTCGGCTGCATCGACATTTTCAGCACTTGTTCCAAGGATTGGTACTCCCATCTTCATCAGTGCTTCTGTTAATTTGATCGCTGTCTGTCCACCAAACTGTACAACCGCACCATCTGGTTTTTCAAGATCTACGATACTTTCTACATCTTCTGCTGTTAATGGCTCGAAGTAAAGTTTATCAGCAACGTCAAAGTCTGTAGAAACTGTTTCAGGGTTGTTGTTTACGATGATCGTCTCGTATCCTTCTTTACTTAATGCCCATACGCTGTGTACAGAACAGAAGTCAAATTCGATACCCTGACCGATACGGATCGGTCCAGAACCAAGTACCATGACTTTTTTCTTTTCGGATGTTTCTTTCACTTCGTTCTCACCATCATAGCAAGAATAGTAGTAAGGTGTTGCTGCATCAAACTCGGCTGCACATGTATCTACCATCTTATATGCTGCATGGATATTATATTCATTTCTTAATTCTTTGATCTCACGCTCTGTCTTACCTGTTAAGCTTCCGATCACCTTGTCTGGGAATTCTAAGCGTTTTGCTTCCTGTAATAATTCTTTGTCTAATGTATCAGCTTTGGCTAATTTCTTTTCCATCTCAACTAAAACTGCAATCTTATCTAAGAACCAACGGTCGATCTTTGTAATATTAAAGATCGTATCGTAATCAAATCCACGACGGATCGCTTCTGCGATCACATAGATACGAAGATCATCGATCTTTTCAAGTTCTTTTAATAACTCATCGTCTGTTAATTTATCGTAATCACCGAAGATCAAACTGTCCACATGCTGCTCTAAGGAACGGATCGCTTTCATTAATGCCCCTTCGAAGTTTGTTCCGATACTCATAACTTCTCCAGTTGCTTTCATCTGAGTTGTCAGAGTACGTTTTGCATGAATAAACTTATCGAATGGAAGTCTAGGCATTTTAACAACACAGTAATCAAGCATTGGCTCAAAACTTGCATATGTTTTCTTCGTTACTGCATTTTCAATCTCATCTAATGTATATCCGATTGCGATCTTTGCTGTTACTTTCGCAATTGGGTATCCTGTTGCTTTGGAAGCTAAGGCTGAAGAACGGCTGACACGAGGGTTTACCTCAATAACGCAGTATTCAAAGCTGTCTGGATTCAATGCGTACTGTACGTTACATCCACCATGAACATCTAATTCTGTGATGATGTTTAATGCAGATGTACGAAGCATCTGGTATTCTTTATCTCCTAAAGTCTGAGATGGAGCTACTACGATACTGTCTCCTGTATGAACACCAACTGGGTCGATGTTTTCCATGTTACAGATTGTAATACATGTTCCATTTTCATCACGCATTACTTCGTATTCGACTTCCTTCCATCCACCGATGTAACGTTCTACTAATACTTCACCTACACGACTTAGACGAAGACCATTCTCAAGGATCGTCTCTAATTCTTCCTGGTTATGGGCGATTCCTCCACCACTTCCTCCAAGTGTATATGCTGGACGAAGTACTGCTGGATATCCGATCACTTTAGCGAATTCCACACCATCTTCTACTGTTTTAACAACCTGTCCTGCGGCGATCGGTTCCCCGATCTTTTCCATTGTCTGCTGGAATTCTAAACGGTCTTCTGCTTTTTTGATCGTAGATGGAGATGTACCGATCAATTTCACTCCGGATTTTTCAAGGTATCCGCTCTCTACTAATTCCATGGCCAGATTTAAGGCTGCCTGTCCACCAAGTGTTGGAAGGATGCTGTCTGGTTTTTCTTTTTCAATGATCTTTTCGATGACAGAAGCTGTTAATGGCTCGATATATACTTTATCTGCAATGTCTTTATCTGTCATGATCGTTGCAGGGTTTGAGTTTACTAAGACTACTTCCACTCCCTCTTCCTGAAGTGCTCTACAAGCCTGTGTTCCTGCATAGTCAAATTCTGCTGCCTGTCCAATAACGATCGGTCCTGATCCGATTACAAGTACTTTCTTTATATCTTCTCTCTTAGGCATTTTTTGCTCCTTTCATTCTATCCATAAATTCATCAAATAAGTAAGCTGTATCCTGTGGTCCAGGGCATGCTTCTGGATGGAACTGAACTGTTCGAATGTTTTTATTTTTATAGTCTAATCCTTCGATTGTTTTATCATTTACATTAATAAAGGAAACTTCTGCAACATCTGGATCAATTGTTTCTTCCTTGATCACATATCCGTGGTTCTGAGAAGAAATATAAACTCTTCCGCTCTTTAAGTCTTTCACCGGATGATTTCCTCCACGATGTCCCCAACGCATTTTTTCTGTGTCTGCACCTGTTGCAAGTGCCATCAACTGATGTCCTAAACAGATTGCAAAGATAGGTACCTCGCTGTCATATAATTTCTTAATCTCTTTGATGATCTGTACACATTCTTTTGGATCTCCAGGTCCGTTTGATAACATGATACCGTCTGGCTGATCTCCTAAGATTTCTTCTGCTGTTGTATCTGCTGGATAAACTGTTACATCACATCCACGTTTTTCTAAAGAACGAATAATGTTATTCTTTGTTCCAAGGTCTAATAATGCAACTTTAAATCCATCTCCATTGAAATGTTCTTTTTCTGTTCTGGAAACAGTTTTTACTGCATCTGTTACTGTATATTCTTTTAATTTTGGAAGGATTTCATCTAAATTGAAATCAGGATTTGTGGTGATCATTCCACCCATGCATCCATGTTCTCTTAAGATCTTTGTGATAGCTCTTGTGTCAACACCACAAATACCTGGGATGTCATGTTCTTTCAGATAATCTTCTAAGTCTTCTTCTCTTCTGAAGTTGCTTGAAGTTCTTGAGATTTCTCTTACGATAAAGGCTGAGTGCCAAGGTTTTTCAGATTCGATGTCCTCTAGACATACTCCATAATTTCCAATCAGTGGGTAAGTCATTACGACTCCCTGTCCCTGATAGGAAGGATCTGTTAATACTTCTAAATAGCCTGTCATGGAAGTATTAAATACGACTTCACAGATCACTTCTTTTTGGGCTCCAAAACTTTTTCCCTCAAATACGTGTCCGTCTTCCAATATCAAAAATGCGTTCATGTAATTTTTCCTCCTAAAAAGTCTCTTTCATAGGGTTGTATTTTGTCAGGAAGAACTAACTTCCTATTTATAAAATAAGAGTTTTGCCAAAACCCTTGATTTTATATAAAAAAAAGAAATACCCTAAAATAAAAATTACAAAGCTAAGTATTGGAAATTCAGCGATCTTGTCCTTCCAATACCCAAGTTATTTTTTATTTCAGAAATATTTCTCTACAAATTGTAAAAATTTTATCATATATTTTTTGTCGTTGCAAGTACTTTTTTGTATTTTTATATGTTTTTTTCTTTATGCATCCGCTCTTCACTCTCTCTTTTAGAAAAAACACATCCGCAGAAATTCTGACGATACAAATTATATTCTTTCGATAATTGAATAGATCTCTGATAACCACCTTTCTTTTTAAAATCAGATGGAAGAAATCTGACTCCTGCTAATTCTCCTGCTTTCTGTCCAAGTTCATTCAGCCATGCAGCATTTTTTAATGGACTAATCGTAAGGGTTGTTGTGAAATAATCATATCCACCTTCTTGGGCAAGTTTTGCCGCCTGATCCAATCTTAATTTGTAACAACGATAACATCTCTTACCACCTTCTGGTTCCTGTTCATAGCCCTTTGCCATATCAAAAAAAGTCTGCGGGGCATATCCAGCATCGATCACTTTAATAGGAAGATTCATTTCACTGACCAGACGCTGTTGTTCGTGGACTCTTTTTTCATACTCTTCTTTGGAGTCGATATTTGGATTGTAGTAGTCAATGGTGATATCAAAATATTGGGAGAGATATTCCATGACATAGCTGCTGCATGGCGCACAGCAACTGTGGAGTAATAGGGTTGGTTTGGTTTCTCCTAAGTTTTCGATTACTTTATCTAATTGTTTTTGGTAGTTTATTTTGTTCATTGGTTGTCTCTTTCTGATTTTGTTTTTTACTGTTTTCTTTCTATTATACTAGTATTTATATAAAAAGAAAACACCGGCAGTTAATTGTTAGCACTCTTTTTTAATGAGTGCTAATTTTTACTTGACTTTTATCAACTTTGGTTCTACAATACTCTTTGTAAAAGTTCTATTTGACATAGAACACTTGATTAAGATCATAATATTTTTAGATAAAGGAGTGTACAAATTATGGCAGAAAAAAAGGGAACTCTTTCCATTAACAGCGATAATATTTTCCCAATCATTAAGAAATGGCTTTATTCCGATCACGATATTTTCTTCCGTGAATTAATCTCTAACGGATGTGATGCCATCACAAAATTAAAGAAATTAGATATGATGGGAGAATACAATTTCCCAGAAGGACATAAAAACAAAGTTGAAGTTATCCTTGATCCTGAGAAGAAAACTTTAAAATTCATTGATACTGGTCTTGGTATGACTGCTGATGAAGTTGAAAAATACATCACTCAGATTGCATTTTCTGGTGCAACTCAGTTCTTAGAACAGTACAAAGACAAAACAGAAGGTGACCAGATCATCGGACATTTTGGTCTTGGTTTCTATTCTGCATTTATGGTAGCGGACGAAGTTACGATTGACACTCTTTCTTATAAAGAAGGAGCAGAACCTGTTCACTGGACTTGTGATGGTGGTACAGAATACACAATGGCAACAGGTACAAAAGAAACGGTTGGTACAGAGATCACTTTATTCTTAAATGAAGAAAGCACAGAATTCGCAAATGAATACCGTGCAAGAGAGATCATCGAGAAATACTGCTCTTTCATGCCAACAGAGATTTTCTTATCTGTAGAAGGTGCCGAACAAGAATTTGAGACAATCCCAGAAGATCAGGTAAAAGACGATGATGTCGTTGTAGAACACATCCATGAAGATGCAAAAACTGAAGAAAAAGAAAACGAAGACGGTACAAAAGAAACTATAGAAGTTTCCCCTGCAAAAGATCTTGTTAAGATCAATAAACGACCTGTTTCTTTAAGTGATACACATCCTCTTTGGAATAAACGTCCAAATGAATGTACTGATGAAGAATACAAAAACTTCTACCACAAAGTCTTCCATGACTTCAAAGAACCATTATTCTGGATCCATCTGAACATGGATTATCCATTTAACTTAAAAGGTATCCTTTACTTCCCTCAGATCAATACAGAATATGATTCTATCGAAGGAACAATTAAATTATATAACAATCAAGTATTTATCGCCGATAACATCAAAGAAGTCATTCCTGAATTCTTAATGTTATTAAAAGGTGTGATCGATTGTCCTGACCTTCCACTGAACGTATCAAGAAGTGCTCTTCAGAACGATGGATTCGTGAAGAAAATTTCTGATTACATCACAAAGAAAGTTGCTGATAAGTTAACTGGTATGTGCAAGACAGACCGTGAATCTTATGAAAAATACTGGGATGATATCAGTCCATTTATCAAATTTGGATTTATCCGTGACCAGAAATTCGCAGATAAGATCAAAGATTACATCTTATTTAAGAACATGGAACATAAATATGTAACATTAAGCGACCTTGTTCCAGCTCCTGCAAATGATGACGATGTGACAACTTTATACTACATCACAGATGAAGTTCAGCAGAGCCAGTATATCAATATGTTCAAAGAACAGGATATGGATGCTGTCATCTTAAATCACAACATTGATTCTGCATTTATCACACAGATCGAACAGCAGAATCAGCATATCAAATTTAAACGTATTGATGCGGATGTCGAAGATGCTTTAAAAGAAGATGTGGATGCAAAAGATTTAGAAGAAATCAAGACTTCTTTAACTGACCTGTTTAGAAAGACTTTAAACAAAGAAAATCTTGAAGTTCACGTTGAAAAATTAAAAGATGCAAAGATTTCTTCTATCATCACTTTATCTGAAGAAAGCAGACGTATGCAGGATATGATGAAGATGTATGCAATGCCTGGTATGGACCCTAATATGTTTGGTGCTCCTGCACAGGTTCTGACTCTGAATGCAAATAATACACTTGTGAAATATCTGTTTGAACATGAAGATGCTGACAATGCGAAGATTATTTGCGAACAGCTGTATGATCTTGCCATGTTAAGTCATACAACATTAGCTCCTGAAGAAATGACAAAATTTGTTCAGAGAAGTAATGAGATCATGGAAATGATCGCGAAATTTTAATTTGTAGTTGGCCAACTGTAGATTTTGAGTATATGATAAAAAATAAATAAACGATCGGAAGAGCAGCTAGAGAATTTTCCTCACGTTTTTTACAGATCGCTGATCCGCCGGCTTTCCT
>ENA-ORVG01000132-ORVG01000132.1-human-gut-metagenome-genome-assembly--contig:-NODE-132-length-101017-cov-4.738664_pt1 | contig 101017 bp, 96 predicted proteins | sample MGYA00242091_ERZ509233 | MGnify/ENA primary metagenome ERZ509233 (study PRJEB26280, sample SAMEA2338840) | human gut metagenome | biome: human gut; feature: human-associated habitat; material: faeces... | reverse complement strand
TTCCATGATTGAAAGATTGTTTTATTGAAATATTGATTTCAAGATTGCTAGATAGTCGGTCAGTTGCGCAGATAGTCACCCAGCGATGAAATGCTTAGTACATCTTTTCCCGGATCATAATCTATATAGAGCCGTTTGGATGCAGTGGTAATAAAATACTGGTTACCATCTTGCTGTATCTCATAAGTAGCGGGTGAAGCCTGTTTAGTGGTTTCCGATACATAGATAATAGAGAGAAGATAATCTTTGTCGTTCCGATAGATGATAACCGTAGGATTCAGATTAATGCTTTCCCATGTGCCGACAATGGAGAACAGGTTGAAAGACGGATAATCTTCTTTAGTTCTTTTCATAAGGCATGATTTGTTTGGGTGATTGATTTTGTGTTTCACTATCCATAATAATTCTTTCAATATCGGAAGACTTATAATAAATCTTGCTCCCTATTTGAGAATAAGCCAGTCGCCCACTACTTCGGTAATATTGTAGCGTTCGTTTACTAAAGCCTAGCAACAAGCACACCTCCTGACTATCCAGCCAGTTTTCTACTTTTTGAGTATGAGTATTGCACAAACTCTCTATCCGTTTGGCAAACTCCATGAACTTCTCGCAGATATACGAGAATGTTCTTTTTTCGATGGTTACTACTTCCATACTCTTTTAATTTTTAATGGTTTATAAAACGTGTTGATTCTATTTCACCAGCAAATGAAAGAAGAATCAAAAGCCATTTTTCAAACTGTCTGGAAGTGGTAGGATAAAGCTACTAATGTCTAACTACCTAAATGTATATATAAGAATCTGGGGAAGTTAAAATAGCAAACTCACTATCAGAATCGCTTAATAAAAACAGATAAAAGGACGCAAAAAACTAGTTATGAACTTACATCATAGTCTATAGCCTGTTTTTATTTGCTTCATTATTGTAATGCGGAGATTAAGCATTATATTTACCGCAATATGTTCAGCAGACACATAGATGTAAAATGAGAGAAAGTGAAATTATATATCCGTCACTATCGCTTTCCCAATATATTAAATATTATTGGGTGCTAAAGACCGATGAAATAGAACCAGTAAGGATTCAAACTATTCCATCGGGCTGTGCACATCTTGTTTTTCATCGAGGTGACAATTTGAACATCCAATCAAAGGGTGTACAGCCAAGGAATTTTATTCGAGGGCAATTTTCTGTTTATGGGAGTTTAGCTTCTAAAGGTAATATTGATATGATTGCGATTATATTTCATCCTTTGGGTTTAAACCCTTTTATACAATGCCCTATGAGTGACTTATATAACCGTTACATAGACATTGAAGATTTAGAGGATATAGAATTAAACCATCTTAAAAATTCCATTTCCAGCGAAAGAAACGTTCAGACTTGTATTCAGTTTATCGAACTCTTTCTCATGAAGCGGCTGATTGATATAGATTACAATCACAAAAGGGTACAGAATTCTATCAGCCAAATAATCAATCAACCGCAAATAGAGGTGAATACTCTTGCTGAAAGTGCTTGTTTAGGATATAGGCAGTTTAAAAGAATATTTACCAAACATGTAGGGATGAGCCCTAAAGAATATTACAGAGTAGTCCGTTTTCAGCGAGTTCTGTATCTATTACAGAATAATCCGGAAATAGAGATTGCAGATCTGACTTATTCCTGTGGCTTTTATGATCCTTCGCACTTGGTAAAGGACTTTAAGGAGTTTTCAGGTTGTTCGCCAACTCAATATTTATCTTCCCATTCTCCTTATTCTACATTCTTCTCCGAAGACTGTAGGCTTAATGTTATCACATCCAATCGTTTTGCATAGCTTCGATTTGTATAAAGTCAGTTTTTTACAAGTGAACGATAGGCAAAAGCCTTATTTTTACAGAAGAATTTAAAACTGAAATATGATGCAAAGAACTAATTTTAGCTATATAACCGATGGAATTGCAAAGGTTATTGAAACGGAAGAGAGGTTGTTAAACGACTTGTCTGTAGAAGTGGTAACACAAAGAATAAACAAGCAAAATCGTACCATCAAGCAGATACTCGGTCATTTGATTGATTCGGCATCTAACAATCACCAACGAATGGTGCGCCTGCAATACAGCAAAGACCTGCTTTTTTTCCCTGATTATCGTCAGGATAATGACCTGTGGATAGCTCTGCAAGATTATCAAAATGCAGATTGGGCTAACTTAATCCAATTATGGAAGTTTTATAATTTACATATCATTCACGTTATTCATTCCGTAGATGTAACGAAATTAGATAATTACTGGTGTGATTTTGAAGGAACTAAGGTTACACTAAAAGAAATGATAGAGGGTTATTTAGATCATTTACACCTGCATATGAAAGAAATTCATGAACTAACTGAAAGCACTATTCAATAAACTATTGAGTTATTTGCAACAAGTATAACATATTGGAGTATATTCCTGACAGTTAGAGTTTTGCAAAACAGAAAGCCTAAATAGAGAATGGATAAAGAACGTATGAACTACCCTAGTCCGTTATGTTTTTCCGTTGTTGCAAATAACTCTTTTTCATACTATAGAATATTTTATCGAACTCGTGAAGAAGAGTAGTCCATCAAATTTGTTTTCAGAAAAACATTAAAATATATCGCGATTTAAATAGAAATCGCTATTTTAGCACACTGAACCAATACACTCTATATGTAGATACGCGGATATTCTATCCATACAAACTTTTAGTTATAGCAGAAAAACTTTCTGTTACTTGTTTGCGTATCATTTCCTACGTTTTAGCAATATTATTTTTAGCCCGAAAAAGGTGCGTAAATTTCTATGTTTGTAACGGATAGTTGTATTTCTTATCCTATTATGGGATTTTTAAAATAACAAATATTCAAAATACAAATGAGAATCATCAACAAAAAACCAGTTCTATTTGAAAAGTCCAATCATAATATTTGGACTGATCCTTATATTCAGCAGCAAATATTAAAAAAACATCTCGATTTTCAGTCTGATGAAGCTAGCCGAAGGCAAGAATCTGTTTTAAAGATAGTGAATTTTGTTCTTAAACATTCAAAACCTAAAAGTCATTTACTTGATTTGGGATGTGGACCGGGATTATATACGTCACTTTTTGCAGATGCAAATTATATTGTAACAGGTATTGACTTTAATAAGTCTTCAATAGAGTATGCTAAAAGAAAACGGAATGGAATAAAATACATTCTGAATGACTACATTAATGATTACCCCAATGGCAATTACGATACTATAACCATGATCTATTGTGATATGGGAACTCATTCCGATAGTGACCGTGATCGATTACTGGATAATATATATCACTCTCTTACTAATGGCGGAACTTTTATTTTTGATGTTTTCTCGGAAAGGATAATTAGTGACAGACGAGAAAGTAAAAATTGGGAATACGCACCTCACGGTGGTTTCTGGGATGAAAATGAATATCTGCTTTTGAGTCAAACATTCCATTATCCTAAGAACAAAGTATTTGCATATCAACATAACTTGGTACTCGAAGGAATAATCAAACATTTTATTATTTGGGAAAGATATTATTCAGAGAAAGAAATAACAGACATATTAGAAAAGGTCGGATTCCGCAAAATAACAATTTATAGAGATTTACTCGGTAAGAACAATTTCACATCAAGCAGTGAAATTTTCATAGTTGCAGAAAAGTGAAATGTTTGATTATATGTAACCTATCCATTTAAAGTATAAGTGAAACGTTTCTTAGAAACAAAGTTATTCAAACTACTCTCTTGCTCTGTTAATGGCAATGAGATTAGCCATATAGAATTATCAATGGCTTATGATGATTTTGTACGGCAACTCCTTTTGTTTTGTCAGGAAGAACAGAATATTATATTATTATGCTTTGCTATAAATTACACAGTAACAGAGGTAAAAGAATTGAATATGCGTCTAGAGATTAAGGATGATAAATCTTCACTTGAAATCCGGTTGTTAATAATCAAGGTATTAAGTATATTGGATTCTACTTTTAAGGTGATACAATTTCGCTTGGATAACCCTGATTTATTTCCGATAAACACAGAGAATAGTTTTGACCCTGATGTGTATTTAGCTAATGATGTTGATATGATTGATATAATGGAATTGATATGCGGTTTATTTTATTCACACTCCGTAAAAAACAAGATTGGAAATTCTGTAAATTTTTCAGAACTGGCACGGGTGTTTGAGAAAGGAATGAACTTTAAATTTGCAGACATATATAAGAAAAGGGATGATGTTTTTAAGCGTAAAGCCACAAAACTGACAGAGTTTCTAAATGAATTAATAATCGCTATCAAGATAGAAAGTAAAAATAGAGGGTATTTGTAAATCAGTAGTTTATCAATAATTTATGGGGGAATAGATGATCTACTCCCCTAATTTATTTGCGCCCGTTTGCTGAACTTTGCTTTATCAATCGATTGGAAATCTTAATGTTCAACTTAAAAATGAAGCAAAATGTATATTGACAACGAAGACTTTGAAAAGTGGATGGTGAAGTTATCTAAGAAACTCACTGAAATAGGGCAAAACCTAAAATCTCTTATAAACACCGATAAGGTACTGGATGATAATGAAAAGATACTCGACAATCAGGATTTAGCCTTTCTATTGAAAGTATCTTTCCGAACGCTTCAACGTTACAGGGTAAGCGGACAACTACCCTACTTTACCATTGGAAAGAAAACTTACTATCGAGCGAATGATATTCGGGCTTTTGTTCGTGAACGTGCCGACTCTCAAAGCTACAAACAATTTGAAAAAGCTAATCAATTTGAGAATCAGTCTTGAAAGCAAAAGGTAGCAGAGGAAAGAAGCCTGTGTTTAGGCTATTTCTCTATGCTGCCACCCCAATTTAGCTGAAACAGCTACGCCTTCCGGCTTCGCACGTTTCGCTAAATTGAGCAAGAGGGAACTGGACAAGTCCTGTTCTTTCCTCTTGCTCTGCGAGGCAAAGCCTTCGGCTTTAGCGTGTTACAAGAACACGCAGTAATGACACCTGTAATAAGTATTTTCTTTACAACGCTTATTATCAGGTATTTATCCACTCATATTTCTATAAAAAAGTAATTACTATGCCAAACAGCAGTCGAAAAACGATATTCACTACCATTTCCATTGACAAGGAAACGGCAGCTTTGGTAGAGAAGATATGCAAACGCTATTCACTGAAAAAGAGTGAAGTTGTAAAGTTGGCGTTCGGGTATATTGATAAGGCACATATCAATCCTTCCGAAGCTCCTGAATCCGTAAAATCAGAACTGGCGAAAATAAATAAGAGGCAGGATAATATTATCCGCTTCATTCGTCACTATGAAGAAGAACAACTGAATCCCATGATACGGGCTACAAATTCTATCGCTTTACGTTTCGATGCTATCGGTAAAACTTTAGAAACTCTTATTCTCTCTCAACTGGAAGCCAGTCAGGAGAGACAAACAGCCGTGCTTAAAAAGCTAAGTGAACAGTTCTGTAATCATGCCGATGTGATAAACAATCAGTCCAAACAGATAAATGCACTTTATCAAATACACCAACGAGATTATAAAAAACTACTCCACCTGATACAACTCTATTCAGAACTTTCCGCTTGTGGCGTGATGGATAGCAAACGAAAAGAGAGCCTAAAAGCCGAAATCATCAATCTGATAAATACATAGGATCATGCACATAGACTTTGCTCCGCCATCAAACGGAACATATAATAATTCTGGAAGCTGCCGACAACTAGCTAATTACATGGAACACGAAGATTTAAAAAGGATAGAAAAGGGCATCTATACCGAAGGCTTTTTTAATCTGACAGAGGATAATATCTATAAATCTAAGGTCATAAAAGATATAGATAGCAATATCGGGCAGTTCTTAAAGACGGATGCTAAGTTTTATGCTATCCATGTCAGCCCATCAGAAAAGGAACTTCGAGCAATGGGGAACACCGAACAAGAACAAGTCGAAGCAATGAAACGCTATATCCGTGAGGTGTTTATCCCAGAATATGCCATTAACTTCAACAAAGAACTATCCGCTTCGGATATAAAGTTTTACGGGAAGATTCATTTTGATCGTAACCGTTCAGATAATGAACTGGATATGCACTGTCATTTGATTGTAAGCCGGAAAGATCAATCGAATAAAAAGAAGTTGTCACCACTTACTAACCACAAAAACACTCAAAAAGGAACAGTAACAGGAGGTTTCAACCGTGTGAACTTGTTTAAACAGGCAGAGCAAGGGTTTGATAAGCTATTCGACTATAACCGCCAACAAATAGAATCGTTCTTTTATTACAATACGATGAAAAACTGTTCTATACCCGAACAGCTTGCTGTCCAAGAGCAAGAATTTACTGGCGATAAGAACAAAGAAGAATTCCAATCCAATGAAAGAAAAATAGAAATCAGCCTAGATAGTAACCAAGAAAACTTGTTTTCTATCAATTTTGAAAACAAGAAAACTGACACTGTAACTTTCAATATAACTCCTTATATTACGACCAAACAAGAAAGTAATACTTCTATAAATCAAGATGAGGATCAAGTACTTGCTTCGTCTATCTCACTTGTTTCATCTAAAGCAGATTTACCATATAGTCCCGAAGAACAAAATAAAAAGCCTAAAAAGAAAAAAAGGAAATTGAAGCGAATAATTTAATCAGCATCATAAACTCTTTACACTTAATACCTCACTTACAACAATAACTGTTAACCTCTTATAGAAGCTAACTCATACAGATGTTGTAATAGCCTTGATTATTTTTAGATTTTATACAAAAAGATAAAAGCAATGATATATATTTGTAGAGAACACTAAAAAATATACGAAATGATACATAAATATGGTATAACGCCTCTTGCTGTATCTTATACAGACGTAGAGTTAAAGAATAAGATTTCTAACTTCATTGACTTATCAGACAATGAAGTTACCTATAAACGACTATGTCACTATATTCTTAATGAAGCAAAGAAAGAGGGTAAATTAAAAAAAGAGGCAAATACTGAATATAGCGAAATAGAAATGTTGCCTAGTGATGCAACTAAAATTAGCAGAATACTATGGCAGAAGATCTGGGACAAAGAAATTTTCATAGATTTCAACAAGAATCCATATAGCAGCAATTATCCCAATGATACAGTGTTTATAAAATACTAACTAACTTTCTATGATACATGAAGAATCAAATTATGACTGTTTCAAAAAAAGTCCGATTCTGTTGTTTTTTATAGATACAAAACTTATATTTGTGAAACATTGTAAATACGAGCTGTGTAATTCATCTATAGGAACTTGTAAGCATTAGACTCTCATTTATAATGAACATAATTGCTCACATAAAAACGACCATATGAAAAGAGAAAGTGTTTTAACTGAAAAAGACAAGGAATCAATAGAAATTGTACAGTTCATTTTTCATATTATAATTGAAAAAGATGCAAAACCTCTTTATCTAAATCAAGTGAGTTTAAATAACGAGCAAATCGAGTTCTTTAAAAAAAGGCTAATTGATGTTGCTCAAGGAATAAGATGTATTTTTCCTGATAAGCCAAATTCTTCTACATATAATTTTTGCAAAACAATTATAGAAGATGAATCTAGCTTTATCAAAATGTCCAAAAAACTAACATCATCATTTAAGGAGCAGCACAAAGGAAATACATCTGATGGAGTATTTATTGTATCTCAAGTAAAAATACGAGAAAATCCCGGTTTCATTTTTTTGATAAAAATAGATAACAGGCTAGTTTATCAATATAAAGTCAACAATGATAGAGCAACATTAAAAAGAATAAAAGATACTTTTGTTGAAGACACTAAAGCAATACAAAAGATGGCTTTAATATCAATATCTGATGTGTATGCATGGGAGGCTTTAGTGTATGAGCGAAATAGTGATTCTATAAAAAAGTATTTCAAGAATTTCTTAGCTGTAACAGAAAAAGATGACATATTTGATCTAACAAAGAAAACTTTGCGTGCTGCAACTCAATGGGCTAACCTCAATAAATCACTACTAAACAGTATCGATACAGCTGCTAACTATAAACAACGTGCAATTAATTATCTGACTAGCCATAGTATATTTAATTCTGATGAGTTTATTGATACAGTATTATATGATGAAGATGAAGAACGAAGAAGTAGAGCAAAAGCATCATTTAAAGAGTTTCTTCAAGAATTGGGTATCTATGGGCAAAACTACAAAATAAGCAGAAAAGCACTTGACAACAATACTCTAAAACACAAAAAAATAACAGCAGAAGGATTGACTATGTCTTGGACTGGCGATCCTGCTCTAGTCAATCTTACATTACCCAAAGAACGCGACCAAAGTGATGGTATGTATCATATAGTAATAAAGACAGACGACATTCAAGATATATCATTGTAAATATGCTAGACATAATATTTGACATATTAGATGAAATTATTTCACACAAAGGAGGTTTCGTTGAATCATGGGGTAATCTAACAATTAATGTTGGATATTACAATGAGCTACAAACTGATATTCAAAAGCTAAGTAATGAGTTAACGAATTATCACTATTTATTAGCCCCAAAAATCAACGTAGAAACTGATTCTATTGATATAGAAGAGATAGATGATTACTCTGGAAGTGATTTTATTATAATAATAAACAAATTAAATCTAAAAAGAATTGATGATTATGATATTCAATTCTTTTACAGTATTGATTACTTTGAAGATTGGATAAAAAGTATAAACCCTTTAAAGGTCACCTCTTATTGTAAATTAAAAATTATCGTATATAATTTAGATACAATAACAGGTGGACCAAATCTTCTTATTACAAATAACATAAATGAATCATTTGATAATAACATTACATTATTGCCATCCAATGAGATAGTTGCAGAACATGTTGTTATTCCCAATAACTCCAATTTGTGCTCCAATGTAAATGAGTACTTAATAACATTTGTCGAAAAAAGAAATCCTAAAAACAAGTATTACTCTTATTGTTTGAGAAATTCAGCTATTACTTTATGTAGTACATTTGTTAATGAACTAAATGAGCAATCAGTTATTCTACAAGGAGTAAAAAGAGTAAAACTTGCACTATGTAATGAGGAAACTCAATTATCGCTTAAATTCCTATTATTATTAAAAGAAATCATAGAATGGATTTATTTAGATGGGGATTCTGCTAAAATTGATATTAAGCGTAAACTTTTTCTAGATAGAGTAACATTAGACATTGACTATGAGCAACCATTACTAAATGAATTACCAATAGTTGCCAACAACGCCTTTGAACAAGCAAAAGAACGCTATAATTTTGTTATGCTTGAAAGAAGAGATGCATATGCAAAAGAGCTTACTAACCTTCTTAAAGATTTAAAGGCGCAATCTGATTTATATTCATCAAAAGTAAGATCTCTACTTGGCAATTTAACACGCGATGTTCTTGCAGGTATTCTTCTCATTGGTTTTACTATGTTTACAAAGTTCACGGAAATAGAAAAACTATCGAGATATGAAAATATTATTAATATAATCTTTTGCGGATTAGCAATATACTTTACTGCATCAGCAATAACACAAGCCATTATAGACACCTCTGACCTTATTCTTTCAAGAGTTGAACTTAATCATTGGTGCAAGTGTACCAGTGAAGTAATACCTAAAAAAGAGCTTAAAAATCATATCAGAAAGACTTTAAATCCACGAATTATAGTTACTATAATTATATATATTATTAATGATATTATACGCATTAATAATTTTTGCAACATGGAATTTTCCGAGTATATGGAATGAAATATTTAAATAATATGGAAATAAATAATTACGACATAAATCTTGATTCATTAGTTATTCATTGGGTAGGAAATAAATCCAATGATGATGGAATTACAATCTCAAAACACAAGGTGGAGTTAACAGAAAACACTTCTTCTATCTTGCTTAAATATTTTATATCCTCATTTAAGTACGATGATTTGTACAAATTCCATCATACCTCAAATCTTGAACTCAACGAAGTGTACAACTATGTATCAAATATATTTCAAAATCGTTCTTGTATATTGGAACAATCACAATTGCTAGCCAAATTTCTATATGAATTATCTACGCATCCTAATATAAAAAGTGGTGAATTTTATGTTGCCTATTTTACCAATTGTGAGGTTGAGAACATAAACACAGATGCCATTGGAATATTCAAATCAGAAAATAAAGAAACGTTCTTGGAAGTATATTCTGATAAAGAAAATTTTGCAATAGAATGTGGCAAAGGTATTAATATAAATAAATTAGATAAAGGATGCTTGATTTATAATATAGATAAAGACAATGGATATGTGGTTTCTGTTATAGATAATACTAATAAAAAAAATGAAGCAAAATATTGGATTAATAGCTTCTTGCATTTAGACAAATTGTCAAATGATTATCATAATACAAAAGCATTACTATCATTATCTAAAAACTTTGTTACAAAGCAAATTCCAAATGAATTCGAAATATCAAAAGTAGAACAAGCTGAATTATTAAATAATACAGTCAAATATTTTAAAGAGAACAATAGCTTCACTTTAGAAGATTTTTCGAAACAGGTCATTGGAGATCAAAAAATAATAGATAGCTTTAATAAATATAAAGAATCTTACGAGCAGAAAAGAGAAATATCAATTGAAGATAATTTTGAAATATCTGAAAATGCTGTAAATAAACAGGTAAAGGGTTTAAAAAGCGTAGTTAAACTGGATGAAAACTTTCATATATATATTCATGGGGATAATCAGATGATAAAAAGAGGATATGATAATGCATCAGGTCTATATTATTATCAGCTTTTTTTTAAAGAAGAAAAATAACGATGCATTTTTCTACATAATCACTAGAAAGTACTTATCTTTGCTTTCAGTATTCTCCATGAGCAAACTACCGCAAAAGCACGTAGCAAATTAGTGGGATAATTCATGGGATATGCTTGAAGCCAGAAATATAAAGTTTTAAATATCAGCATGGTAACTCTGCAAGGAGAATCCCAAGCGGATCACATAAGAACAAAGCCAAACGGTGACAAAAAAGAGACAAGTCCTACAATATCAACGTATTGTAGGACTTTTTTTATTGTTTCAGTCTTGCTTAAAAGACAAAAAAGGGGCACGAAAAGACACGGTTGAGTATCCAAATCGTACCCCCTTCCCCAAAAAACGATTAGGGGGTACGATTGTCGGAAATCACTATCTATGCAGAAGGTTTCAATCTCTGTATTGATTTTAGATATTATCATCTGAAACCTGTTTTACTGTGATTTTTTTATTAATGGTGGTTGAATTCAGTTGTTTACTTGAATACCTTTCTTCCATTTAAGAATAGCAAAGCAATACAAAAGTCATTCTGTAAAAGTATTTCAAAGTCCAAAACAGATACAGACACGATTTTTGTATATTTGCAGGATACAGATAACACCTAACAAGTATGAAAAAAGAAATCCTATATCAAGAAATAGCGAGAACTATTGCCTGTCAAATTAAGAAAGGCGTGTGGAAAGCTGGTGAGAAACTACCTTCTTTACGCACTATTAGCAATGAAAATGGTGTAAGTCTTAATACGGCAATTCAGGCATATTATGAATTGGAAAAAGACGGATTTATAATATCACGCCCAAAATCAGGGTATATTGTCAATTACAAACCCATACGCCTATCTGTTCCAGCGACAACACAACCGTCTGTAAAGCCTGAGAGCAAAGAGGTGGTAGATTTGATTGCTGACGTATACAGCTCGTTAGAAATAGGAGATAAATCGATCACTCGATTTTCATTAGGAATGCCCGAAGATATTTTATTACCAATTGCAAAACTTAATAAAGAACTTATAAGAGCTATGCAGGCACTTCCGGGTAATGGAACCCGGTATGATGAAACACAGGGAAATATGCGATTACGTAAATCTATAGCTCGTTTTACGTATAGTTGGAAGGGAAACTTGACAGAAGATGATATAGTGACAACTGCCGGAGTTACTAATGCGGTTGCTTTAGCTTTATCTGTAATTACTAAGGTAGGAGATACTATTGCGGTTGAAAGTCCGGTCTATTTTGGAATGTTACAATTAGCCAATAGTATGGGGTTACGTATATTGGAATTACCTACCAATCCAGTAACAGGGATTGATCCAGATGCGCTGAAAAAAGTTTTACCACAAATTAAAGCTTGCCTGCTTATAAGCAACTTTAATAACCCATTGGGAAGTTGTATGCCTGATGAACATAAAAGGGTAGTTGTTGATATGCTGGCCGGATATGATATACCTTTGATCGAGGATGATTTATATGGTGATTTATTTTTTGGAAATTCACGTCCTAAGCCCTGCAAGGCTTTTGACAAGAAGGGGCTTGTTTTATGGTGTGGTGCGGTATCTAAAACATTAGCGCCGGGGTATCGGGTAGGATGGATTGCTCCCGGCAAATTTAAACATGCTATTATTCGCCAAAAGAATATTCACCTTATTTCTACGCCTGCGCTTAATCAAGAAGCGGTTGCCAATTTCATGGAGAATGACAGATACGAAAACCATTTACGTAAACTGCGACAAGAATTATACGCAAACAGTATTCATTTTGCCCATTCCATCATGGATTACTTCCCCGAGAATACAAAAATTGTTACTCCACAAGGAGGATTTATGCTTTGGGTGGAATTAGACAAACAGATTGATACAACAGAACTTTATTATCGGGCTATGCAGCGAAAAATAAGCATAGCCCCCGGACGTATGTTTACATTACAAGAGCAATATACCAATTGTATGCGTTTAAGCTATGGACAACGATGGACTCCACTTCTTGAAGAACGCTTAAAACAATTGGGGGATATAATTAAAAATCACTTTAACTGATGTATGTATTCTTTTAGTACTTCCCCTATTACTTGAAGTCCTTTCATGATTCTATCTTCTGGCATATTAGAGTAATTTATTCTAAAAGTATTTTCTTTGTGCTCAACAGGATAAAATGAACTGCCGGGTACAAAGGCTATTTTCTGTTCAATGCATTTTTGCAGGATGTCATGCGCTGAAATATTTTCGGGTAATTCAATCCAAGTAAATAACCCGCCTTGAGGATGAGTATATTTTATGTCATTAGGAAAATAGCGTTCAATACATTCTAAAGCTATATCTCTGCGTTTTCTGTAGACTTCTACTATTTTGCTAATATGCTCATCAATATCATATCGTTTTAGATATTCGGCAATAGTCATTTGAGCTATTGTGTTACACTGCAAATCAGTGCCCTGCTTAACTAACACATACTTGCGGATAATATCTTTATCACCTGCAATCCACCCAATCCGAAAGCCCGGACAAAAGATTTTAGAAAAACTACCAGTACATAAGATATTACCTACCTTATCAAAAGACTTTATAGAGGGTAAAGACTCTCCTTCAAACCTTAATTCTCCATAAGGGTTATCTTCAATAACAGGAATATCATATAAAGCAGATAGTTCAGCCAGTTTTTTTCGTCTTTCCAAACTCCATGTTTTTCCAGTGGGATTTTGAAAGGTTGGTATTACATATATTAGTTTTATATTTTGAGTATTATTCAGTACCTCTTCCAAAGTAGCCATATCCATGCCTTCTTCATCTGTTGGAATTTCAATGAAGCTACTCCCATATGATTTGAATGCGCTAATTGCTGCTAAATAGGTGGGGCTTTCACACAATACGATATCACCATCGTCCAGAAATACTTTTCCGGATAAATCTAATCCTTGTTGCGAACCGTGAGTTATAAGAATATTATCCTTATCAAACGATGTCCCTAAGCGTTCATTCATTCGTTTGGCAATCCATTCACGTAAAGGATAATACCCTTCAGTAGTCGTATATTGAAGAGCTTTTGCTCCTGCTTCTTGCAAAACGACCTGATTCATTTTGTTAATTTCATCTATGGGGAATAGCTCAGGGGCAGGTAGTCCACCAGCAAATGAAATAACATCTTCCCGTTCTGTAACTTTGAGTATTTCTCTTATTTCCGAAGCCTTTATATAAGACATTCTCTTGGCAAATTTCAACTTCATAATCATTAAATATATTTGAAAACTAAAATAATGCAAAGTAAAGCATAATAGATAAATGAGAACAGATACAATTTGCACAATATCAGCGGGTACAGATTTTCGGAACCAAGTATTATCCCGATTGTATCGCCTACCGAAAGAATTAAACGGACAGTTATCAATAGAAAGACAGGACTGATACTTGCGTCGACAGTTATTCTAGCCGAACCTCAATTAACCAAGCGTGAGAAAGAAATACTAATATTAATTCGGCAAGGTTTTCTGAGCAAAGAGATCGCTTATAAGCTAAATCTTAGTATTTATACGGTAAATAATCACCGAAAGAATATATTGGCAAAGCTAAATGTAGATAATGCGATCGAAGCTATCAATAAGGCGGAAAATTTCGGTATTCTCTATTGATTACGATATCCAATCCAAACCACTAGCTAATATTGATATGATTGCGGTTATATTTCATCCTCTGGGGCTGAATCCATTTGTGCGATGCGCTATGAGTGAATTATACAATCATTTTTCTGCGGAAAAAGTAGTGCGGGTATCGTATGTAAAGAATACCCGCACTTTCTATTTATTTTGAAAAACGTAATTTTATAGTTCAAGATTCACTTCATTCATATTGATTTCAAGAGAGCGCCGCTATACCTGTTCCTATCAAGTTTGCGTTATTCATATTGTTGATATGGATTTCTATATCCGCTAATGCGGATTCATTAAGGAGTTCTTGTAATTTCTCCAGAACAAGAATGTTATAGTTTTTATCTTTTCTATTCTCGCTCCAAAATAGACTGCCTTCGGCTACTAGACAGATTTTTTGTATATCTTTATTATATGATCTCAGTAACTGAATAAGGCCCAGTAGCGATGCGGCGACTAATTGTGCTGATCTGTTGTAGATCCAATGAGCTACATCTACATATACGTCCTTGTGGATATCCGGATAGTTCATGATAGCGGTCAATTTTTGGGCATCGAATTTATTCTCAAACTCATCCAAAGGGAAAGTTGCTTTCAATATATAGCCTAGATACATACCCGAAACCGCTTTCTCAAACCGCTGTTTTCCAAGGCTGCCTGAAATGGCGTCAACCGTGTCATCGACTGTCGTGAGGAATGGAGGATGGAAGTTACCCGACTCTAGGTTGACAGGGACTAAGCCTTGTATATTATAACTCGGATCTAATTTCTTTATTTTATCCGCCGGAATGAAAGTGGCCATGTTGGTACCTGTTCCTACGATCAGACCGATATAGGCGTCATAGCTATTGTCGGTTAGGCCGGCAAACAAGCTGGCGATAGTATCGTTTAATACTTTAATACCTGTAAATTTGATTTTACAATGTTCGTTTAGGTAGTCGAGAAGTGGTTTGCCAACTAATTGCCCTACCATTTCTTTAATGTCGACTCCTTTTGTCCAACGTAACAATTTGGCGTCTCCACTGAGCACGGATTCTGCTGGATAAGAAAAACAATAGCCGATTGGCATTTCCTCATCCCGTTTTATCCCGACAATCATATCGGCTAATTCTTTAAATAGCTCCTCACGAGTATATCCCGGTGATTTCATGATCGACATGTCTTTTTTCCACCCATTGTTGGGATGGATGGTTGGTGATCCTTGTCCAAGATCGACGGTCGCTACTCTATAGTTGGTTCCTCCTAAATCGAGAACCAATGCTTTTCCATTAATATCAGAGGTTTTGGGAGAGATAAAAGTCGGTATACATTGTATCTCCGCATTTTCATGTTTTAATCCCTCTTCAACCTTTTCCCGAAATGAACTGGCTATCTCTTTGAGTTGGTCATTTTCTAACCAGAAAATATTTTTTTCCATAAGATTGATTTTTTGATTTTGAAATATCCTTGTTAGTGAATAACAATTTAGAAAGGGATTTGACTATCCTTATTGGTTGATTAAGTTAAGGAGATAAATTTCGGATACTGTGAAATTTGTCGTGTTAAATTTAAATTTTGTATAAACAAAAGGGTGACGATGTCTGTTTAAAACACCAAACAGATGATTTTATTTATTAATCTAAATTAAGATATATGATACCAAAAGTGGAGATAGAAGCAGGCAAGGCGGATTTAATCCGTGAGATTTTAGGCGTTAATGATTTGCAGGACATTAACTTGCTTGATGAGTACCGTGATATATTTATAAAATCACAAAAGTCTGCGTATAAGAATGAATCTGTTAATGATATTAATTGTACGGATTGAATTTTGCGAGAAGAATGTCTTATATACATGGCATAGGATGAGAATATATTATTCAATATTCTGTTTACTAGTATATTACAGTTTTCTTGTATTTCTTTCTTAGGAAACTACAGTTTCCCGCTAGGATAGAAACTGCAGTTTCTTATAGAGAAAACCGGAGTGTCTTTTAGGCTCGGTTTGTGTAAACGATAAGGAAAATTTACTACTTATCATTTACGGCCTTCCCATATTCCTCATCACTTACCGGCTCAAGCCAAGTATTTTTGTTGGTTTGGGGATTGCATTCTACGGCGATATGCGAAAACCAACTGTCCGGTGAGGCGCCGTGCCAATGCTCTACGTTTGGTGCGATTTCGACAACATCCCCGGGTAGTAAACGACGGGCGCTTTTACCTCGTTCTTGATAATAACCCACACCACCTACGGCGATGAGTATCTGCCCTCCTGTATGCGTGTGCCAGTTGTTTCGGCAGTTAGGTTCAAACGTTACGTTAAACATTGGTACGTTTAAATCCTTATTGCTTGTTAATGGCGCTAGCCAAGACTTCCCCGAGAAATATTGTTCAAACCCGGTGTTTTCATTTCCTGTAGGGAATTCACTAATTTTTGGAATTTCAGTTTTCATTTCTTGTGCGTTTATATTGCCAATGGAGATTAATGTGATCAACATGGCAATGGTTATTTTCTTTATATTCATATTTGTTTTCTTGATTTTATCCATATCACAAAATTATTTAAGATATTCCATTACTTTTGTATACCAATTACTGATAAGTGTAACAGAATTACTGATTTTACAATCTATAGAATCTTGAAGTTGATGGTTTTTAAACAAATATAGGGGAAATCTCAAATTGGCGAGATTGGACAATTGTCCGTCTGTTGGGATTATGTATTTTTGTCATCATAAGAATCTATAGGATGAAGCCTGATACGGAAAACATATATCAACGGAAAATCAATCAAGTAATTGATTATATCAATGCGAATTTGCATCTCCCTTTACGACTGGATATAATAGCCGGGCAAGTAAACGTGTCCGAGCAGCAGCTACTACGTATTATGAAAGGAGCCTTGAATGAGTCATTATATGCTTATGTGGCGAGGCAACGTGTAGAGCGAGCGGTTCTATATATGCATACGGAAGATATGAGTCTGGCAGATCTAGCGAGTCGGGTAGGCTATGATAACCCCCAATCTTTCTCGAAAGCGTTCAAGAAACAATTCAGCGTATCTCCGAAAGCTTATATGGATAAGTTGCGAGCACGTCTGAGAGAAGAGACCGAGAAGTGGAGTAATGCTTCGGTCGGGAAGGAGATTATTCCATCAGGGATGTTCGGTACGATTCGTTTGCAGAAAGGAAAATATGCGGTTTTCATATTAAAAGGTAGTTATGCGGGATTACAAGAACTATATAATACTATAAATATAGATTTCAATTATACCAAACGGCATGGAATGGCGTTTGAGGAATATGTGAGTTATTCGGAAGAGGATGACGATACCCAAGTGACAAAGATTTATATACCAATAAAATAAATTAGTATGGAAACAAAATTTTGCCAAAGCTGCGGTATGCCGCTGCAAAAGAATGAGGAGTTAGGAACGAACCATGACGGAAGCAAGAATGAGGAATATTGTTGCTATTGTTATAAGGACGGGGCCTTCACGATGGCCTGTACGATGGATCAGATGATCGATCATTGTGCCCAGTTTGTCGATGAGTTCAATAAAGATGCGGACTTTCATTATACGAAAGAGGAGGCCGTAGCGAATATGAAATTATTTTTCCCGACATTGAAGCGCTGGGCGGTGCGATAAGCCTCTATAAAAAGCGTCTATCTGCGCTTCGGCCTGCTGGATTAATTTCACTGGAATGCGGGGCTTCTTCTCGAAAAAGTCCATTTCTATTTGAATGGTGTTTTTTTTAATGGAGCGGCTCCAATTACCTATTATCTTTCCGTTATACAAGATAACCGGGTAGAAGGTACCGAATCGGTTGAACGCTTTTGGATGATGTTCTAGCGGCAATACGTCCGTGCGGTTTTTGTAACTGATCAAGTATTCATCGAAGGCGGGGAGGAGACGCAGTACAGGTTTGCTCTCATTTTTTCCTTTCCATGATTGGTGGATGAAATATTCACGGGAATCGAACGTCTCGGTTATTAACTCCGTCTTGATCAGATTGATAGCGAGCCTACACTCGGTAGCGGTTAGCCCGGACCACCAAACAAAATCCTGTAACTGGGCAGGGGAGTGGCTTTGAAAATATCTGGATGCCAATCTCGCCAGAGCCTCTTCCCTGCAAAGTTCACGAGTAGGAGGGACACGTTCGTCCAATAAGGCGTAAGTCGTTTTCTTTCCTTTATCGATCCCGCTACAGACGATGCCTTCCACCTCACCCCATGTAAGGAAAAGGTTTACGTGATCTATGGTGGGCAAAATCCCGGATTTTTGCAATTCCGTCGTTACTTCTTGTTTGGTCAGGCTTTTGTATCCTTCCAGTATCTTTCCGATCTGATCTAGGTATCTTGTGAACAGCGTTTTTTCTATCTTCCCGAAATGTCCCTTGGCGTACGACATAACGGCAGCCTTGATACGCTCGGAAGATAGCATAAGCATCCAACGGATATCCTCGGCGGCCACGAAATGCCAAGTAGGACGCATCACATGGGTACGTAGAATATCACCTTTGTGCAAAGCCTCATTTACCGTTTCAAGGGAAGAGGATCTCAAGCGAATACCGATCGCCCATTTGGCCATCTCATACTCCTGCGCCTGGATAGCGCCCATCCAAGAGACCAACTCTTTCGGGGACTCGAATCGGGGTTGTTCCAATTGTTGGCTAGCTACTCGTATATGTGTTATCATAATATATGAATATAAACGCAAATGTACGAAATAAAGCGTTAAACATCCCATAATCTTGAAGATATACTCATTCTTTTTGTACCTTCACGCTAGAAACAATTAGTGAAATTTATGACGATAGCGTATTTAAATGTGGCTACGGACCGGCAACACTTGGATATTCAAAGGGAAGAGATCTCTTCTTTTGCCGCGGCCAAAGATATCCATGTGGATAAATGGGTCATGGAAGTATCCGGAGAGAAAGCGAAACAGCCGGGACCAAAGTTAAAACTTGTTCTCGAACGCTTGAAGAAAGGGGATGCCTTGATCGTATCGGATATTACCCGTTTGTGTCTTACCTTATATGAGTTGATGGGGATACTTACCGTTTGCATGGAGAAGGACGTGACGGTCTATTGTATAAACGACCGTTATATATTCGATGACCGGATGGATCGCCAATTGATGATTAATGTCTTCAAGCAAGTAGACGAGATTGATCACAGTCTGGTTTCCATACGTACAAAAGACGCCTTGGAACAGGTGAAAAGTACGGGAAAGCGGTTGGGACGTCCTAAAGGCTCGGAATCCAAGTTGTTCTTCTTAGACGCCCATAAGGGGGAGATCATGAACATGTTGGAGCGGGGAGAATCGGTAGGATCGATTTGCGAGCATTTCAACGTCTCTAAGAATACTTTTTATAAGTATAGGAAGAAATTCTTCAGATCGTAAGGATTGGTTTTAATACCAATCCTTTCGTTTCATATATAGCCAAGTCAATACTCCGGTAGCTATCATGACGGCCCAAGCTATGAAATAACCGTAACGCCAATCCAATTCCGGCATTATCTTGAAGTTCATACCCCATACGCCCACCAAGAATGTCAAAGGGATGAAAAGGGTGGAGACAATCGTCAGCCGTTTCATGATGGCGTTCATCCTAAGATCGTTATTGGATATATAAAGATCGACAAGGGAAGAGGTGATTTCCCGGCAGCTTTCCGTTGTTTGGATAACGAATTGGAGTTGGTCTTGCAGGTCATTATAGATCGGCAGGATATCCGGGGTGATAATCCCGTTCTCTGTTCGTAATAGTTTTGAGAATTGATCTTTCAGCGGTAGGCTATTCTTACGGATAATCATGTACTCATGGCGGTGTTGTTGGATTAGGGAACCCATATTACCCTGATCGTTCTTAGGATCGAGCAAAGTCTCTTCTATATCCTCTAGTATCTCTTCTACCTTTGAGGCGGATTCTACTAGATTCGCTATGATGGTGTTTAGAAGGAAAGCGAGCAGCAATCCACTGCCTTTTTTCCGGATGTTCAGCATGTTGGATAGTAGCGCTTTATGAGCGGCCTCGAATACGGGGTTGTTGCTTTCCGTAAAAGTGATAACCGTATTGTTCGCTACCAGTATACTGATGTGCTCAGACCGCATCTCGTTATTGACATCGTAATAGCAGGAGTTTAATACGATAAGCATTCGTCCTTTGTATTCCTCTACCTTGACCACGTGTTGGGGAGTCAAGATATCCTTAGCGTCCAGATTATGCAGTCCGAAATCTTTTACGATACGGGTAATGGCATCCGCGTTGGTCAATCCGCTAACCTCGAACCAATTGATCTGATCCGGGTCGGATAGTTTGCTGAAAGAGGTGTCGGTTATCCGCACCTCTTTCGTATGCAAAGATTGTTCGTTGTATTGCGTGAGACGGATGCCGGTTGCTGTCTCATGTTCGCCGGCGTAATAATACTTGTCCGATAAATGCCGGTTGGATATATGTCTTCTCCTGTGTGTATATTCATTCCGTCTCATAATAAGGATCTCTTTTTAATCGAATTCAACAACGGTGATGCCGGCGCCTCCGAACTGCACATGCTCGTCTTGAAAACGACGGACACCGGGAACCGTGCGCAGATAATCCCGGATTAGCTGACGTAAGATACCCGTACCGGTTCCATGCAGGATACGAACCTTGCCTGCCCCGACTTGAATGGCGTCGTCGATAAAATAGGTCACGCTTTGCAATGCCTCATCGCCCCTCATTCCTCTCACATCGATTTCTTGCTTAAAGTTTATCTTCTTCTCATGCATATTGTCAGTGGTCTGGGAGCTGACGAACGTGCTTTTCTGGATTTCCCGTTTGATCTGGCCTTTGCTTACCTTTTTCAACTGCTCCAGCTTAACCGTGCTTTTGATCATCCCGAATGCTACTACGGCCTGCTTTCCTTGTAGTTCCATAACGGTTCCGGCGGAAACCTGCCCTTTAAGGCGTACATTGTCACCGACCTCTATCACCTCTTTATTAAATATCGGCTGGGCCGTCACTTTTTGTTTCTGTTTCTTCCGTTCGTTCCGTTCCTTGAGCTTCGCCATCTTGCGTGCGATCTTATCGTCTTCTTCTTCGGTGGCCATTACGGAGTTCTTGAACTCTTCCAAGGCTTTGCGGGCCAGTTTGGTCTGTTCTTTTTCCGCTTGGGCCTCCTTGATCTCACGGACGGTATTCTCGATCTTGGCGTTAGCCTCCGCTAGAATACGTTGGGCCTCGGCCTTTGCCTCCCGGATGATCTCTTTCCGTTGCTTGTTTACGGCTTCCAAGTCTTGTTCATAACGGGAAGTGACATCTTCCAGTTTTTTCTCCTGCTGACGGATATTCTGCCGTTTGCTTTCCCAGTACCGTTTATCGCGTACGATATCTTGCAGGTATTTGTCCATATTGATATAATCCGCTCCGACGTTCGCAGAAGCGTCGGCTATCACGTCCTCGGGCAGACCGATCTTGCGTGCGATCTCTACGGCAAAAGAGCTACCCGGATTTCCGATAGAAAGCTTGAACAAGGGCTGCATCAAATGGCGGTCGTACAACATGGCACCGTTTACGATACCTTCCGTATCCTCGGCGAAATGCTTCAAATTCTGGTAGTGGGTCGTGATTACCCCAAAGCTATGATTACGGTTGAAGCGATCCAATAAAGCCTCGGCGATAGCGCCGCCAATCTGGGGTTCCGTACCGCTACCGAACTCATCGATTAGGATAATGGTCCGCTCGTTACAATTCTTCACGAAATACTTCATGTTGGTAAGGTGGGAACTGTAGGTACTCAAATCGTTCTCGATGCTTTGCTCATCGCCTATATCGATGAATATATGCTCGAAGATCCCGGTTCTTGATCGCTCATGCAAAGGAATCAATAAACCACATTGCAACATGTATTGAAGTAATCCGACCGTTTTCAGGCAAACGGATTTACCACCGGCGTTCGGACCGGATATGATCAAGATCCGTTTTCCCTCGGTCAGCTCGATATCGAGGGGAACTACCTGCTTGCCCTGTTTCTGTAAAGACAGGAATAAGAGCGGATGCACGGCACGTGCCCAATCCATTTGTCGCTTATCCTCCACGATCGGCTTGATCGCCTTGACTTGCTCCGCAAATAACGCTTTCGCACGAATGAAGTCAATGTCGGCAAGAAACTCGTAAGATTGTAGGATATCCGGAGCTAAAGGACGGATCACGTTCGTGAATTCCGTCAGTATCTTAATGATTTCCCGGCGTTCTTCCCCTTCCAGTTCCCGGATGCGGTTATTCGCTTCCACGACCACCTCCGGCTCTATAAAGACCGTCTTGCCACTGGCGGACTCATCATGTACGATACCTTTTATCTTTCGTTTGAAGGCCGGGGCTACCGGGATCATCAAACGACCGTCGCGCATGGTCGGTGTCACGTCCTTATCGACAACCCCGTCCGATTGCGCCGCACGGAGGATGGATTGCAGGCTGCGGGATATACCGCTCATCGTGATCGTCATCTCCCTGCGGATTTGCGATAGGGTGGAGGAAGCACTGTCCTTGACCTTGCCGAATTTATCGAGGATGCTATCGATCTTTCCAATCAATTGGGGGAAGACAAAGATATCTCCCGCCAATTCAGTCAAGGCCGGATACTTGATTTCCTCATCGTCCATGGGCTTGAAGAAGCGTACGATGTCATTGATCGTTTGCAAGGAACGTTTGAGGTCGAACAACTCCCGTTCATCCAGCCAAGTACCTTCCGGCCGAATCCGTTTCAAGGAATAGCGCACGTCGAAGAAATAACTGGCGGGGAATTCCGTGTCTCCGTGTAGGATACGGATAAACTCATCGGTTTGTTCCAATCGCTTGGATACGACCTCGAAATCGGCGGAGAATCCCATCTCCGCTACCCGCTCTTCCCCGAGCGGGCTTAAACATTTTTCTGTGATTAAGTGACGGATCTTATCAAAGCCCGTCTTTTGTTCAAAATTTTGTGGATATATCACGTGTTTGTAAAATCTTTATTTGATCTCTACCGTCACTTCAGAGCGAATGGTAGGACGGATAATTACTTCTAATTTTGTCTTGCCACGCTTTATATTAAATGTACAGGCGTTGTTGCCGGACGGATTAATATAAGGGGCGAAATAGTATAAATAAGAGAACGCCGGCAAGTAATCGGAGCTTTGCGACGCATCCGCTATTTGGGGATATTTGAATACGTCCCAAAACATGCAATATTTGAAACCGTTCGCGTCCGTAAACATCGTCTTCGGATCACGATATTGCATCGTGTTCGTGATAAAGCGTTTGTAGGCGGACGAGAACTCCTCTGCCGAATGATCCATCTTATGGCGGCCGATCTTTTCTATAATGTCACGGGGACGGATGCCTGCCGCATAAGCGGGAGAGTTACGATCTACGTCAACCACTTGATCCAATTTATCGATATCGTAGCTGATCCCCGTATAATTATAGGTCTTCTTGCTCACCTTGAACGGTACGTTACGTCCGTATTTCGTGTATGGGTATTGCATACACATCAACGGGACATGCACCCGGGCGTATTCGTCTAAACGATAAGAGTCTTCCAGCAACTCGTTCGCCTCACATTCCCAGAGTACACGTCCGGGGATCTCTTTTTGATCGATGATACGGATACCGAATTGCAACAGATATTCGGCTTCCGCTTCGGCGGCGGCGTAATTCAAAAACGGGAATTTTTCCATCTTACTGTGCGAGAAGTTGTACCGGTAAGTCGGTTCTTTTTCTACCAATACTTTATTCGCTCCCAGATAGTTCGGGTTCTTATCGAAAAAATAGAAAGTCTGTATCAATAAATCCGGCTTCGCGATATCAACCGTAAGTCCTTTTTTGGTCAACTCGTTCTCGATGCATTCGTTGATGACCGTTTCCAGTTTACGGTTATTCTCGTCGATGGTCGAGAAGGCGAATGTCTTGAAGTTACCGAAATCTACGCCGTCGGATGTGACAGTAGTCTTGAACGGGCATACGAATTCTTGCTCATTGGTTGTCTCCAAGCTATACATCGCATAGGCGGATGCCAGCTGGTCTTCCGTGATGGCGTTACTTTTCTTGCAGTCCTTCTTTACCAATACTTGTTTAGAAGGAGAGGAAAGGTTGCTGATGGTCAATAGGACATCGTTTCTTCCGGCGGGATTCAGCAGTTGAGGGATCTCATCGACAGATATTTCCGTCACAGGTACACCGTTGATCTCCTCGATCACGTCGTATTTCTTAATACCTGCTTGCTCGGCGGATGAATAAGGGATGACGCTTTTAATGACCGGCTTGTTGTTTCCCCAGTTCTTGCTCTGGCTGATATCGTATGTGAAGCCTAGTCGGCAGATGGATGTATTCCTGTTTTGGGCGGAAACCGTACAGACCGCCAATACTAATAGTAACGTTGATAAAATCACACTTCTCATCATATTCTGGAATTTTATTTACTCTAAAAATACCTGTTTCGTTTAAAACATAGGCAAAGGTAAAGATATTTTTGATGTGGTGGAATAGTTGGCAATATATTTGCTGCTATAATAGTGTATGAACTTGATATGGATGCTGTGTATATACTTTTTAAGGGTATTTATGTGGTACCGTATTTCGCTTACAATTAGTTAGTAATGAAAAAAATCAGATAGATTATGAGCAAGATGAATCCAAACGAGAAAAAAGAAAACGCTTCAAAAAACGAAAACGTGAATAATGAGGAAGCGACAAATTTGCAGGAAGAACAGTCAAATGCGGCAGATGAAACTGCCGGCTCTGACAATGTGTCGGGCGAGGTGGAAGCCTTGCAAAAGAAATATAACGAATTGAACGATTCCCACCTGCGCTTGATGGCGGAGTTTGACAATTACCGTAAACGTACGATGCGTGAGAAGGCCGATTTGATCAAGACTGGCAGCGAGGGTGCGTTAAAGAACCTTCTTCCTATTATCGACGATTTCGAGCGTGCTTTGCAGAACGTCCGCACGGCTGAGGATGTAGAGGCCGTTAAAGAAGGCGTGGACTTGATTTTCGGTAAGTTCATGGGCTATCTGTCTCAGCAGGGCGTAAAGCCGATCGAGGCCATAGGCAAGCCGTTCAACACGGAGGAGTTTGAGGCTATCGCTACGATTCCCGCTCCGGAACCGGACATGAAGGGCAAGGTATTGGATTGCGTACAAACTGGATATACCTTATTTGACAAGGTAATACGTCACGCTAAAGTAGTAGTGGGAGAATAATCGGAAAATCGGCAAATAACAAATACAAGGATGGCTAAAAGGGATTACTATGAAGTGCTGGGCGTTGAGAAGAATGCTTCGGCGGATGAGATAAAGAAAGCGTACCGTAAGAAAGCGATACAATTCCACCCGGATAAGAACCCGGGCGATAAGCAAGCGGAGGAGAACTTTAAGGAGGCGGCTGAGGCATACGACGTGTTGAGCGATCCGCAAAAGCGTCAGCGTTATGACCAATTCGGTCATGCGGGTGTCGGCGGGGCTTCACAAGGTGGCGGCTTCGGTGGTGGTATGTCCATGGAGGATATCTTCTCCCAGTTCGGCGACATCTTTGGTGGACATTTTGGCGGTTTTGGTGGCTTCGGTGGTTTCGGCGGTTCTCGTGGAGGACGCCGTGTGAACCGTGGATCGGACTTGCGTGTGAAGGTGAAGCTGAACCTGAAAGAGATCGCTAACGGCGTGGAAAAGAAGATCAAGGTGAAGAAGTATGTGCCTTGTTCGCATTGTCACGGTAGCGGGGCGGAAGGCTCGGAGGGTGTGAAGACGTGTGATACGTGTAAAGGTAGCGGTGTCGTTACCCGTATCGCCAACACGATCCTTGGGCAGATGCAGACGCAGACGACTTGTCCTACTTGTGGTGGCGAGGGCAAGATCGTTGTCAAGAAATGTACGGAGTGTAACGGTGAGGGCGTCGTTCGCGACGATGAGATTATCACGATCAATATCCCTGCCGGTGTAGCCGAGGGCATGCAGCTCTCCATGAATGGTAAAGGCAACGCCGCACGACATGGTGGAATCAACGGCGACTTATTGATCCTTATCGAGGAGGAACCGCATCCGGAGTTGATTCGTGATGAGAACGATCTGTTATACAACCTGCTATTGAGTGTTCCGCAAGCAGCCTTGGGAGCCACGGTAGAGGTCCCGACCATCGACGGAAAGGCGAAATTGAAGATCGAGCCGGGTACACAGCCGGGTAAGGTGCTTCGTTTGCGTAATAAAGGACTTCCTTCCATCAATAGTTATGGTACGGGCGATTTGTTGGTGAACGTGAGTGTATATATCCCCGAGACTTTGTCGTCTACGGAGAAAGAGACGCTGAACGGATTGGAGAATTCACCGAACTTCCAGCCTAATAAGACGATGAAAGAGAAAATCTTCAGTAAGTTTAAGCACTTCTTTGATTAACAAATAGAAAAGACTATTGTGTTCGTGTGAGAACACTATAGTATTCGTGGATAAATACAGTAGTGTTTGGAAATGAATACTATAGTGTTTATCGCCGGAATACGGTAGTCTTTTTTCATAAGTCCTAAAATGAGTATCCTATGAGAATATATACCCGTGGAGGAGATAAAGGAAAAACCGGCATACATGGCGGTGAGCGTGTCGATAAGGATGACATCCGTATCGAGGCGAATGGGACGTTGGATGAGTTGAACGCCGAGATCGGCATTGTCCGTACGTTGCTGCCTCCCGATCATGAATGGCAGGTGTTGCTGGGTAGGATACAGCGTGAGATGATGGCCGTGATGTCTCATGTGGCGACACCATCGGCGATCCGTGATAAGAATCCGAATCCGCTTCCCGATGATTTGACCGTCTTTTGTGAGTCCCATATCGATGATCTATCCGCCCAGATGGAGGATAACGGGTATTTTATCCTTCCGGGAGGCACACCTGTTTCGGCGCACCTCCAATTGGCCCGTACGATCACCCGCAGGGCCGAACGCCGCTTGTGGACATTGAATCGGAAAGACCCGGTTCCTGCCGGGATCATGGCGTTCGTGAATCGTTTATCGGATCTGTTCTTTACGATGGCACGTTATGACATGTTTCGTCAAGGGAACGCCGAGGAACGTTGGCAATCCTTCCTGTATAAGCGGAAAAATAAATCCTAGAGGGCGATATCTTGCCATTTGCCTTTCACGAGCTCACGGGTGGACTTGAAGCCAGCTTGCTTCAGCAACTTGAAAGCCTCCTTGCGACCGTCGTTCACCAAATCCGGATAATGGCAATCGGAGTTCACCATGACAGGGATATTCATTTCCCGCATCCGTGATAGGTATTCCACACGGGGGTAAAGCTCTTTTTTCTTGGTCCAGTTCTTGGTGTTGACCTCTACCATCAATTCTTTCTCCTGAACCAGATCCAGACAAGCCTCAAAAGGCTTCCGATACCAATCCTCCTCAAAATTGAAGATCTCGTATTTCTGTCCGTTCATATAGATCTTGTCGATATGCCCGACGATATCGATGCCTCCGGCCTCTATCATTTTCATCGTGGTATCGAAGAAACGCTTGACAAGCAACCGGACATCTCCCTCGAAATGCCGCTCCACGGAGTGGGCGTATTCCCTGAATGAGCCGTCTATACAGACCATGTTCTCTTCGACCAGACGCTCTGATACGGGCAGGAAATGGATGGAACCGATCCGGTAGTCCAAAGGCAACTCTTGGAAATAGGGGATCGAGGCGTTATAGGTCTCGTCCAGATAATCAATCTCCAGACCGGCATATATTTCTAGTTGATCGCTGTATTTCTGTTTTAGTCGTTTTATCTCTTGCAGATACTCCGGCATATCGTCTTTAGACATATTCCAGAAGGTCTCGAACGGAAGCGGCGAGTGGGAGGAAAAACCGTACGCACGGAACCCGTGTGTTATGGCGAATCTCACGAAATCCTCCGGAATACTTCTTCCATCACAAAAAGTACAATGACTATGGTAGTTACTGAGTTGCATGATTGTTCTTAGTGATTAAAAAGCCACATCCAGATCATCTTGCCCGGATGTGGCCTTGTATGATGAATGAGAGAGGTGTTATTTGATAACGCCTAGCTCTTTTCCTACCTTGATAAACGCGGCGATAGCCTTGTCCAGATGCTCAGTCTCGTGGCCGGCGGACAATTGTACACGGATACGAGCTTGTCCCTTCGGTACTACCGGGTAATAAAAACCGGTTACGTAAATACCCTCTTCCTGCATCTTGGCGGCAAAATCTTGAGACAACTTAGCGTCGTACAACATAACGGCACAGATAGCGGATTGAGTCGGCTTGATATCGAAACCGGCTGCCAGCATCTTGTCGCGGAAGTAACTTACGTTGTTCATTAATTTCGTATGTAAAGCGTCGCTTTCCTTCAACATCTTGAACATCTCCAAGCTTGCGCCTACGATGGCCGGAGCCACGGAGTTAGAGAACAAGTAGGGGCGAGAACGCTGGCGTAACATATCGATAATCTCCTTCTTTCCGGTCGTGAAGCCACCCATGGCACCACCGAACGCCTTACCCAGCGTACCCGTGAAGATATCTACACGTCCGTAAACATCAAACTGCTCGGCTACGCCATGGCCCGTCGGGCCTACGACACCGGCAGAGTGAGACTCGTCCACCATAACCAATGCGTCATATTTCTCGGCAAGCTCGCAAATCTTGTCCATCGGAGCGACATTGCCGTCCATGGAGAACACGCCGTCCGTGGCGATGATACGGTGACGTTGGGCCTGCGCCTCTTGTAGGCAACGCTCCAAGTCCGCCATATCGGCGTTAGCGTAGCGATAACGTTTAGCCTTGCATAAACGAACACCGTCGATGATAGAGGCGTGGTTCAAGGCATCCGAGATGATAGCGTCTTCCTCGCCGAACAATGGCTCGAACAAACCACCGTTAGCGTCGAAACATGCGGCGTAAAGGATCGTGTCCTCAGTCTTGAAATAGTCGGAGATGGCTGCTTCCAATTGCTTGTGCAAATCCTGCGTTCCACAGATGAAACGAACGGACGACATACCATAACCGTGTGTATCCATGGCTTCTTTCGCGGCCTTGATCAGTCGTTGGTTATCGGACAGGCCAAGATAGTTGTTGGCGCAGAAGTTCAAAACATCACTTCCGGCATTTACTTTGATGTCGGCTCTCTGCGGCGTAGTAATGATACGCTCGTTCTTGTATAAACCAGCGGCTTTGATGCCTTCAAGTTCATTTGTCAAGAATTCTTTAAGTTTTCCGTACATAAAAACTTCGTTTTTTATTAGTATTTAGATGTGAGTAGTAGCTTCGTTGTCAAAGCGACAGACAAAGGTCTGTTTTTTTTTTGAATTTTAATACTAAAAAAGAGAAGAAATTCATGTCTAAACTGTTTTATTCTCTATACCTTTGCCGACGGAAAAAAACTTAAATCTCATTAAATGCGATGAAGAATGTATTAGTAATTGGTTCTACCGGTCAGATCGGATCAGAGTTAACCATGAAATTAAGAAGTATCTACGGTGGGAACATAGTAGCGGGTTATATCCCGGGTGCGGAACCTAAAGGCGAGTTGTTAGAATCGGGACCTTCCGCTATCGTGGATATCACGAACGAGCAGCAGATCGCTGAGACGGTATCAAAATATAATATTGATACGATCTACAACTTGGCGGCTCTTTTGTCGGCTGTAGCAGAGGCTAAACCTCAGTTGGCGTGGAAGATCGGAATGGGGGGCTTGTTCAATGTGCTTGAGGTGGCCCGTGAGATGCACTGCGCCGTATTTACGCCGAGCTCTATTGGCGTTTTCGGTAACAATACCCCGAAAGACAAGACTCCTCAAGATACGATCCGTAATCCTCGTACGATGTACGGCGTGACGAAGGTATCCGGTGAGTTGTTAAGCGATTATTATAATATCCGTTTCGGCGTGGACACACGTTCGGTTCGGTTCCCCGGATTGATCTCTTACGTAACACCTCCGGGTGGTGGTACGACGGATTACGCTGTCGATATTTACTATTCGGCCGCTAAGGGCGAGAAATTCGTTTGCCCGATCGCAGCCGGTACTTTCATGGATATGATGTACATGCCGGACGGCTTGCGTGCCGCTATCGAGATTATGGAGGCGGATTCTACGAAGTTCGTTCATCGCAACTCTTTCAACATTGCGTCGATGAGTTTCGATCCGGAGATCATCTTTAATAATATCAAGAAATATATGCCGGACTTCCAAATGGAGTATGAGGTAGATCCTTTGCGTCAGGCTATAGCCGAGTCGTGGCCGAACTCCTTGGATGATACTTGCGCCCGCCAAGAGTGGGGCTGGAAGCCGGAGTATGATTTGGATGCCATGACAAAAGACATGTTAGCTAAATTGAAAGAACGTTTCAATAAATAAGAGTGATGTTGTAGCCATGATTGTTTGTGGATAGAGGGGCCGGGGTATCATCAGGGGTGGATGATCCCCGGCTCTATTTTTTACCGCTGCTATTTCAATAAATCCGGTCGGAGGCGTGCCGTACGCTCTTGTGCTTGTTGCAAGCGCCATTCTTCGATCTTGCGCTGGTGCCCGGATAATAGTACCTCGGGTACTTTCCAACCTTTGTAATCGGCGGGACGTGTATAAACAGGCGGGGCCAGTAAGTCATCTTGGAAGGAGTCGGAGAGGGCGCTTTGCTCGTCGCCGATCGCTCCCGGTATCAAGCGTACCACGGCGTCGGTTATGATAGCGGCGGCCAGCTCTCCTCCGGTAAGGACATAGTCTCCTACGGATATCTCTTTCGTTATCAAATGCTCACGGATACGATAGTCGATCCCTTTATAGTGCCCGCAGAGGATAATCATATTATTTAGTAAAGACATGCTGTTGGCCATGGGCTGGTTGAGTGTCTCGCCATCCGGGGAGGTATAGATTACCTCGTCATATTCCCGTTCGCTTTTCAACGCTGAGATCGCCCGGTCTATCGGTTCGATCTGCATCACCATTCCGGCCTCTCCTCCGAACGGATAATCATCCACCCGCCTCCATTTATTAGTGGTGTAATCCCGTAGGTTATGTAAATGAATCTCCGCTAATCCTTTATCTTGCGCCCTCTTGACGATAGAGCAATTAATCATCCCCTCGATCATCTCGGGAAGTACGGTAAGTATATCTATACGCATAAAAAATAGTTGTAACGTTAAAACCTCCCGCAAAGGTACATCTTTATTCTGACTCATCGTAAAGTGAGTCTCTATTATCTATGATTCGCGATAGAAAATTAAGAATGAATGAAACGCATGCGTTGGCGCAGTTAAGAGTTCGTAGAAGTTCATGAGGATATTTTTGTATCGTTTGAATTATTATTCGTACTTTTGTCCGTCAATTCGGCGGCTATCAATAGAGGCCGTGTCTTTAGAGAATAAATTTTATAGCGATGAATATATCTTACAATTGGCTGAAAGAGTATCTTGATTTCGATCTGGAGCCAGAAGAAGTTGCTGCGGCGCTTACCTCTATCGGTTTGGAAACCGGTGGAGTAGAGGAAGTTCAAACCATTAAGGGCGGACTTGAGGGACTGGTTATCGGTGAAGTGTTAACTTGTGAGGAACACCCGAATTCTGACCATTTACATATAACGACCGTAAATGTAGGTGGCGAGGCTCCTTTACAAATCGTATGTGGCGCCCCGAACGTGGCTGCCGGACAGAAAGTGGTCGTAGCCGTGAACGGCACGAAACTGTACGACGGTGATGAATGCTTTACGATCAAGAGATCCAAGATCCGTGGCGTTGAGTCCAACGGTATGATTTGCGCCGAGGACGAGATAGGTATCGGTACCGACCATAACGGTATTATCGTACTTCCCGCCGACGCTGTTGTAGGTACGTTAGCTAAAGATTATTATAATGTAAAGAGCGACTACGTGCTGGAGGTGGATATCACCCCGAACCGTGTAGACGCTACTTCCCATTTCGGTGTCGCCCGTGACTTGGCCGCTTATTTGAAGCAAAACGGCAAGCCCGCCGAATTGAGACGTCCTTCGGTAGACGCTTTCAAGATCGATGACGAGACACCGGGCGTAGAGGTCGTGGTAGAGAATACGGAGGCTTGTCCCCGTTATTCCGGTGTTACGATCAAGGGCGTTACGGTGAAGGAGAGCCCGGAGTGGTTACAAAACCGTTTGCGTGTGATCGGCCTTCGTCCCATCAATAACGTAGTGGATATAACGAACTTTATCCTGCATGAGTTAGGGCAGCCTTTACACTCTTTTGACGCGGGTAAGATCAAAGGAAATAAAGTGATTGTCAAGGCGGCCGAGGCTGGTACGAAATTCGTCACGTTGGATGGCGTGGAGCGTACGTTGACCGATCGTGACTTGATGATTTGTAACGTCGAGGAACCGATGTGTATCGGTGGCGTGTTCGGCGGTTTGGATTCCGGCGTGACGGAGGAGACCACCGACGTATTCTTGGAATCCGCTTGTTTTCATCCGACGTGGATTCGCAAGACCGCTCGTCGTTTTGGCTTGAATACGGACGCTTCTTTCCGCTTCGAGCGTGGTTTGGATCCGAACAATACGATGTATGTATTGAAACGTGCCGCCTTGTTGATACAAGAGTTGGCGGGAGGTAAGATCACGGGTGCCGTACAGGATGTTTATCCTACCGTGGCGGAACCGTATACGGTTGAGGTGACTTACGAGAAGATCAATACGTTGATCGGTAAGGATATTCCGGTAGAAACCGTGAAAAGTATCTTGGCAAGCCTTGAGATGGAGATCGTATCCGAGACTGCCGAGGGCTTGACTTTGCATGTTCCCGTATATCGTATCGATGTGCAGCGTGATGTAGACGTGATCGAGGACATTCTTCGTATCTACGGATATAATAACGTGGAGTTCAGCGATAACGTGAAGTCCAATTTAAGTTACCAGACTCCTACGGATCGTAGCTGGAAATTGCAGAACTTGATCTCGGAGCAACTTTGCGGTTGTGGTTTCAACGAGATCATGAACAATTCCTTGACACGCTCCGCTTATTATACGGATCTGTCTGTTTATCCGGAAGCGCATTGTGTCATGTTGATGAACCCGTTAAGCGCTGATTTGAGCTGCATGCGTCAGACCTTGTTGTTCGGAGGCTTGGAGAGCATCGAGCATAACATGAAGCGTAAGAATGGCAATGTCCGTTTCTATGAGTTCGGTAATTGCTATGATTATAATATCGATAACAAGAAGGAAGATGAGACCTTGGCGCAGTTCAGCGAGGATTACCGTCTAGGCATCTGGGTAGCCGGCAACCGGGTGGAGAACAACTGGGCGCATCCGGACGAGAAATCTTCCGTTTATGAGTTGAAGGCTTACGTAGAGAATATATTAGCCCGCTTGGGCGTGGATATGAAACGGGTTATTTTCGGTAACTTGACGAATGATATCTATTCTTCGGGCCTAAGTATCACGACCGGTTCCGGACGTCAATTGGGTACGATGGGTATCGTAAGCAAGAAACTTCGTAAGATGCTGGATATCGATATGGAGGTTTATTACGCTGAGTTGTCGTGGACCCAATTGATGAAGGAGATCAAGAAGGCGAAAGTAACCTTCTCCGAGATTTCCAAGTTCCCGGCCGTTAAACGTGACTTGGCGTTGTTGCTTGATAAGAGCGTACAGTTTAGCGAGGTCGAGAAAATCGCTAAGGATAGCGATCGCAAGCTATTGAAGGAAGTATCTCTGTTTGACGTTTACGAGGGCAAGAACCTTCCGGCGGGCAAGAAGTCTTATGCCGTAAGCTTCTTCATGCAAGATGAGAGCAAGACTTTGAACGATAAGCAGATCGACGCTATCATGAAGAAGATCCAGACGAATCTGGAACAAAAGCTAGGTGCTCAATTGAGATAAGAATTTAATTACATAAAATAAAGATAAACTGATAAACATATGGGAAGAGCGTTTGAGTTTCGTAAAGCGAGAAAGTTTAAGCGTTGGGGCAATATGGCCCGTGTATTCACGAAGTTAGGTAAGGAAATCACGATCGCGGCAAAACAAGGTGGGCCGGAGCCTGAGAATAATCCTCGTTTACGTGTGTTGATGCAGAACGCCAAAAAGGAGAATATGCCGAAGGAGAACGTGGAGCGTGCCATTAAACGTGCCGTATCCAAGGATTTCACGGATTATAAGGAGATGAACTATGAGGGATATGGTCCTTTCGGTATCGCTATCTTCGTTGAGACCGCTACGGATAATACGACTCGTACGGTAGCCAACGTTCGTAGTTATTTCAATAAGAACGGTGGTTCTCTGGGAACATCCGGTAGCTTGGAGTTCTTGTTCGATCATAAATGCGTATTCCATATCGCTAAAAAAGAGGATCTTTCTTTAGAAGACCTAGAGTTGGAGTTGATCGACTTCGGTGTAGATGAGGTTGAGGAAGACGAGGACGAGGTTGTTCTTTATGGTGAGTTCGCGCAGAATTCGGCGATCCAGAAATATTTGGAGGAGAATGGTTTCGAGATCTTGAGTAGTGAGTTCGTACGTATTCCGAACGATTTGAAGGAGGTTACTCCGGAACAGCGTGAGTCTATCGAGAAGATTATCGAGAAATTAGAGGAAGACGAAGACGTTCAAAACGTATTCCATAATATGAAGGAAGACGATTCTGAGGAGGAATAACGTACGCTTATACGTAAAATAGTATACTTTATCCGTAAAAAAGCGACATCGAGGCAAATTCGATGTCGCTTTTTCTTTTTTACAACGAATGTTTCATGTTTTTTATTTATTTTTGTGAGTCTAGGGTGAATAACAATTTAACTTATATGGTGAAAATGAAAAGACTATTTCTTCTTTGTGCGTTCGTGAGCATGTTTGCGACGTGTAATTTTATCTCAGCTCAAAAGGAGTTAGGGATTTTCAATTCTGTTTCGGCAGGAGTGGGTGTTGGTTTGACGGGTGTAGATGTGGAGGTCGCTACTCCTATTACGCCTTATCTGGCGTTGAGAGGTGGTCTTACCTTTATGCCGGGTTTCAGCATTAATACGGACGTGGATGTAGATGTTAACGATCCGCGAGCGGGTGTGTATAATGATACATACTCCATGGATGTCAAAGGTAGCTTGAAACGTACTTCCGGACAGTTGTTGGTGAATGTTTACCCGTTTCCTCACGCTTCTTCGTTCTTCGTTGCGGCCGGCGCCTATTTCGGTGGTTCTTCCTTGGTGAAGATAGAAGGGCATAGTGATAAGCTGAAAGACCTGATCGCCCAAGGAGAAAGTGCGGGCATAGTTATCGGTGATTATACGATTCCGGTGGATAATAACGGTAATGTATCCGGTGGATTGAAAGTGTCCGGTTTTCGTCCTTATCTAGGTCTTGGATTCGGTCGTGCGGTTCCTAAGAAACGGGTTGGCGTGATGTTTGAGCTGGGTGTGCAATTCCATGGCAAACCGGAGGTGTATACGGATTCAGGGGATGTAAAGGACTTGTTGAATGAGATAGACGAGGATGATACCTTTACGAAGATCATGGACAAGCTAACGGTTTATCCGGTCATGAAGATTCGTATTTGCGGAAGAATATTTTGATTGTCAAAGATAGTATAAGCTAAGAGTGGCGTTAATACGATGCCACTCTTTTTTTATGGCTAAACTTTCATTTATTTTGTTTATTTTTGTGCGCTGTTAGGGTCATAATTTTGATAAAAATAACTTTATATGAAAAACAAACATTTAGTGATGCTATTGCTATCATCTTGCTGTTTAGCGGCATGTGTGGATAGTAAGTATGATTTAAGCGATGTCAATACGGACGATGCGGTAATGGGTGAGTCTTGGGTAGCTCCCCTCGGTACGGGTTATGTAACGTCGGATGACGTTGTGAGTGTAGAGAAAGTCCCTTCCATTCGGGAAGTCGACGGGGCTTACATCATGATCTATGATGGAGAGATGAAGATTAAGGGGAAAAGCTTACGGGCCGCCTCTGATAAAGTGGAGATCGCCTCGGAAGATATAACGACTGGGGATATCGATGGTTTGTTTGATGGCGATTTCGTTTTGGCGTTAACGAATCCCCATATTACATTAAAGTCGAATGTAAAGAATGCCTCTTTGGATTGTAGCTTGTCTATCGAGGCTGAGAACGCAAGTAAAAAGGAGGCTACTTCCTCTGATTTTACCTTGTCAACGGTGTCTCCTAATATTTGGATCGGCCCTCTTGATCCGAAGACGGATGCTTTTAAGTTTGTCAAGAACGAGAAGTTACCGGGAATCGTACAGATTGTTCCTCAAAAAATACATTTGTCTTTGTCCGCTGATAGCAAACAATGGGCGAACGCTCCTATGGATGCCTTGAGCGAGTTACGCTATGCGGTAGAGCTTCCGTTGACTCCGGCACCGGAATTTAGCGCCGTATCCGTCGAGCGGATCGAGGACGCTTTTGATGAGGATTTCGTAGACTATATTTTCTCGGACGGAAGCGCGAGGATCTATGGAGAGGTTACGAACGAGATGCCGTTCGATATGTCTATCGAGATGGTGATCATGGATGAGAACAATGTACCGGTAGATATCCAATTCCCGGCACAAGAGGTAAAAGGACAATCTGGAGAGGTTATCTTCGAGATCACGAAGGAGGATATGCCGAAAATGAAGGATGCACGTCATATAGACCTAAATTTACATTTAACGGGTAGAGATCAAGGCGAGGCTTTGAAGAAAGGCCAGAAAACGACCTTCAACTTGAAACTTAAGAAAGAAGGTGGTATCTCCATTTGATCCCAGTACTAACCATTTAAATTACGAAAAAGAAAGATGAATACTATATATAATATGTATAAGAGAGGTCTGTGTGCTTTATGTTTATTGACCACTGTGGGAATGTCGGTATCCGCCCAGCAAATACGAACTTCTTACTTCATGCAATCTTCTACGGCACGCACGACGATGAATCCGGCGTATCGTCCCGAGAGAGGCTATGTCTCCATTCCGGTATTAGGTGCGGTTGGCGCTTCGTATGGTACGAACGGAATAGCTGTGGATAATTTTATTTATCCGAAGAATGGTGAGACCGTTACGTTCATGGATAACTCCGTGAATACCGAGTCTTTCCTGAATGGCTTGAAGGACGAGAATCAGGTAAACATGGATTTTGGTACGCAGGTTCTATCCGGTGGCTGGTACGCCGGCAAGGGATTCTGGACGGTTGATGTTTCTATCAAGGGATTGGCGAATATTCGTGCTCCGAAGACATTGTTCGAGTTCATGAAAAAGGGTAATGGATCTCAGAGCACGTATGATATCCGTAATATCAGGGCGTATGCCGAGGCTTATTTGGAGACAGGTGTAGGATATTCTCGTCCTATCACGGATAAGTTGACAGTCGGAGGTAAGGTTAAATTGTTATGGGGCGTAGGTTCTATGGACGCTACGATCGATCAGATGCATGCAGAGATGGGAGAGACTAGCTGGAAAGTTACCTCTACCGGCACCTTGCAGACGAATATGAAAGGCTTGGTCCCGGAAATGGAAGTAGACGAGCAAGGCCGTGATTATTATAATAGCTTTGATTTCGATTCTCCGGGTCTTAGCGGTTTCGGTATGGGAGTGGACTTGGGTGCTACGTACCAATTGACCGAGAATATCATGTTATCCGCCGCTGTCCTTGATTTAGGTTTCATCAGCTGGAGCAAGGGAGGTAGCACGCTAGGTAAGTTGGATGGAACTTTCGACTTTAACGGCTTTGATCTGGCTATTGGCGAGAATAACGGTGATATACCGAGCATGGGCGATCAGTTTGACGCTATCAAGGAAGATTTCGAGAACTTGCTTCATTTCAAGAAAGAGGGTGAGTCCGGAAGCACTACCCGTCTTCGTTCGACAATCAATATCGGTGGCGAGTACCGTTTGCTGGAAAACAAGTTAGGTATCGGTTTATTGTCGAGCACTCGTCTTTATTCCCCGAAAGCCTATACGGAACTGACATTGTCCGGTAATTACCGTCCGGTGAAATGGTTTGAGGCTACGCTGAGCTACTCATTTATCCATAGTAAGTTCAAGACGTATGGTATCGCCTTGAATTTCTCACCGTCTTGGATCAATTTCTTTATCGGATCGGATTATATGTTGACAAAGGTAACTCCACAATGCTTACCGGTCAGCGGTAACGCCATGAATCTTTACATGGGAGTAAGTGTTCCTTTGAAATCATTCGCTAATTAATAGGGAATACTCAGAATAGAGTCTGTATCATAAAGGAAAAGGTTGTCCGGGTTATATACCCAGACAGTCTTTTCTTTTTTATTAGGCTCGTTTTATTAGGTTTTTTATCTTTGTGGACTGATTGAAAGGAAGAAATTGGATATGAGATTAAAGACTTTAGCCACCCATCCGGTATGGAGAGAGCCCCGGACTGTATTCGGGGTATGGATGCTAACAGGTGTTATTTTTGCTATTGTCAAGTTGTTGATCGGGAAATATAATAATTATAAGATATTTGAAGGAGTCTACTGGCATGCTATCGAAGGCTTAACCTTATATGGGGATCATTATCCGGAATATTATGATTCAAACCATTATGGAGTCTTATTCAGTCTTATCATAGCTCCTTTCGCCCTGTTACCGGAATGGCTGGGTATGATCTTATGGATAGCGGGGAATACCGCCCTATTATTTTATGCGATTAGCCGATTGCCATTGTCGAGTACCCAAAAAATCATTATTTATTGGTATTCGTATTGTGAGTTGATGACGGCTCAAGGAGTACAGCAATTCAATATATCAGTAGCGGCCTTTATCTTATTATCGTTTGTCTTGATACTGGAGAAAAAGGATTTCTGGGCGGCAGGCATTATTATGCTCGGAACATTTATCAAGATTTATCCAATCGTGGGATTGGCGTTCTTTTTCTTCTCAAGGCAGAAAGTGAGATTATTAGTCTCTTGTCTTTTCTGGGGATTGGTTTGCTTTGTGATCCCGGTACTTTATACACCGGGGATTGAGTATGTGATCTCTCAGTATATAGATTGGTTTGAGCGATTGAAGGTGAAAAATATGTTGAATATGTTCGCTGATCCACAAAATATATCATTATTGGGAGTGGTTCGAAAGATATCCGGGAATCCGGACTATAGCGATATGTGGCTTATCATACCGGGCTTGATTTTATTTTGCATTCCATATTTAAGGATCTCGCAATATAAATATCCGGCTTTTCGCTTTATGCTATTAGCTAATGTTTTATTGTTTGTCGTATTATTCAGTACGGGAAGCGAGGCGAGTGGGTATATCATAGCGATGATAGGAGTCGCTATCTGGTATATATGCAGTGTATCGCCCCATAAGAAATATACTTATTGGCTTTGGATAACTACCTTGGTGATTGTTGGCTTATCCACTACAGAGCTGGTTCCATCGATTGTCCGGAATGGACTAATCCGTCCGTATGTGATAAAAGCTTGGCCTTGCATTGTAGTGTGGCTGACCATTTGCTATGAGATGTGTTTCTTGGATTTTAGTCATTCTCCCTATAAGCATATCACGACTTAGGCAGAGTGAATATCGCCTGTTTTTTAATAGAAGGTTACATAATAAAACGAGACTACTCCCGACAGGCGATGAGAGTAGTCTCGTTTTAAACTACTTTTTATCGATCTCTTTCAGCAATTCATTTACCGCTGTTCTCAATTGCGTATCTTCCCCTTTGACAACAGTTTCCGGAGAATTAGCGACTTTAACATCCGGTTCCAGCTGTGTGTTCTCTAAGTAACTACCGTCCGACAGGCGATAACCGGTAATAGGTGTGCCGAATACCAGCGTCGGATCTTGCAGGGTTTCCCAAGAGACGGTAGTCATTGTTCCCGGTACGGGCATACCAACTAAACGTCCGATGTGTTGATGCTTATAAACCCACGGGGTTCCATGTGCGTTACTATAATTAGCCTCGCATTGGAGCATGATGGAAGGTTTATTCCAGCGGCGGCTAGGCATATCGCAAGCCTCCCGGCCACGTGTCACTTGGGTGAGGTATTTCTCTCCGCTGAACAAGATCTCGATATCCTCATGCAAACGTCCACCACCATTAAAGCGGGTATCAATGACGATGCCCTCCCGGTCGTTATATTTACCTAGGATATCGGAGTAGACAGAGCGGAAACTAGGGTCTCCCATGGATTGGATATGGACGTATCCCAATCGTCCGTTCGACCATTTATCCACGTCGGCGGCACGTTGTTTCACCCAGCGGGTATAAAGCAAGTTATTTAACTCACCGTTACTGATAGGCAAGACTACCTCTTCCCAACGTTCTTTGGTTTGTGGATCGTAGAGGGAAACCAAGGTCTTCTTTTTGGCCTTATTGTTTAATAGCTTGGAGTAATCCATATCCGGGGTTATTTCTTGTCCGTCTATTTTCTCCATGACGGTACCGGCTTTTACCTTGGAACGTGCGTGATCGAACGGGCCTTTTTCCACTACCTCAGCGATTAATAAACCTTTGCCGCTATGGTTCCAATCGAAAAGTAGGCCTAGGTTGGCGGTAATATTGCCGCTTGTTTGCGGACGGAAGCGGCCTCCAGTATGAGATACGTTGAGTTCTCCTAAATATTCGCTTAGCAACTCTGCGAAGTCATAGTTGTTATTGATATGTGGCAGAAACTTACGGTAGGCAGCGGTCATGGCTTCCCAATTTACGCCGTGCATGTTCACGTTGTAGAACCGTTTTTGCTCTTGTTTATAGACATGGTCGAACATATACTCACGCTCGGCGGCCAAGTCCATTTTTAAGTTCGCTTGGTAATGAATCGGTGTTAGTTTCTCCGATCCCATATCCATTTTTTGCATGGAATTGCTACCCAACAAGAACAGGTTCTTACCTTCCTTATCCATTTCCATGTTCGCCCATCCGGTATTCATCTTGTGGAGTAGCTTGGTCTCTTTCTTGCGCAAGTCCATTTTCCACAGGTCGTATTTGTCTTCGAAAGCCGAGAAATAATATAAGGTCTCGCCATTCTTCGAGATGACGGCACTACCCATTTCGGAGGAATTAGGAGTAAGACGTAGGATACGATCTTGGATGCCTTTCAGTTCCACTACGATATCCTTGGGCTTTTCGTCTTTCTTTTCATCGGCCTTATCTTCTTTTTTCTTGTCGTCGGTTTTGTCCCCGGTTACCTCTTTCTGCTCCTTTTCCAGTTCCTTTTGCAACTCATAATCCTCTTTGCTCAAGCGGAATTTATCATAAGCGTCTTGATTCATGAATACCAGCATGGCATCATTCAAGGAGCCCCATGAGGCATGCGCACGCATTCCGTAACGCTCGGTGGTGAATAAGATGGCGTTTCCATCCAGTACCCATTGTGGGGAGGTGCTGGTGTAACCGCTATTGGTCAGGTTGGTGATCTCCCCGCCTTGCGCGCTAACCAAGCCGATATCCGAATAAGGATCGTGCTTGTTTCCGATAAACCGGAGCGTGAACCATTTACCGTCCGGCGACCATGAGTAATCGAAACCGCCGGCTGTGCTATACCATGTGGAGCCATCCGTGACTTGGCGTACTTTCTTCGTCTCAAGGTTGACTACCATCAGCCGCATACGATCTTCTATGAAAGCGAGTTCCTTACCATCCGGTGAGAATTGAGGATAATTACGCTCTACGGTCTTAGAAGGCAGGAGAACTTCCTCTTCGATAATCGTCGCGTTCGGGAAATTGGCTTCTTCCTTACGTGCGATCTTAGCCAAGTAAAGTTGCCAATTACCACCACGCTCGCTGGCATAAGCCAAGGTACGGTTATCCGGCGAGAAGCATACGCCTGTTTCGGCGGCCGGGGTATTGGTGATTTGTTTGGTCGTGTTGTAATCGGCCGAGGTGACGAATACCTCGCCTCTTAGGGTTAAGGCGATCTGCTTGCCATCGGGGGATACGGTGGCTGAGGTAGCTCCTTTGCTGGAATTCAGATCGCTGATTTGCTCTTGATCGTCACGGATCAAATCAATCCGCACTTTCTGCGGATTGACTCCCGGACGTTGTGTATAGATCTCGCCATCGTATGTGTAGCACAATGTCTGGTCGCTACCTGTAGAGAGGAAACGTACGGGATGTGTCTTGAACTTAGTAACCGCCGTTATAGATTGTGGGGTGTTGAGAGGGAATGAATATACATTGAAAGACCCTCCGTTGCGTTCGCTCAGAAAGTAAACCGTCTGTCCATCCGGGGTAAATACGGCGTTCCGGTCTTCTCCCGCATGGTCAGTCAAATTGGTATGTTTTCCAGTTTGCGTATCGTACATCCATATATCCCGGGTGACGGACGAGGTATGATGTTTACGCCATTCATCCTCGAAGCCCTTACGGTCTTGGTATAAGAATGTCTTTCCGGATTTATCGAAGCAAACCATCTCGGCGGGTGTTCCCAATACTTGCTCCGTACGTCCGCCACCGATCGGCACTTTATAAAGTTCCGTCATGGCCGAGGTCGGGAATAAGGCGCTCTGGGCGGGATCTTGTATGGATGCGGAGAAGAGTACGTATTTACCGTCGGGAGTAAAGGCCGATGGAATCTCGGAGGCGGAATGAGTGGTGAGGCACTGTGCCGTTCCACCGTTGGAGGGCATTACGAATAAATCGAAATTGCCGTTACGATCGCTGGCGAAAGCGATTTGTTTTCCGTCCGGAGACCAGATTGGCGTGCATTCATACGATGCTTGGGTGGTAAGTTGTGTCGCTGTTCCTCCTTTGGCCGGTACTTTATAGATATCTCCTTTGTAACAAAACGCGATCTCTGTTCCATCAGGAGAAATTTGTACATCACGCATCCACAAAGGGGTTACAGCGTAGCTGGTAGTCGCAAAGCCCAAGGCAATGCAGGTTAAAAGTTTTTTCATGTACTTAATGCTTTTTTAGAATGGTACGAAGATACATATTATTTTGTACCCATCAGTCTGCTCTCTATTGAAATATTAACTGGATTTACCCTTTCAATTTCACGATAAATAACACGAGGCTTTCCCCTTGGGCCTGTGCGGGGAAAGTATTTCGCAGATCCTCTCCGGATTTGCTGAAACAATAGGAATGGCAATAGGGATCGATAGGGTCCATTCGTCGCACATTACCGGTTTGATAAAAATTATCTTTTAATCCTTCTTTTACCTGCCAGCATTCTTCCTTCTCCGTATCATAACAGAAGGTGTAATTTCTGGACTCATCCTCTGCGTTATAGTATGTAGATACCCAGAAACGGCTGCCCATGCGGATCGGTAGCAAAGGAAGTGTATTCTTTCCGGCAAGGTTCTCCAAGGTTTGGCTTTGCCGCTTTTGCTTAATATATAAAGTGTCCCGTAATAAGTTCCCGGGTTGATAGGAGGGGGCGTAGGCATAAACCGTTCCGCTTCCGGGCTCCACGGCTACTTCCGGGGCGAGACAACCGATCGGGCATGCGGAACGTTCCAGATCGACCGGACGGATCGTATGAGATTGTAATTTATGGAAAGAGGAATCGTATTCAACAATCTGTTTCTCAATCGTGGCGGTTTGCCCCACCGTATCCCCATGAACACATTCCTCGGTGGTAAATATCCGGTTATTGTGCATGGATATGGATAGCATATGCCTATTCTCCGGAAGGTCGCATTTCAGTTTCTTGCGGGTAAGGAGATCACCATTGAATGAGTAATAGAAAATATCGTCCGTGTTTCCAAGTACAATCAACTGCTGGTTGGCCGGGTTCACTACATACCCCGCTACCCGTATGTCATCCGGATGGGTGATGCGACAGATAAATTCTCCCTTGCGATTGAAACGGTAAAGCGTCTCATTGCTGATAAGGAATAGGTTGTCTCCCTCTTGACGGATATACTTGGCCTCCTTGATCGAATGCGTCCCTGAGTCCTGTAATGGAATGGCGATTACCTCATCCGCGATGTCAGACAAGGCTCCGGTAGGGTTGCTCCGGATCGATTCATTCGAGATTAACAGGTTATAGGCTTGCTTTCCGCAAGCCAATAGAACAAGTAGTAATAAATATGTAAAGGTTCTTTTCATATCACCGCTAAATTAAAGAAGGATAAACCTTTTTATGATTTTTACGAATTGTTCTTATAAAACGTAGATCATCTGATTTTATTGGATAAGCCTAGAATTATTCTTGTAGAAATACCCAATTATCCCCCTCGGACATGGATTCTTTATAGGAAAAGCCTTCCCATGTGAATGCTTTTAATGCCTCCGGGTCAGAAATCCGGTTCTTTATGAGATAGCGGCTCATTTGTCCCCGGCACATCTTGGCATAGATCACGATCGTCTCCGCTTTGCCGTTCTTCCAGACCTTGAACTCGGGCGTGATGATCCGGACGGATCGCTCCACCTCCTTCCACTGGAAAGAGGGTTGGATATCCAAGCTGGCTAGATTCAGTAGGATTCCGTCTCCCTGTCGGACGTCATGGATTAATATATTTGTTTGCCTGTCCTTCCAGAAGGTGTACATATTCCCGTCGCCTAGTTCCGGGATTTTTACGTCGAACTCCATCCGGTAAGGCTTGATAAGGTCTAATGGGCGAAGTAACCCGTAGCATCCCGATACGAAACGCATATGTTCTTGCGAGAAAAGAAAATCCTCCTCCGTGAAGTCTTTCGGGCTGATATTCTTGAATACGACACCGGTATAGGCGAGTATCGCTTGTAAGGGCTGGTTGTCTTCCGCATGAAAATCTTGGTATCTGCGGTAACATTCCGCCGCCAGTTTCGGGCTGAGCTTGAGGATACGACTTAATTCGTCAATGGGAAATTGGGTCATATGCAGGGCGATCTCGTTCGCCTCTTGCTGGAAACGTGGAGTCGTGCCTTGCGGCGCTTTTATCTTGGATGTCCCGGTCATTGTCTTAGCCGGAGATAATAATATCAACATATCTATATTGGATTTGGATTGATCGCATAAAGGTAATCCATATTAAGATTCAAATAGGGTATAAGCATCCCAATAAATCTTAAAGTATCTCGACTCGAATGGGGGATTTAATGGAGGAATGAGTCTTGGTGATAGAAATGTAATGAGGATTATGAAGATGAGAGATGTGAAGATGCGACCTATATTCCTTTTGATAGTATTCATCCTACCTACGATGGCCCATGCGCAGTGGACGGAACAGGATTCTTTGCGCCTGCAAGAATTTTTATCCGGCAAGGAGGAGATACGTTTGAATCCTGAGTTTCAGAAGGCGATAGAAAGCGGGACTTTTCTACGACCCGATCAACCGGGAACCCATATGTTATCCTCGCCAAGTGAGTTGCCGATTACGAAAGACTTCTCGGAATATGTACAGTTAGATACTTTACGTAGGTTGACTAATTATGATTCGATTACCCCAGTCCTATTCATGCTGCTGAATTTTAAGTCACCTTCCCGTTCATTGGCCATACAGAAGCAAGCGCACACGATTAGGCTCCCTAAGAATCAGGATTGGAAAGAGTTTAAGGTAGGTAAGGTTCCTATGGCTGCCAACGTAAAACTGACTAATATATACTCGGATGTCGTGAAGGATGGGCAGCGAAGGGGAGGGATACTTGCTACCATAAGAGTCTATTTCGACGCAGAGGATTTACTTGAGACTATTTTCTGGAAAAGTGCCCGTGACAAGAAGAGAAACAGGAAACGGGAGAATACGTGGAAGTATTATAATGACTATCCGTAAATTGTTGGATTTATAGGATATAACCACTCGAAAAAAACACGTACGTGAATTTCAAAAAACATGTACGTGTTTCCGGAAAAACTCGTACGTGTTTTTTTGAGAACATTGACTGTTTTTACCTAGATACTGTGCGTTTACTATCAAAACCTTTTTCTCTCTCTTTTGTTCTTTCTGAAAAGATACGTCCTAATGACATCCGAAATGGACGGTTTGACGGGGAGTTCTCTATTCTGTTTTATAATATTAAGACAAAATGTCATATTTTCGTTTTGGTATTTCTTTTGTAAAGATATAAGTGTAAAATAAATTAGAAAAGAATATAAGAAAGGAGCTTAAATATATGAATTTAAACAATTTTACAATCAAGGCGCAGGAGGCTGTTCAACAAGCTGTACAGTTGGTTACCAAAAATAATCAACAGGTTATCGAACCGGTTCACTTGTTGAAAGCTGTCATTATGACGGGTGAGAGTGTTACTAATTTTATCTTTCAGAAATTAGGGGTAAACGCTCAAAACCTGAATATGGTACTGGATCGCCAAATCGAATCTTATCCTAAGGTTTCGGGAGGCGAACCCTATCTCTCTAGCGAGTCGAACGCTGTCTTACAGAAGGCGATCGATTATTCCTCTAAAATGGGGGATCAATATGTATCATTGGAGCCGATCATCTTGGCGTTGTTCACGGAAAAGAGCACCGCTTCACAGATATTGAAAGACGCCGGCGTGACAGAGAAAGAGTTACGCCAAGCGATCGAGGAATTGCGTAAAGGAAATAAGGTGACAAGCCAATCCGCCGAGGAGACGTACGATGCCTTAGGAAAATACGCCATCAATTTGAACGAGCGTGCCCGTAGCGGTAAACTGGACCCCGTGATCGGACGTGACGAGGAGATCCGCCGTGTCTTGCAGATCTTGAGCCGCCGTACGAAGAACAATCCGATCTTGATCGGTGAGCCGGGTGTAGGTAAGACTGCTATCGCTGAGGGGTTGGCCCATCGTATCGTTCGGGGTGACGTTCCCGAGAACTTGAAGTCTAAACAGATCTTCTCGTTGGATATGGGCGCGTTGATCGCCGGAGCTAAATATAAAGGCGAGTTCGAGGAACGTTTGAAAGCGGTGGTGAACGAGGTTACGAAATCCGAGGGTGAGATCATCCTCTTTATCGATGAGATCCATACCTTGGTAGGAGCCGGTAAAGGCGAAGGCGCCATGGATGCCGCTAACATCTTGAAACCGGCTTTGGCTCGTGGTGAGCTACGTTCGATCGGTGCCACGACGTTGGATGAGTATCAGAAGTATTTTGAGAAGGATAAGGCGCTTGAGCGTCGGTTCCAGACCGTTATCGTAGACGAGCCGAGTGAGTTGGATACGATCTCTATCCTTCGTGGTTTGAAGGAGAAATACGAGAATCACCATAAGGTACGTATCAAGGATGATGCGATTATCTCTTCCGTGCAGTTGTCTACCCGTTATATCACGGATCGTTTCTTGCCGGATAAGGCGATCGATTTGATGGATGAGGCCGCCGCCCGTCTGCGTTTGCAGATCGATTCCGTACCGGAGTCGTTGGATGAGGTTTCCCGGCGTATCAAACAGTTGGAGATCGAGCGTGAGGCGATCAAGCGTGAGAACGACAAGTCGAAATTAGAGCTACTGAACAAGGAGATCGCCGACTTGAAGGAGGAGGAGACTAAGCAAAAGGCTCAGTGGCAGAGCGAGAAGGAGCAGATCAATAAGATCCAGCAAAATAAGATCGATATCGAGAACCTAAAGTTTGAGGCTGATAAGGCGGAGCGTGAGGGGGATTACGGCAAGGTCGCTGAGATCCGTTACGGTAAGATCAAGCAAAAGGAAGAGGAGATCAGGGAGGTACAGGCTAAGTTGAAGACGATGCAAGGTGCCGCAGCTATGATCAAGGAGGAAGTGGATAGCGACGATATCGCCGATGTGGTATCCCGTTGGACTGGAATTCCAGTCAGCAAGATGATGCAGAGCGAGAAAGATAAGTTATTACGTCTGGAGTCCGAGCTTCATATCCGTGTGATTGGTCAGGAAGAGGCGATCAACGCTATCGCCGATGCGGTTCGTCGTAGTCGTGCCGGCTTACAGGATCCGAAACGACCGATCGGTTCTTTCATCTTTCTCGGTACTACCGGTGTGGGTAAGACGGAGTTGGCCAAGGCGTTGGCCGAGTATCTGTTCGATGACGAGAATATGATGACCCGTATCGATATGAGTGAGTATCAAGAGAAATTCAGCGCGACTCGTTTGATCGGTGCGCCTCCGGGATATGTGGGTTACGATGAGGGTGGACAGTTGACGGAGGCGATTCGCCGGAAACCTTACTCAGTTGTCTTGTTCGATGAGATCGAAAAGGCGCATCCGGATGTATTCAACATCTTGTTGCAAGTCTTGGATGATGGACGGCTGACGGATAACAAAGGCCGTGTTGTCAACTTCAAGAACACGATCATTATCATGACAAGTAACCTAGGTTCTTCCTTGATTCGTGAGAACTTCGAGAAGATGACACCCGCCACGCATGACAAGGTGGTAGACGAGACGAGGATCCAAGTACTGGAACTGTTGAAGAAGACGATCCGTCCGGAGTTCTTGAACCGTATTGACGATATCATCATGTTTACTCCGCTGAACGAGGAGGAGATTCGCAAGATCGTATCCTTGCAGTTGAACAGCGTGAAGAAGATGTTGGCTACGAACGGTGTCGCCTTGGACTTCACGAACGAGGCCTTGGACTTTATCGCCGACAAGGGCTTCGATCCTCAATTCGGTGCCCGTCCGGTAAAACGTGTCATTCAGAAGTATGTCTTGAACGAGTTGTCAAAGGCTTTGCTGGGTGGAACGGTAGACCGTAACCGCCCGATCGTGATCGATAGGAAAGACGATGGTCTGGAATTTAAGAACTAAAGTAGACTTGAACGCTTGACGTTAAGCGTGGTGTTTCTATAAAATAATGAAGGTGGAATGATCCTATGTGAATCATTCCGCCTTTTTATTTTTCACTAATAGGTAGATACGGCTTGGTGCGATTATTTCCGGGTGGGAACCGTGCACCAAAATGTAGATCCTTTTCCAACGCTTGACTCCACGCCGATCTCTCCACCTAAATGTTTAATGATTAATTCACAGATAGACAGCCCGAGCCCCGTACCTTGGGTGAAGGAATCTAATTTAGCGAATCGATCGAAAACACGGGAGATATTTTCTTCCGCTATCCCTTTTCCCGTATCGGTAACAAAGAAATAAATATCGTCTTTCCTTATTTCATATCCGATCGTTATCATTCCCTCGAAAGTGTATTTGCAAGCATTATTGATGAAATTAGCCAGTACTTGGGATAAACGGTTTCTCTCAGTATGGATAATGTAGCTTTCCGCAGGCAGTTCCGTGCGGAATTCTACTCCTTCCTTGATCTTGAATCGGTAACTCCGCCATAGGGTTTGTATAAGCTCGTTAATCTCTACTTCCGTATAAAGGAAATCCAATATACCGGCTTCTATTTTTGACATATCGAGTATGTCATTGATTAAATTAAGGAGTAGCTCATTGTTTGCGTGAATGATTTTAGCGAATTCTTTGATCTCCTCTTTATCCTCACTTTCGCTGATAAGGGTCGAGAAACCTACGATCGCATTCAATGGGGTCCGTATCTCATGGCTCATATTGGCGAGGAAAGCACTTGTCAACCGGTTTGATTCTTCCGCCTTCTCACGTAAGCGGATCACTTCTTCGGCCATATTTCGTTCGGTGTCAAGAATGTCTTTCTTATGCCGATGTTCCCTCATCGAAAGGAGGATAAGTAGAAAGGCGATAAGGGCTATCGCCACTATCTCGAATGGGGATTCTATCATGAAACTCGGGACTACTACGAGGCTCATTTGCTTAAAGGTAGAAATAGGGTAAAGTTTGGGGTTGATTGTTGACGTGGAATGGCCGTATGCTTGATCGGTTTTAGACAGGAATGATTTGTAGGCACCTTTCATGGAATGTTTAAGATCGCTTGGCGTGATTGGACTGATTACATATGAGGTCTTGAATAAGTAAGCCTTGATAGGCCCGATTTTGCTCCGGAGAGCTCGGGTACTTGTGGTACTTTGTATTTTAGGTTCCATTGTAATCATAATTTAATACATTTACTGAGTTCTAAAAGAACTTGAGTATCAAATGACTATATGTAAATAAATGATGGGGTGTATTTTGATTTTAACACAAATAAGACTGGCTTTAGTGTTTTTTGTGATCCATAAAGATATTGGAAGTCTCTTTGGGGTACTCGGTTGGAAATATATTCTTTCAAAGAAAATATCATGCGGAACAGTAAATTGCCCGGAAGCTATAAAAAATAATAGGTCTATATGATAATCAAGTATTTTTATTACCTTTGCTTCCTATAAAACCTAAGCTCTTTTAGAACTATGTTCAAGTAAGGGCATTTGCTTTTGTTAAGTCACGTCCGTAAATAAGCTTAATTGTTTTTGGGATATAAAATCAAAATATTTCCGTACATTTGCCGCTATTCAAACCAATTAAACAAGATTAATTATGAGCACGAACAATGACGAGCTACTTTATGACGAGGATGATTCCGTAAAATTTATCCAGAATTATCTTCCCCAAGAACTGAAAGGAAAGTTCAGTAATGACGATATCAACTATATCGTAGACTTGATCTACGACTTCTATGAATCTAATGGCATGCTAGATGATGATGGCGACGATGAGATCGAGATCGATGAGGAAGAGGTTGTAAATTATGTAATTAAGAACGCCCAGAAAGACGGCGTAGGCAAATTCGAACCGGAGGAAATCACTTTTATAGTACAAGGAGAACTTGAATATTGCGATTCGATCAACATGTTTGATTGATATTTGTTATATATATAAAGTTGTTTAAGTGAAATTGTAGAAGATGATGAGGAACATTAAATTATTATCTGTTTTACTGCTATGTATGGCAGTGGTGTTTACGAGTTGCGGAACGTGGAATAACACGGCGAAGGGTACGGCGATCGGTGTAGGCGGTGGTGCCGCTGTCGGAGCTGGTGTTGGTGCCTTGGCCGGAAATACCGCATTGGGTGCCGTGATCGGTGCGGCCGTAGGTGGTACAGCCGGTGCGTTAATCGGTAAGAAAATGGATAAGCAGAAGAAGGAGCTGGAAGCTACCCTGCCTGAGGACACGAAGATCGAGAGCGTGAACAATGGTGAGGCCTTGAAGGTTACTTTTGACTCCGGTATCTTGTTTGCCACGAACTCGAGTACGTTGAGCGACGCTTCCAAGAGTGCCTTGCGTAACTTCGCTACCAGTTTGAAGGCCAATCCGGATACGGATATCCGAATCATCGGCTTTACGGATAACACCGGTAAGGTGGATTATAATCAGACCTTGTCCGAGAAACGTGCGAAGAGCGTTTACGATTACCTGATGATGCAGGGGGTAAGTACGGATCGTATGGTTTATGAAGGCAAAGGTATACATGATCCTGTGGCTAGCAATGACACTCCCGAGGGTCGTTCGTTGAACCGTCGTGTTGAGATCGTGATCTTGGCTAATCAGAAGATGATCCAAGAGGCTCAACAAGGAACGCTTCGATAAGTTTTTTAAGCTATCCCTGCCGGAAGCGGACAGGTTATAGTGTATGAATTGGGGGACTGTCTTTTCCGGATAGTCCCTTTTTTGTTTAAATCGCAGGATAGGAAGGATGAAGAAGTTGATATATATTTTATTTGTGTTGATTACGATCGCTTTTGCCGTGGCAGCCATAGCCGGATTCGCTACCGGACGTATGAATCCGGAAGGGAAGGAGTGGATCTCGTTTCCCGGATTGGTGTTATTACCGGTATTGGCGGTCAATCTATGTCTTTTCTTGATGTGGTGTGTCTTTAGGAGCCATTGGTGCTGGGTACCTTTGGCGGCGTTATTGTTGAACTGGGAGTTTTTGATATCGATGTTCCAGATACGGGTCTTCCCTAAAGAGATTCCGATAGGGAAAGAAGCGGTTAAGGTGATTACCTATAACGTGAATAATTTCAATACGGACGGAAAGAAACAGCTTCCTAATATAGCGGATTGGCTGAGAAAGGAGGACCCGGATATCGTTTGCCTCCAAGAATGCCCTGTTGAATCGGCCCTGCGGATGGATTCTGTCGCCAAGACCTTATCGTTCCTACCGTATTATTGCTCTACCCGTTCGGCTACGAAAGCGGCGGGCAACGCTATTTTCAGTAAATATCCGATCCTTCGTTTTGAGTCTATCCTATACCCGGAGTCTAGCAATAAATCCTTGTTTGCCGTCATGGATATCCAAGGGGATAGTGTTCGTGTATTTAATAACCATTTCCAAACGACTAGCGTGAATGCCGTAAAGCCTCGTCTTTACCAAGCCCATGCCGAGGGTAAACAATTGGAGGAAACCGAGGCCGCCTTCCATATGGCTTTTCAGATGAAGAAGAATTTCGTGAAACGGGCTACTCAGGCGGATTATATCCGTCAGATGTTGGATGCCGGGGAGGGGCCCGTGATTCTTTGCGGTGATTTTAATGATACACCGGCCTCTTATACGTACCGTACCGTGAAAGGTGATTTAACGGATGGGTTCCGTGACTGTGGCTCTGGTTTCGGGTACACCTTTCGTCAATTAAAGCGTATATTTCGAATTGATTACATAATTTATTCTCCTGATTTTAAGGGTGTAACTTATGATTCTCCTAATTTAGACTACAGTGACCATAAGCCCGTCGTATGGTTAGGATATGTTAATTAACACACCCAAAAGGATAGTTTTAGAACCTTTTTCAACTCATGCTGTTTTAATAGTGACTTATATATAAGCACAAATAATAGTATAAACTGTTTTAAACGTTAAAATGAGATGAAAAAGATTTTTCCTTTTTTTCTGTTAGTTCTTCTGCTGGCTTCTTGCCAAAAGGACCCGGACATGTCGAAATTGGACAATGATTTTCTGGTGTTCACGAATCATGATAAGGACGCGAAATTCGAATCGTTCACTACGTTCTACATTCCGGATAGTGTATTGGTTATCGGCACAAGCGAGAAACCTCAGTTCTGGACAGCCAATGAAGCAGACGATATTATCACTACGTTGGTGAATAATATGGAAAGCCGCGGTTTCAAACGCACGCTAGACAAAGATAACGCCGACTTAGGTCTGCAAGTTTCTTACGTACAAAGTACTCAATATTTCGCTGACTACAACGATGGCTACAACTACCCGTACTGGTGGTGGAACTATCCGGGATATTGGAGTCCGGGTTACTGGGGACCGGGTTGGGGTAATTGGTATTACCCGTATCCTGTAGTGTATAGCTATAGTGTAGGTTCCTTGTTGACTGAGTTAGTGGATTTGGATGCTCCTGCCGCTTCTAAGGCAGATGCTAAACTTCCGGTTCTTTGGACCGCTTACATGAGTGGCTTGTTGTCTGGTTCCGATAAATTCGACACTCAGCTAGCTGTTCGTGCTATCGAGCAAGCATTTGTACAATCTCCGTACGTAAAGAAATAATAATTCGAATGATTAAAAGTTTGAGGTTCTATGAAAAAGATAAATAAATTAATCGCTTTACTCATCGTTTGTATGGCGATGCCTGCTCTGGCTGGCGCCCAGGTTTTGAAAAACGCGTATTTTAATGTAGACTGGCAGATCAACTCTCCGTTCGGTCAAGACTTCTCAAAGAAGACTAGCGGTTGGGGTGCTCACGCTGAGGGTGGTTACTATGTGATTCCTAATTTCGCTATAGGTGCGTTCATCTCTTATCATACAAATAATGAGTATGTGGACCGCCAGACGATTCCGGTAAACTCAACATCCGTAATCACTTCCGATCAACAGCATTCTATCTTCCAGTTACCTTTTGGCGCGGCTTTCCGTTATAACTTCGCTCCGGAAGGACAATTCCAGCCGTATGTTGGCGCTCAGTTAGGTGCTAGCTATAGTGAGATGTCTACCTACATGAACGTGTTGAAGGTTTACGATCGTAACTGGGGATTCTATGTAGCTCCCGAGATCGGTATGACCGTGTACTTCACACCTCAGAAACAGATCGGCGTACATATGGCCGCTTATTATAACTACGCTACCAACAAGGGGGATGTCCTCAGCTATCATATCGATGGTTTGAATAACTGGGGTATCCGCTTAGGTCTAGCGTTCTGATAGACAACGTTTGTTCTTTTAAGTGTTTTATGTAGTTTAGGGAAACGGAGGGCAGTGAATGTCTTCCGTTTCTTGCTTTTATAGGATCTGTAGTTTCACCCCGAATGAAAGGCTTAAATAATCTTTTGGCTTCAAGTAGCTGTTGCCGATAGCGTTTATTATATACAAATCGCAGGTGCTCAACTCATAGAAGAAGCTGATGGATTTATGCCAGCTACTATTTGGATTCAGTTTGAGCGTGATCCGCTCCCCGATAAAAATATGGTTACGAATGCGGGTGGAGAACCAATAATATCCCGGGGGATACTTATTCGGTTGCTTGGCCCAGAAATCCCGGTCAAATAGGAAATTTACGTAGATACCGCAACAAAGAGGCTCGAAAGATACTTTTTCTCCCAGATCGATATTCCAAGGAAAATAGTTTTGTTTCAAGGTGAAAGTCACGTTCGCGTGATCATTCGCGTTGCGGGGGACGATACCCAGCAACATATCCGTTTCCCAATGATTCCGGTAATAATTCCAACCGGTACCCACGGAGAGCATCGCCATGGAACCTGCGAATTGTACTTTCGTATAGCGGGGGATGACCCGTTGCCATGCGTTCTCGTACCGTTGCACTCGTTTCGTGTATTTATCCTCTTGCGCATGGAGTGTAAGGGGAAAGACACAAGTTAAGAGGAGAAGCTTAAAAATTGACCACTTCATACATATAATCGTCAGGGGTTAAGGTAAAAAGAAGATAACTTCGTTTGGCGATATTGGCGCAACCGTAGTAGATAATACCATCCTCAAACAAATCGGCTGCCGATACGCAATGGTTATGCGCATGCAAGCAGAACATTAAAGATGGTAATGTCTTGATATAAAGTTGGAACACGTCTTTCACGTTATTGTCGAACTGTTCGTTCCCGGGAGGGGCGTGCATGACTACGATCGTGCGTTTATTACGGGTACTATCCGCTATCTCATTCTTTAGGAAATTAAAATCGGGTACCGGATGGGAATAATCATACTCGATAGCGTTCGTATTGAGGCATACGAATTTCACGTCGCTCACGACAAACGAGAAGTTCTCATTCCCAAAGATTTTACGAAATACTTGGTCGCCATTACCGATCACGTCGTGATTACCGATCAACCCTACGTAAGGCACTTTTAGTTTGGACAAGATATCATCGTTCCACTCGAATTCCTTCTTTAAGCCGAACTCCGTATAATCTCCTCCATGGATAATGAAATCGATGCTATCTAATTGATTAACGTACTTGACGAAATCTTCCGTCTCGTTATAACTCCGCTGGGTATCGCCCATAAAAATAAAACGGATCGTGTCCTTCCCTTCGCAGACTTTCTCGATACGCTCGATATTGGTCGGGTTGATCTCCCGGGAAGTATCGGAATCCAGACGGCCGTCATACGGATGATAGTCGATTAAGTCGCAAGCCGTGAGGAGCGTAGCGGCAGAAAGCCATATGTATTTCTTTAAAAACATAGCATCCTAACTTTTTTATATGCAAAGTTAGGATGCTATCAGTACCAAAAAAGGTCATTTCTGAGCTTATACTGGTCTAAAATGTATATTCTATAAAGCGAATACTTGCTTTATTTCCGTGAAGTCGGATAATACGATATCGGCAGTCTCATTTCCTTTATAAGCGCTCCAACCAATACTTTTTAGCCAGATTGTCTGGCATCCGATCCGGGTGGCGGGGACGATATCCTTATCATAGGAATCACCTACGACAACAATCTCGTCGGCGGGAAATCCCAGTTTATCCACTCCTAATCGGAAGATCGCCGGGTCCGGCTTACGGATACCTACGACCGCCGATTCCACGATAGCGCCGAATAAATGATCCAAACCGAAATCTTTCAACACGGATTCTATGTTCCCATAGAAGTTCGATACCAATACCAATGGGTAACGTTCCGCTAATTGCTCCAGAATGGGGCGGGCGCTATCGATTGCCTTCCGGGCGTATTCGTAACACCAATCCGCTAATTGTTCCGGTAACTCCGGGGTAATCGCCTCGGCGGATAAATGCCCGTTCTCTTTCAGCCATTGGATTTGTAAATCGCTTTTCAAGCGCAACATATCCAAAAACGTATGATGAGGCTTCACGATCGGATTCTTTCCAAGCGTTCTTTCTCCATGTACATAGGCATCACGGAAAACCGCTTTGGATACGGGAACCTTCAAGGCCTCATACGCCATCCAGATCACCTCTGCCCAGTGCATGCCGTTACTGTCTATCGTTCCGCCGTAATCAAAGAGGATTCCTTTTACTTTGTCTAAATTGAACATAATCGAATGGGGTAAAAAAACGTTATAACTGTTTGCTGAAATCTTCACAAATATGCTCATGCTTTTTGATCATATAGAGCAACATCGAGTTTAATACGGTCAGCTCGAATACGAAATACAGCCAAGGCATGTCGATGAAAAGGCTGACAAACAAAGCGATCACCCGGGTATTGAATGATAGCATATTTGTATATTTCATTAATGGCAGGCTCTTTGTTCGAAAAGCCTTACGGAACCATTCCGGCGCTTGTCCGTTGTATTTCTCACGGATGATGTTCATCATGTGTTGGAATTTAGGTGTCCATGCTTCTTGACCTACCGTATAATTAATGTAGAAGGTCTCGAACAATTTATAGATAAAGTCATGTTTCCAACTCATCTTCTTATAATTCTCCTTCAATAGGGGAGAGTGGGAGAGCTCGCTACCCGATTTACCTTTCAAGAACAACAAGTGAATATTGCGATAATAATCCGCCATGGCCGCTTGCTTGCTATGGAAGAATCCCGTCGTAGCCGCCAATAGCCAGATCCATATTCCCCATTCCGGCGTGAGGCGTAAGCAGATTGCCGCGTAGATAGCGATAAACCAGAAATCGCCGGCGGCACCGTCCAAGATACGTCCCAAGGCACTTTTCTGTCCGGTCATACGGGCCAATTGTCCGTCTGCGCTATCATATGAGTTTGCCCAGATTAACAGTAACATGCCGATCACGTTGATAGCGAGGCTCTGGAAATAGAAACAGATACCTGCCGCTATGCCGATAAAGATGCTGGCGATCGTGATGCTATTGGGCGATACTCCCAATTTATTAAAGAACAAAGCCCATTGGTAACCAATGGGACGATAGAAATGAATATCGATAAACTCCTCGGTGTCCAGAGATTTTAAGGTTGACTCCAGACTGGGAGTAGACTTAGTCTTACTCATGATTGATTTTGTTAAAACGATTTTAGATGTGTTCTCGCATAAGATCCCAGATGCGACGTGCGATGTTTGGCGCCGCTTCTTCCCGGCAAGGGGCGAAACTGGGCCAATCGTTGAAATCGATAATTCGCATGACACCATCCTCGGAGACGATACAATCTCCCCCGTATATATGCACGTTCAATACCTCGGCTGCCTTGTGGCAGAGCAGACGAAGCTGCGCTTCGTCGAAGGGGATCCCCTTCGCTGTACCATAGATAACTTCTAAGCCAAATTTACTATGATGCATGTTCGATGGATAGAACCAATAAAAGAAATCGGTTCCAGCTACCCCGTAAAATTTCACCAAATCGCCTACCAGATGCTCATTGATTACCGCCGACGGGATACCACGGATAGCGTATTCCTTCAGTATGCTTCTCGCCTCTTCCGGGTTTCTCACGTAGGTGACGTCTTCCCGGTGGATAGCGTGGAAATCTCCCCGTTTGATCCAGCAATTAAAGAAACCGGCTTTCTCAAGGGCTTCTGTCGGATCCTCATCTGTCCGTAAGATTAAACTTTCCGGATGGGAGATATGATTGGATAATAGGAGGCGGGTCATTTTCTCACGGGTACAATTCTCGATCCCGTAACCCGAGTTCACCACGAAATAATTTTTATCCTCTAGTTCTTGCAGCTTATGGATGGACTTCCAGTCTCTTACCATATTAAAGATACCCTTTTCCTTCGGGTCTTGTAGCAGCAGATCCGATTCGATATATTCGTTTACATCGCATCCCAATTTTCGTAAATGCTGGGCTGTCAAGGCGAAGATCGCCGCGTCGTTGCCGATATGATTGGGGGAGAATTGATTTCCTCTGCGGATACCTGCTAAAGTTAATTTACTCATTGTTAGACAGTATTCTTTATGACTTTAAAAATGATTCGGCTTTCAAAATGTCATCGGCGTGATCCACGTCGATGATCTTGCTGAAAGGATAGGCCTTTAGCCTCAACCCCTCGGCGATGAGCTGCCGTTGATAATTGCGCATTCTCGACATTCCCTGCGAGATGGCGTTGTTCAATACACCCAGAGCCGGACGCCTCAAGCAATAGATACCTCCCGATATGTAACGGCAATCACCGTCTGCCTGATCTAGGAAATTCCGGATGTAAAGTTCGTTGTCTGTTTCTACATATAAGGGTTTCTCGTCATCAATAAAATCAGTGACGGCCATCAATCCGTCCAGTTTATCCTCTTGGATGAACTGTTGGATATAGCCGCTGAACTCTTCTTCCTTGAAGATCGTGTCTACAGTAGTTAAACAAATCTTATCACCGTCCAGATAATGACTCAGCTCGTAGAAGCTGTGCATAGAGCTGGGGGTGGATTTTACCAACAGGTAAAAGGGTATAGGTAGTCGCAGGGCCTTCAGGTAATCCTGTACCTCGGTCATCTCCTCGTTTACGATGATACTGATAGAGGTAGCGTTATTTTTCAAAAAAACGTCTATCAACCGGTCTATCAGAGCGACACCGTTGAGTCTAACCAGAGGCTTTGGCCACTTAACACCTTCTTGCGCCAAGCGGGAGCCTTCGCCGGCGGCAATGATTGCGTAATCCATAACTTTTATTAGTTCAAATAATAATTTCGCAAAGTTACGAGATTTTTGAGATAGTTTTAGGCTATATCGTTGATATAATTGGTCAAAATTTCTATAAATTGGGACTATTTGACTAGAACAACAAAGACGTTATAAAGAGCTTGAATGTTTTTTTGAAAATAATTATCGTTTTATAGTTGCTAATTCAAATAGAATGCTTTCCTTTGTGCCATGAACAAAAGATAGTTTGTATAGCTCTTTTATCTTTTAGCATTTATTCATCAGCGATGATAATACTTTCTTTTAGAGATTGACTTCACCAACCATCCTTGTTTTATTATTAATTTTTATTTTTTTATATCATTTTCGTATGAATATTTACATTGGAAACCTGAATTATCGGGTAAGAGAATCAGACTTACAACAGATTCTGGAAGAGTATGGTGTTGTAGACTCAGTTAAAATCATTGTTGACCGTGACACAAAACGTTCTAAGGGCTTCGCTTTCGCTGAGATGCCTAACGCTGCAGAGGCTCAAAAAGCTATCGAGGAGTTGAACCAAGCTGAGTACGAAGGTCGTCAGATGGTTGTTAAAGAAGCTATCCCTAGACGTTAAATTTTAGAAGAAAGAAATTTTTAAAATAAGACGAAAAAGCGGGGAAACGAGGTGAAAACTTCCGTTTCCCCGCTTTCTTTTTTCAGTGTATTTTGTTTATGTTCGCGAGAAATTTTAAGAGTGATGAAGAATATAGGTGTTAGGAGTCTCATTGTGGGTCTTTGCTTGATGGGATTGGGGAGTTGGTCTCCCTCGCTGAAGGCGCAGATCGCGGATCGTGTCTATAAGACGGATTATCATATCGACCCGGAGAAGGCCCGGGAGTTGTCCGTGGAGTTGGATAATATTAGCTTCTTCAAGGATAACGAGTATACGGGTAAATTTACCAAGGGGTATTCGTTGCCGGGGCTTTGGGTACAAGGCAAAGCGGTTTATTATCCCTTGCGGAATATCAAGTTGGAGGCGGGTGTCCATATGTTGATCTATCATGGGGCGAATAAATATCCGAGCATGGCTTATCAGGATATCGCTTATTGGAAGGGAGACCAATACCAAAAAGGGGTACATGTGTTGCCCTATTTCCGGGCGCAGATGGCCCTCTCGGATCATGTGAACATCGTGCTGGGAAATATTTACGGCGCTTCCAACCATAATTTGATAGAGCCTCTTTATAATCCGGAGTTGAATTTGACCTGCGATCCCGAGGCGGGCTTGCAGTTGTTGTATGACTCGAAGGCTTTCGACTTGGATGTGTGGGTGAACTGGCAGAGCTTTATTTTCCGGGAGGATGTGCATCAAGAGGCGTTTACCGTCGGGATCTCTTCGCGGGTAAAGTACAACGACCCGGCTTCCCGTTTCCATTTCTATACGCCGGTGCAAGGATTGGTGCAGCATAGGGGAGGCGAGATCGACACGATCTTCAACAATTCTGTGCAAACCTTGATGAATGGCGCGATCGGTGTCGGAGGTGTATGGAATACCGGACATCGTATTTTCAAGAACTTGAACGTGGAACTGGATGCTACCGGTTATTATCAGCAAGCGGGAGAGATATGGCCTTTTGACAGCGGATATGGCTTGTATGCCCGTGCTTCCGCCGATATCTATGATTTTCGGGTGAAAACGTCGTATTGGACCTGCAAGGATTTCATCTCTATGTTTGGTAGCCCGTTTTTCGGGGCGGCCTCGATGATTGATGAGGGGGTTACGTTCGACCGTCCGCAAATGATCTATCTGGGGGTGGAATATTCCCGACAACTAGCGAAGGGTTTCTCGATAGGAGTAGATGTGGACGTTTTTCATCATCTCTCCGGAGATATGAATGATGCGGATGGAGTAAAACAACCGATGGGAAACGCCACGAGTTTTACGGCAGGGGTTTACATGCGTATCAATCCGTCTTTCTTGATTAAAAAATTCTGATCATTACCTTCATAGAAAAACACAGTAGTATTCGATTGTGAATACTACTGTGTTTTTCTATGAATACTATTGTGTTCAGCCGTGAATACAATAGTGTTTTTATTCAATTACTAAATCAATCTTTTTCAGTGTCTTATCGTCCGAGGAACCTCCATATAGGATTTGGTATTTACCCGGGCGAACCTCCATGGTCTGCGTATTGTCATTGAAGGATTGGAAAGCTTTCGGTTCCAATTGGATGCTAACCGGTTGTTCGCTGCCAGCCTTCACGTTCACACGTTTGAATGCTTTCATCGCTTTTAGCGGTCCGGCAGGATCGTTCGGGTTCTTGATGTAGATCTGAGCGACCTCGTCACCATCCATCTTGCCTGTATTGGCGATATCGAAGGAGAGGGTAACCGATTCGTTGGAAGCGATCTTATCCTTTGACAACTTAGCGTTCTTATAATCGAATGTTGTATAGCTCAAGCCATAACCGAACGGATAAAGCGGAGTCTGCGTCATGTAACGATAGGTACGGCCCTTCATGCTGTAATCTTGGAAGTCCGGAAGCTGGTCTACGGATTTATAGAACGTGATCGGCAAGCGTCCGGCCGGGTTATAGTCTCCGAATAAAACGTCGGCCACGGCTGTTCCACCTTCTTGTCCGCCATACCAAGCGTTCAAGATAGCGTTTACATGATCGTTCTCCCAGTTCAATGCCAATGCGCTACCCGTACATACCACGTATACTACAGGCTTTCCGGTGGCTACCAAGGCTTTGACCATTTCCTTCTGTACGGCCGGGATCTCGATATTCGTGCGGTCGCCTTTCCGGAAACCTTCAGCGTCTACCGGCATTTCCTCACCTTCCAGACGTGGAGAGATACCACCTACGAATACGATGACATCAGCGTCTTTAACCTTGCTGGCCGTAGCTTGGAAATCTACGGGTGTGCGTACGCCTACCGTAAAGTTCAGGTCAGCGCTACCCGTGCGTTGCATATATTCGATCTTTATGGGATATTTCTCACCTTTCTTAGCGTTTAGCGTATAGAGTTTTTCCGCTCCATATTCGTTTTCCCATACCTCGGCGACTTTAGCCGTATCGATATACAGGCGGAATGCGTCGTTTCCGGATAGTTTGAACTCGACAGGACCATCTATCGGAGACTCGAATTCACCCGTAAAGCGAGCCGTGAAATTTGTCAAGTTCACGTTCGGGGCGAATTGGGTGTTACCTCCGGTGGTATAATGAAGCTCTTTCGCTAATCCCTTGTAGGCGGGGGTACCCTCGAACTCGGTATTGTTGAAGAATTCGGAGGCGAAACCCTGTCCCGCCGTGGAAGATACGTGGCTACCTAGGTCTGTCACGACAAAATCGGCGGTATGGTTGCAACCCAGCTCGTAGATAACCTCTGCGTTCGGGACTTTATTGCGGATACCTTCCACGATCGTAACGGTCTTGGTCGGGAAGCCGTTGTAGTTGGCCCATAGCATGGTAGAGTCCGCCGCGTTCGGTCCGACTACGGCGATCTTCTTGATATTCTTGTCCAGTGGAAGCATATTATTCTTGTTCTTCAACAAAACGATACTTTTACGTGCCATATCCAGTGCCTTGGCGATATGCTCCGGGCTCTCGACTACGCTGTAAGGTATCTTAGAATAAGGAACCCGCTCGTCCGGATCGAACATACCTAGCTCGAAGCGGCCTTTCAGTAGGCGGCGTAAGGATACGTCCAGATCTTTCTCCGAGATCTTACCGTCGGCCAAGGCTTTGTTTAGCGCACGGTAGCTACCGCCACATTCTAGGTCGGTACCGTTCAATACGGCGTCGGCGGATGCGCTCTCAGCGTCCGGGTGCGTCTCATGACGAGGCGTATTCTTGTCTTTCCTCCAGAAATCATCGATAGCACCGCAATCGGACAGGATGATATTGTCGTATCCCCAACTGTTACGCAAGATATCGATCAATAATTTGTCGCTACTACAGCAAGGTTTACCCTCGAAACGATTGTAGGCGCACATTACCTCTTGTACATCGCCTTCCTTAACTAATGCCTCGAAAGCCGGAAGATACGTCTCGTACAAGTCACGAGGGGTAGCTTCTGCGTTGAATTCGTGGCGGTTCCATTCCGGGCCGCTGTGTACGGCGTAATGCTTGGCGCAAGCGTGTGTCTTATAATAATTAGGATCATCGCCTTGCAATCCGCAGGTTACGGCTACGCCCATCTTCTCGGTCAAGTAAGGGTCCTCGCCATAGGTTTCCATACCCCGTCCCCAGCGAGGGTCACGGAAGATATTGATATTCGGGGTCCAGAAAGTAAGACCTTTGTAACGGTCGTACTCCTTGTCTTTCTGGTATTGGTGGTATTTGGCACGGGCCTCGTCGCTGACCATCGTGAAGGTCTCGTGAACGGCGTTATCGTCGAAGGTAGCCGCCATGGCGATCGCTTGCGGGAATACGGTCGCACGTCCGGCACGAGCCACGCCGTGAAGAGCCTCGTTCCACCAGTCGTAAGTCGGGATTCCCAAACGCTCGATGGCGGGGGTTACGTTCATCATTTGGCCGATTTTCTCCTCCGGTGTCAGTCGGGATAGTAAGTCGTCGATACGTTCTTCCAAGGGAAGATCCGGATTCCGGAAAGGGTAATCTTGTTGTTTTTCACTACAAGAGGCGGTGAGTAGGAGGGTGATCATCGCTACTGTCAGTTGTTTCATTTTCATGTTATTAAATTTTAGATATTGTTTATCTTACATTATTACTTATTGTAAACTATTTTAAGATAGATCGTTATCTTTGATATTGATGGAGCAAAACTACGATTTTAGAAGCATTTTTTCAAACAGGAACACTTAAAATAGGTTACTTTAGTGGTTATTCATTTAAAAGCCCTATTTTTGCCGTAACAGATTAAAACACGAAAGAATGATGAAGAAGTATCTATTTTTGTTACTAATAGGGGCCGCTAGCCTGACGGCCTGCGGAGACGATGACGATCCCGTTGTTCCGGAATTGAATAAGCTAACGAAAGTTTCTTGTTATAAAGACGGAGCTTCAAGCCCGCTTTTTACCGCTGATATCAATTATATGAATGACGGGAAAATATCGAGTATATCTTTCCATGGAGATAAAGAGTTTCGTCTTTTCTCTTCTGACAACAAATATTTGATGATAGATATCTCTACCGGGGACGAACTAGGAGAATATATATTAAGTGGAAATGTGATCACGGCAAAGAACGTCTTGAGGAAAAATTCGTATGCGAGTAATGAGGTCTATGTGAGTGATGAATATAAGTATGGTTATTCCGGATCTAATCTGGTGTTGACCTCATGGGTAGCTCGTTGGCCGAAAGAAGACGGTCAAGGGTATGAGAGTGAGGATTACAGGGAATATGATAAGTTTTATTGGGAAAACGGGAATGTGGTAACTTTTTCTCGGAATCAGGATCGGATGGAGTATGAGTATAGTACGGTGGAGAGGCCTGAAAATTATCCTCTACGTGTGATCGGCTCTTTTGCTCCGGTTGATTTTGAAGCTGTGACTCCCTTGAACCTATTATATGGTGTTCAGAACCGGAATCTTCCGATCCGTGCCTACACCTATACGATCCCTAACCAGAGCGAGGTGAAAGCTGAGTACAAATACACCTATACCACCGTGGGAGATTATATAACGGGTATGACTATCGATGAGAATGACGGAGGAACCGCAAGCTCTTATAAGTATACTTTCGAGTATAATTTCGCCGTGAAATAAGGAACCATGCCTTGTTTGGTTTAATTAACATACGCATATGCAGCATTTCCGCCCTAAAACGCATTTCTAATTTTATAGAATTAAAAGGTTGATTAGTTTAATTGATAAACTTAGAAAGGAAGTATTATGAACGGATTCTTTAATTTTAGGAAATTAGTTGTAGGTGTAATGGCGGCTACTTGTTTTATGGGGTTTCAATCTTGCTTGGACGATGATGATGATTATCCTTACAGTAAAGTGTTGCCGAATGCGTTGGTGACGGTTAAGCCGGTCGATGATGGTTCATATTTTCTTCAATTGGATGATAGCACGACCTTGTTGCCTGTCAATATGACCTCTTCTCCCTTCGGGCAGAAGGAGGTGAGAGCGTTGGTGAATTTTGACGAGACGAACGAGTCTAGCGGAATTTACAGCAAGGCCGTAAATATTAATTGGATCGACAGTATCCTTACAAAACCAATCGCTCCGGATTTGGGGGTGACTAGCAACGATTCGATCTATGGCTCCGACCCTGTGGAGATCGTGAACGATTGGGTTACCATCGCCGAGGACGGATATCTGACACTCCGTTTCAGGACGATCTGGGGAGACCGCAATAAGGCTCATTTTGTAAACCTACTGACAGGCAAGGACCCGGAGAATCCTTATGAGGTAGAGTTCCGCCATAATGCTTATGGCGATGTATATGGCGCATATGCGGATGGACTGGTCGCTTTTAAATTGGATAGCCTTCCGGATACGAATGGTAAGACGGTTAAGTTGAAATTAAAATGGAAGTCATTCGATGGCGATAAGTCTGTGGAATTCAATTATTGTTCACGCAAGTCTACTCCGGCAAAAGCATCCATAGCTGCCGAGAGAAGCGCCTTAAATTTGAAATAGGTCGGTTTGATCGTTTAAATAGATGGGGATTTGGCAGGGAGTGAATCTCCCTTGCTTTTTGAAAGTTCTTTCCTAGTGATAGGGAAGGACTTTTTTTATGGATAGAAACAAAAAAGGACTCTAAGAAGAGTCCTTTTTATTCGTGGGCAGTGATGGATTCGAACCACCGAAGGCGAAAGCCAGCTGAGTTACAGTCAGCCCCATTTGGCCACTCTGGTAACTGCCCCCGTTATTTTCAATTGCAGTGCAAAGGTACGATTATTTTTGAAACCTGCAAGCGTTTAGGCAGAAAAATTTACCATTTTAAGAGCGGTTACTGCCGCTTCATCTCCTTTGTTTCCGTACTTGCCACCTGCACGGTCTTCGGACTGTTGCATAGTGTCTGTCGTTAACAAGCCGAAAATGAACGGAATATCGTACATAAGATTTAATTCTGTAATGCCCTGCGTAACGCCTGAACAGACATAATCGAAATGAGGAGTATCGCCTCTTACGACGCAGCCCAAAACGATAACGGCATCCACTTCTTTTGTTTCAGCCATTTTTTTTGCGCCAAAAGTCAGTTCGAAACTGCCTGGTACTCGTTTTACAAATATGTTTTCGGCTTTGACGCCATGTTTTTCCAATGTGTTGCAGGCGCCTTCCAATAGCTTTTCGGTGATGTGCTTGTTCCATTCCGCTACGACGATTCCGACAGTCACTTCCGATCCGTCAGGAACACTGTTAAAGTCGTACTCCGATAAATTCTGATAAGCTGTTGCCATATTTTTTGTTCTTAAAAGAAGAGGATGCCTTGTTTGACGAGACATCCTCTTATATGATTATAATAATGTGTATACGTTATTTGTTCAATGCCGAAGCACGGGTGATATATTTGTCGATATCGGAAGCTTCCATTGAATTGAAGTATTTTTCCTTAATCGTCGTGTATGCCTTAACAGCATCACCATATTGTTTCAGGCTTTCATAAGCGATACCGGCTTTCTTCAGGTAAGTCGGGCTGATCACTTCGTTGCTTGCCTGCTTGGCTGCTTTTTCGAAATAGCTGATACCTTCTTTTACGTTGCCCATATTTACATAGCAGTCACCGATCAGGCCCGTGATAGCCGGCGAGATCATGTCGTCGCTGCCGCTGAAAGATTTCAGCAGATCCAATGCTTTTTCATTGTCGCCCATCTTGAAATAGCAGATACCGGCATAAGCCTTTGCCAAGTTACCGGCCGATGTGCTTCCGTATTGGTCGATGATAGCTTCGAATCCTTCATAATCCGCACCGTTTCCGTTCAGTGCCAGGTTGAAAGAGTCTTTTGCAAAATATTGTTCGCCTTTGAACATAGCTGCTGCGGCTTTTTTCTCCTGCGGAATCAAATATCCGTGCTTGATACCCAAAACAGCTCCAACAACGAGAGCGAGTGCTATAATACCATAAATGATTTTCTTTGAATTGTTTTCAATGAACTGCTCCGATCTCGAAACAATTTCTTCGACCTCTAACTCTTTGTTGGTGTCTTTTTCCTTAGTAGCCATAATGTTTTATAGTTGTTATTATTTTATCACTGTTTTATGCCTGTGGCAATTCAAGTCGCAAAAGTAGTTTTTTTTACTGAGAAAATCTATACTTAGAAGTATATTTTTTAATTTTGTGCAACTAATATAGCGTGGATGATACTTAAAAAGCTTTCTATACTCAATTATAAAAACATTCTCCAGGCAGAAGTTTCTTTCTCTCCCGAAATAAATTGTTTTTTCGGGAATAACGGAATGGGAAAGACCAATCTGTTGGATGCCGTTCATTATCTCTCTTTTTGCAAAAGCCATATCAATACGCCCGATTCCCAGCTGATCAACAATGGTCAGGATATGTGCGTGTTGCAAGGTAACTATGACTATGAGGGGCGTGAAGAGGAGATCTTTTGTGCTATCCGTCGCCGGCAACGGAAACAGTTCAAGCGGAATAAAAAAGAGTACGACAAACTGTCGGAGCATATCGGTCTGTTGCCATTAGTGATGGTTTCGCCAGCCGATTCGGAACTGATACAAGGCGGGAGCGAAGAACGTCGCCGCTTTCTCGATGTGATTATTTCGCAGCAGGACAAGCCTTATCTGCATGCGTTGATACAATATAATAAAGCCTTGCTTCAGCGGAATTCGCTGTTGAAGGACCAGTGTATCGACGCTTCCCTTTATGAAGTGCTGGAAATGCAGCTGGACATGTACGGCCGGATGGTGTACGAGAAGCGGCAGATGTTGGTGAATGATTTTATCCCGATCTTCAACGAATATTACCAGACGATCTGCCGTTCGACCGAACAGGTCGGTTTGCGGTATATCTCCCAGTTGGAGAAGGGGAGCCTGGCGGATATGCTGGCTGCCAATCGGGAACGTGACCGCATACTCGGTTATACCTCGACCGGCATTCACAAGGATGAACTGGAGATGACGTTGAACGGCCACCTGATCCGCCGTGTCGGTTCGCAAGGGCAGAACAAGACGTATCTGATTGCCCTCAAGCTGGCTCAGTATGTGTTTCTTTCCTGCAGGGGGCAAGCGCGTCCGATCCTTCTGTTGGACGATATTTTCGACAAGCTGGATGCCGACCGGGTGGAGCAGATCGTCAAGCTGGTGAGCGGCGACCAGTTTGGGCAGATTTTCATTACTGATACGAACCGGAAATATTTGGACGCCATCCTGCAATCGATCAATCACGGCTACGCTCTGTTCAGGGTCGAACAGGGTGAAGTGCAACCGATGGAGGAAGCGGAATGATGCACCGGAATGCACAGACGTTGGGCGATGCGATCCGGGAGTTTTTCGAGGATAATGCTGAGTTGAGGGGGAAGATACTGGAAATCCGTGTCATGCGGGCCTGGGGCGAGATACTGGGGCCGATGGTCGCTCAGTACACTCGTAATATATATGTAAAAGACAAAGTGCTGTATGTTTCCCTCACTTCTTCCGTCTTGAGAAGTGAATTGGTGTTGTGCCGGGAACGTCTGGTGAAGAGCTTGAACGATTATGCCGGTTCGGAAGTTATACAAGATATAGTTATCAGATAAAAGAGTTGAATCATTATGGATGCAAAAAAGATAGAAGAAGTTCCGTTTGAAGAGGTTTATGAAGTGGAAAAGTATGGCACATACTATTCTGAAAATAAATTCTGGCAAAAAGTACAACGGGTTGCAAAGAAAGTCGGTGCGACGGTGATACGTCCTGTCTTCCAGCTTTATTATCTGCTGCACGATAAAGATGTTCCGTTACAACATAAGGCTTATATCATAGGTGCTTTAGGCTATTTTATTCTGCCGTTCGACCTGATACCGGAAGGTCTTCTTCCGGTGATCGGCTTTACTGACGATGTAGCTGTGATGGGACTTGTCCTGAAAATCGTGAAGGATAGCATCACACCTGAGATAAGAGCCAAGGCGGATGCTAAGGTCATGGAGCTGTTGCAAACGGATAAGATCTGAATCACAATATTTCTTTTTCAGTTATAATCAAGTCCATTTTCCGGTCGAACGGCTCGGCCGGAATCTGATCCTTTAACTGGAAGTCATAGCAGATTCCGATTTTAGGAACATCCAGTGTCGAAAGCAGTCGGTCATAAAATCCTTTTCCCCGTCCGAGGCGGTTATGCTGGCGGTCGAAAGCGACACCCGGAACAATGATCAGGTCTATTTCGCTTTCCGGTACGGCTTCACAATCTTCACTTGGTTCCAATATCCCGAAAACACCCGTTTTGAGTGATTCTTTTCCTGCATACAAGAGCAATTGAAGATCATTCCCTTTTATAAGAGGGAGCAATAATCTCTTTTTCCGGTACCATTTTTCGATCAGTCCGGCAGTCTGCACTTCGCCGGGGATGGCATGGTATAGTGCAATGCACGAAGCTTGCTGGAAGAGGTCTGTCTCTTCCAGCCGGTCCATTATCTTAGCAGAGAGATCCAGCAATGTAGTCTTCGTATATGATCTCTTTAAGGAAGCCATATCCTCTCGAAGTGTTTGTTTGGCTTTGCGCAATTCCATTGGGCGTATTGTTTTTGTTCTCCAGTGTCGGGAATGATTTGCCTTCGTTCAGGACTTTGACGGCGCGTTTCAGCGTGATGTCATCGTTCTGGAATATTGGATAGAAGCCGGCTTCGTCGAAGAAGTTACGGACGATGTAGGCCTGGATCTGTTTCTCGATCAGTTTGCCTGATATGTTGATCAGGTGCGGACGTTTCTTGATCCCTTTTGCTGCGGCATAATTGGTGAAATCGGAAAGCAGTGGTTGTTGTTGCAGGTATTTGTGTAAGTCCTGATAGGTCTTGAAAGAAGCCAACTTGTCGTAATTGCGATCCGAGTATTCGAGTGCATATAGGTTCAACATACCGGAATTGACTACGTTGGAGAAATAGGAAGTCACACCGCTTGTGTCACGCGGGATGAAGATATCCGGCATGATACCGCCGCCGCCGTAAACGGGGCGTCCCATCACGGTTTCGTATTTTTCGCTGTTGTTCAGCTTGATGCTGTCGGCAGAATCAAATTCACCGTGCATGAAACGCTGGTAGATGTCCTGTTCGTATTCGCTGTCTTTACCCAGTTCGTACTTTTTCTGGATACAACGTCCAGACGGCGTGTAATAGCGTGCGATCGTCAGGCGGATTTCCGAACCGTCGCTTAACTGGATCGGCGACTGGACCAAGCCTTTTCCGAAAGTACGGCGGCCGATAATCAGCCCGCGGTCATTGTCTTGGATAGCTCCGGAGAAGATTTCACTGGCGGAAGCCGAGAACTCGTCTGTCAAGACTACAATCGGAGCATCCTGGCAAGTACCTGTGCCGTTCGTATAGACATCGTTGCGCGGGAATGCTTTTCCTTCCGTGTATACGATCAGGCGGCCTTCCGGCATGAATTCGTTTACCATATTGATGGCGGCATCCATATAACCGCCCGTGTTACCGCGAAGGTCGATCACGAATGAGGTACAACCTGCCTGTTTCAGCTTGGCGATTGCCGTGATAAATTCATTATAAGTGGTACGGCCGAATTTGCTTACTTTGATGTAGCCGATTCCTTTGCTTACCTCGTAAGACACGTCGACCGAACTGACGGGGACATCGCCGCGCGTCACGTCGAAATACAACAGTTCCGGTTCGTTTTTACGTTTTATGCCTAACTTGACCGTACTGTTCTTCGCACCACGCAGAGTCTTCATGATGACTTCCTGGTCACTTTTGTTGCCGGCATACAGGGAGTCGTTGATCGTGATGATACGGTCGAAGGGCTTCAAGCCGGCCTTCTCTGAAGGTCCCCCCGGAATGACGTTGATAACCAGAATGGTATCGGTCTGCATATTGAATGAAACCCCGATGCCGCTGAACGATCCTTCCAGGTCTTCATTTGCCCGTTGGGCGTCCTTTGCCGGTATATACACGGAATGCGGGTCCAGTTCGCTGAAGACCTTAGGAATGGCATCTTCCACTAATTGTTTCATATCGACTGTATCGACATACTGTTCGTCGATAATGTCGAGGATGGCATTGATTTTATTTCCACTGGAATAAATATGCCTCTTTCCTTGTGTCAGTCTGAGGTAATGATTCCCTACAAATATCCCGAGAGCAATACTTAATGCTATAATCACAGGCAACCATACAGCCAGCCTTTTGTTCTTGTCCATAAAACGTATCTTTAGTCGTTTATTTCTATATAATCTATAATAACACCAGCGCGACGTAATAGGTTGCAACCATCTTCCACCCTATATTTTTCAGAGTATACCACCCGCTTGATCCCAGACTGGATGATGAGCTTGGCACATTCGATGCAAGGGGCAGAGGTGACGTAGATCGTTGCACCTTTGCTGCTGTTGGACGAAGCGGCCACTTTCGTAATGGCATTGGCTTCCGCATGCAGAACGTAAGGTTTGGTGACATTGTGTTCATCTTCACAAACATTCTCGAAACCGGATGGCGTACCGTTATATCCGTCAGAAATAATCATTTGGTCTTTTACTATCAGTGCCCCAACCTGGCGTCTCTTGCAATACGAATTTTCCGCCCATACGGCCGCCATTCTGAGATAGCGCTTATCCAATTCGAGTTGCTTTTCCTTCTTATCGCACATCGTCTTCTGATTTTATATACCTTAATTATATAAATAGTAGGCAAAGGTACATATATTTGGGATAAATGGAATAGGTTCGAAGTTTTTTTGTTCAAGCGTGTATCATAAAAATACCATAGAAGGCAACCTCGAAAACAAATCAGACTTGCATCCGGCTCTGGACGGATGCGGATGGTCCGCCTGGTTCTATTCCGTTTCTTTTCAACAGGGCACCGATTTCCGCATCTTTTCCCCGGAAACGTTTGTACAGGATATCCGGATCTTCGGTTCCGCCTTTCGATAGGATGTTTTTACGGAAAGAACGGGCTGTTTCCCGGTTGAAGATTCCCGTCTCTTTGAAGACCGAGAAAGCATCGGCATCCAGGACCTCTGCCCATTTATAGCCGTAATAGCCGGCTGAATATCCACCGGAGAAGATGTGTCCGAAACTGCTGCTCATCAAGGTTCCGGGAACTTCGGGGACGATCACGGTCTGTTTCCAGGCTTCCTTCTCGAAAGAGATAACATCTTCGCCGAATGGTTCTGTTCGGGTATGCCAGGCCATATCTAAGAAACCGAAGCTCAGTTGACGGCAGCAGGCATATCCTGCGTTGAAATTGGAAGCGTCTATTAATTTCTGTACTAATTCTTGCGGGATTTTTTCCCCGGTTTTGTAGTGGATGGCGATCTGATCCAGAAACTCTTTCTCTGTCAGCCAGTTTTCCATCAGTTGGGAAGGAAGTTCCACAAAGTCACGATAGACATTTGTACCGGAAAGGCTCGCGTATGATCCTTCGGCAAACATACCGTGCAGGGCATGTCCGAATTCGTGCAACAGCGTGTTGACCTCGTCAAAAGTCAATAAAGAAGGCTTCGTCTCGGTCGGACGTGTGAAGTTCATTACGATAATGATTTGGGGCCGGCTGTCTTTGCCGTCTTGATCCCGGTATTGTTCCTTTATGCTGTTCATCCAGGCTCCTGACTGTTTCCCGTCGCGCGGATGGAAGTCTGTATATAATATGGAAAGAAACTTCCCGTCGGCATCGTAAACCTCGTATGCCTCTACTTCGGGATGATAAACCGGAATTTCTTTATTCTCTTTAAAAGTGATGCCATATAATTGCGTAGCCAGACCGAACACGCCTTTCTTTACATGATTCAGTTCGAAATAGGGACGCGTCATTTCATCATTCACGTTGAAACGGATGTCTTTCAGTTTTTCGGAATAATAGCTCCAATCCCAAGGCATGACCGTTATGTTTTCTTTTTCCGTTTCCGAAGCAAATCTTTGTACGGTCTCGTATTCATTCCGGGCTACCGGCTTGTAGGCATCCAATAACTCATTCAGCAGTTTATAGACGCGTGCGGGAGTTTTGGCCATCGTATGTTTCAATTTATAGTCGGCATAGTTGGTATATCCCATCAATCTTGCGATTTCCAGGCGGATATTGACGATTTCCCGTATGATTTCCTTGTTGTCGTATTCATCCCCTTTGTTACCTATGCTCATATATTCCCGATACATCTTTTCCCGTAACCCGCGCAAAGCTGAGTAACGCATGAAAGGCACGTAGCTTGGGGCCGAGAGATTGAACAGCCATCCGGTTTTTCCTTTTTCTTTAGCCCTGAGTGCGGCAGCTTCGCGTATGCTTTCCGGTAGTCCTTCCAGTTCGTCTTCTTTTGTTAGCAACAGTTCGTAGCGGTTCTTGTCTTTCAATGCGTTCTGATCGAATGTGAGGGAAAGAAGGCTTAACTCGGAACTGAGTTTACGGTATTTTTCTTTCTCTTCGGGTCCGAGTGCGGCGCCACGTGCGCAAAAAGCTTCGAATGTCTTCTCCAGCAGACGTGCGTCTTCCATCGGGAGATGCAGTTCATCTTTCCGGTCGTAGACACTCTTTACGCGTGCGAATAGTTGTTCGTTCAAATAAATATTGTTGGAGCTTTCCGACAGTTTGGGGGATACTCGTTGCGAGATATCCATCATCTCGTCGTCTGCTTCTGCATTCAATACGTTGAAGAAAGCCGAGATGACTTTATCCAGCAGCTTGCCGCTGCGTTCGAGTGCTATGATTGTGTTCTCGAATGTAGGAAGTTCCGTATTGTCGGCAATGGCTCGGACTTCCTCGTCCAATTGCCAGATTCCTTCGTCGAAAGCTGGTTCATACTGTTCTGTTTCGATCTGGTCGAACGGAGGAGTTCCGAACGGAGTCCGATAAGTCTCGAAAAAGGGATTTTCTCTATTTTGTTTCATGTTCTTTCGTGTTGATTTATTATATAACAAAGGTACGGAATAATCGGCAAATAAAAATGCATTGATTGCCAGACGATGCCAAACTGCCGGATTTGGAAGTTTTTAACAGCTTGGCATGTGTTTGACAACACATATATCCACTTTGGCATATTTGTAACAGATTATCAATCAAACTGTTTTTAAATCGTAAAAATGAAATTTCTAAATAAATATGAAAGTGAATTTGTTTTTTTATTTTTTAAGTGATACTTTTGGTCAAGATACAAAAGCAATTTATATGTTATCACGTTAAAGCATAAACTTAAAACCAAATATAAAAATATGAGTTATCTTAAATTTGACAAGACTCTTATGACGAACCTGGAAGAAGCGCTGCCAAGAGAAATTCTTCGTACGAATCGTTCGGGAGCCTATCATTGTACAACTATCGTTGATTGCAACACAAGAAAATATCACGGATTACTTGTAATTCCGGTTCCGGAACTGGATGATGAGAATCACGTATTGTTGTCGTCATTGGATGAAACTGTCATACAGCATGGTGCCGAATTTAACTTGGGGCTTCATAAGTATCAGGGGGATAATTACAGTCCGAGAGGTCATAAGTACATTCGTGAGTTCGAATGCGAGAAAGTTCCTACGACGATCTATCGTGTAGGAGGTGTTATTCTGAAAAAAGAGAAGTTGTTTGTGCATCATGAGAATCGAATCTTGATCCGTTATACGTTGTTGGATGCCCATTCGGCAACAACATTGCGCTTGCGTCCGTTTTTAGCGTTTCGCAGTGTCCGTGAATATACACACGAGAATGCCCAGGCCAGTCGCGAATATCAGGTTGTGTCGAATGGTATCAAAACCTGTATGTATCCGGGCTATCCTGAATTGTATATGCAACTGAACAAAAAGAATGAGTTTCATTATCTGCCTGATTGGTATCGGGGTATCGAATATCCGAAAGAGCAGGAGAGAGGCTATGACTTTAACGAAGATCTGTATGTTCCCGGATATTTTGAGGTTGAGATAAAGAAAGGGGAAAGCATCGTCTTTTCCGGTGGGGTTTCTGAAATAGGAACTCGTTCGTTAAAAAAGACTTTTGAAGACGAGGTTGAAGAACGTACACCTCGCGATACTTTCCGACATTGCCTGATCAATGCAGCACATCAATTCTTAAATAAGCAGGAAAATGAATTTTATATTTTAGCCGGTTATCCGTGGTTCAAGTGCAGGGCACGCGATTTGTTTATTTCTTTGCCGGGGCTGACTTTGGCTATCAATGAGGTTTCCAAGTTTGAAATGGTAATGGAAACGGCCTGTAAGGCGATTTATAATTTTATCCGTAATGAACCGAGCCAGATCAAGATTTATGAAATGGAGCATCCCGATATCTTGCTTTGGGCTGTTTGGTGCATTCAGCAATATGCTAAAATGGTTTCACGTGAGGCATGCCGCGAGAAATATGGTGTATTGTTGGAAGATATCATGAGGTTCCTCTGTCAGGATAAACATCCGAATCTGATTCTGCATGATAATGGATTGCTTTATACCTATGGGACGAATAGGGCTGTAACATGGATGAACTCGACGGTTAACGGACATCCCGTTATTCCGCGTACAGGATATATTGTTGAGATCAATACATTGTGGTATAACGCTTTGCGGTTTGCAGGAGAATTGTCGGGTGAGGCCGGAAATAATGCTTTGGCTGAATCATTGGGAGCTTTGGCCGAGAAAAGCGGGAAGTCGTTTGTCAATGTGTTCTTGAATGAATATGGCTATTTGCTCGATTATGTCGATGGTAACATGATGGAGTGGAGTGTGCGTCCGAATATGATATTTGCCGTGGCATTTGATTATTCTCCTTTGAATTCCAGCCAGAAAAAAGGTGTACTCGATATTGTGACGAAAGAGTTGCTTACTCCTAAAGGACTCCGTTCCTTGAGCCCGAAGAGCGGTGGGTATAATCCTAATTATGTCGGTCCTCAGATCCAGCGTGATTATGCTTATCATCAGGGAACGGCCTGGCCTTGGCTGGCAGGTTTCTATTTTGAGGCATATCTTCGTATCTATAAGATGAGCGGTATAGGGTTTATCGAACGTTATCTGATTGGGTACGAAGATGAAATGTCGTCTCATTGTATCGGGTCCATTTCAGAATTGTTTGACGGTAATCCTCCGTTCAAGGGGCGTGGAGCTATATCATTCGCAATGAATGTTGCAGAAATATTGAGAATATTATACTTATTAAGCAAATATAACTATTGAAAGGAGGAGCCTGTATGAAAGTGTTAATGTTTGGATGGGAATTTCCTCCCAAAATATATGGTGGTCTTGCGGTTGCCTCTTATGGTATTACTAAAGGTCTGAGTCTGCAGAATGATGTGGAAACGACTTTCTGTTTGCCGAAGCCTACCGGTGAAGAAGAAGGTTTCCTGAATATTATAGGTATGAATCAAGTACCTGTCGTATGGCGGGATGTCAATTATGATTATTTGAAGTCCAGGCTTCCCAATTATATGACGCCAGAGCAATATTATGCTTTCCGTGACCATATCTATGCCGATTTCTCATATCTGAATGTAAATGATTTGGGGTGTATGGAGTTTGCCGGAGGGTATCCTGCTAACCTGCATGACGAGATCAATAATTTCTCGATTATAGCGGGTGTCGTTGCTCGCCAGCAGCAATTTGATATTATTCATGCCCACGATTGGTTGACATATCCGGCCGGCGTGCATGCTAAGATGGTGAGTGGTAAGCCTCTTTGCATTCATGTTCATGCAACCGATTTCGACCGTTCACGCGGAAAGGTCAACCCGACCGTATACGCAACGGAAAAGAACGGTATGGATTATGCGGATTGTATTATGTGTGTATCTGAATTGACACGGCAGACGGTTATCCGGGAGTATCATCAGGATCCGCGGAAATGTTTTGCCATGCATAATGCGGTTTATCCGTTGTCGCAAGAACTTTTGGACATTCCTCGTCCGGAGCATAAAAAGGAAAAGGTCGTGACTTTCCTGGGACGTATCACCATGCAAAAAGGACCGGAATATTTTGTCGAGGCAGCAGCGCTTGTTTTGAAACGTACACGTAATATCCGCTTCATTATGGCAGGTTCGGGTGATATGCTGGACGCTATGATTAATTTGGCCGCTGAGCGTGGAATTGCTGACCGTTTCCATTTTCCCGGGTTTCAACGTGGAAGGCAGGTATATGAAGCTTACAAGAACAGTGACGTCTTTGTGATGCCTTCTGTTTCCGAACCGTTCGGGATTGCTCCGTTGGAAGCCATGCAGTGCGGAACACCTTCCATTATTTCCAAACAGTCCGGTTGTGGGGAAATTCTCGACAAGGTGATTAAGACGGACTATTGGGATATTCATGCAATGGCTGACGCTATTTATTCGATCTGCACGAATCCGTCTTTGTTCGAATATCTTCAGGTGGAAGGAAAGAAAGAGGTCGATGGCATCACATGGGAAAAAGTCGGCTTGCGTATTCGCGCTCTTTATGAGAATGTCTTAAAGAATTACGGTAAATAATAAAACAACATTAGATATGAAAACAATCTGTCTTTATTTTGAAATACATCAAATCATACATCTGAAACGCTATCGTTGTTTCGATATCGGTACGGATCATTACTATTATGATGATTATGAAAATGAACGCAGTATCACGGAGATTGCAGAGCGTTCTTATATTCCGGCATTGACCACTTTGCTTGAAATGGTAAAGAATAACGGAGGAGCTTTTAAAGTCGCTTTTTCTATTTCGGGTGTGGCTTTGGAACAGTTGGAGATCTATTCTCCCGCTGTGATAGACCTGTTGCATCAATTGAATGACACAGGTTGTTGCGAATTTTTGTGCGAACCTTATTCTCATGGGCTTTCTTCTTTGGCTAATGAAGAATGTTTCCGTGAAGAAGTTTCCAGAATGAGTGCGAAGATCAAACAAGTTTTTGGACAAACTCCCAAGGTTTTCCGTAATTCCAGTTTGATTTATTCGAATGAGATCGGATCGGTTGTTGCAAGTATGGGATTTAAGGGGATTTTGACCGAAGGAGCCAAACATGTGCTGGGATGGAAGAGCCCGCATTATGTGTACCATTGTGCCTATAATCCTAATTTGAAGATTTTGCTTCGTGATTTCAAACTGTCGGACGACATTAGTCTGCGTTTCTCTAATTCGGATTGGAGCGAATATCCGTTATTTGCAGATAAATATATCGGTTGGATTGCGGGGTTACCGGAAGAAGAACAGGTTATCAATATTTTTATGGAGCTTTCTGCCTTGGGTATTGCACAACCGTTGTCTTCGAATATCCTGCAGTTCATGAAGGCTTTGCCGGCTTGTGCGAAAGAAAAGGGCATTTCATTCTCGACTCCGTCTGAAATCGTGACAAAGTTCAAGTCTGTAGATCAAGTCGATGTTCCTTATCCGATGTCATGGGCCGATGAGGAAAGAGATACGAGTTGTTGGCTGGGTAATGTGATGCAGCGTGAGGCGTTTAATAAATTGTATAGTGTGGCTGGTCGTGTTCATTTATGTGATGATCGCCGCATCAAGCAGGACTGGGACTATTTGCAGGCAAGCAATAACTTCCGTTTTATGACAACCAAGAAAACTGGAATTTGGCTTAATCGTGGTATTTATGATTCTCCGTATGATGCGTTTACCAATTATATGAATATATTAGGTGATTTTATCAGCCGTGTAGATGCTTTGTATCCTGTTGAGATAGAGAACGAAGAGTTGAATTCGCTTCTTACAACGATTAAGAACCAGGGTGAAGAGATTGAAAAGTTACAGAAAGAGCTTGATAAGTATAAGAAAAAAGCAGCGAAAAAAACGGCTGCTGAATAAAGGTAAAGTAATAAATGAAAACCGGGATTCCCTAAAAGGAACCCCGGTTTTTTTATATCTGATAGATAATAAATAGTCAGTCTTGCTTATCTATATTCAATTGTTACGATACGCATTTCCATTGCGTCTTTGTCGATACGTAGTTTTACACCGGAAGGTTTCAAATAGTTCTCGATGGCGACAGTGTATTCGCTTGTCTGCCCGTAGTAGTTGGTTGTCGTTCCTACTCTGCGCTGTACGGGGATAACGTTGATAACCAGATCTTCATCCGGAGAGTTCTCTATGTGGGTTTTAAGCAGCTTGGCTATGTTTCCAAATGAGTAGGTTCGGGTCGAAGCCACATAAGATCCCCGGAAGGAAGTGATGTTATTTTCTACATTATTGTTTCTAAAGAATGTATCCATAGAATCCTTTGGGAGTATCAGCACGTTAGCGGGAGCTTCAAATGCAAATTTCCAGTCTTCTTGCGGAAGGGCTTTTAAAGAAAGGTCCACATTGCTGACAATACGTCCTTGGATAATAGGAGCAATATCTTGTGCCGGGATTGTCAACTGGGTATATACGCCTGCCGGACTTTTCAGATAAGCGATGCTATCATTGGGTTCCAGCAGATGGCTGATGTCTGTATTCTTGAATCTGTTCAACTGGATAACTTCAGATGTCGCACTGAAAGTCTCCCAAGCCTGTACGATTGAATCCTGGTCGGCAGAGCCTTTTACCGTGTGCTTATAGTAAATGTTCATCTGGGTACTTTCAATGTTCAGGATGTTTCCTGTACCGTATGTATTTGTGACATAAATACCGGGAAAGAACTGATTGAACGTATTCTGGTCATTAAAAACTTCCGGAGTTTTGATTGTCGCGTCATAGAAACGTTGACCTACTTCCTGGGGCATGCGGATGGTTATTCTCGGTTGATAAGTCAGTACGTTGTTTGAATTTTTATCATTCCAAAGAGAGTCCGAAACACTTAGATCACGTGCCGTATATGTCTGCATACCTAATGATTTCTGCATATTGCAGTATTGTTCCGGATCGATATTCGTATAAAAATCTCTCGTTAGCGGAGTTGTTACTTCGTATAGTTGTGCACGCATCGGAGTTAGAGAATCACCTGTCCAGCTTCGGCTATAATATATTTTAAATTCGACCGAATCTATTATGCCGTTGTAGGGTGTATACCTGAACCGGAAATTTTCCGGACAGTAGAACTGGCACATAAAATCAGACTTCAGGTTTCCGTACAAAGGATCGTATATTTCCCCTAATGAACCGTAAATTGTCCGGGCATAGACAGAATCAGTCTGTAATGTTTTTGCTTTCATGTAAAATGTGTCCGCATATACCAGCGGTCTGTCATTCTCCGGTTGAATACCTGTTCCTACCTGCGTCAAATCATCATTACACCCGCTCAGAATCGAGATTCCGAGACTCAGGCCAAGTATAAAAAGCTTGATTTTCATGTCTCTAAATTTATTTTGTGCCTAATATGACATCGTAGAATTCGTTGAATTTATCCATATAAACGTCCGGCGACTGATAAGGCAGGAATGGAGTGTGCTTTTTAGTGGCAATATAATCCAACACATCTTGATTGATCGTTTCACTACCCTGTATCACACCATCTGCGAAATCGATGGCGAGCTTGGTCAGCCCGGTGAAGCTTGTATCGGCTTTGATGCCTTTCAGGTCGCTGTCCTTGGCTCCATCCATTTTTAACTTGCTTGCAAATTCTTTTCTGAACGGTGTTTTGAAGTCATCGTTATAAATAGAGTATACGATCTTTGCATCTTTGAGGCAAGGATCGTCAGCATACATACGTTTGATGTACAGGGCTGTTAGCGCTGACATCCAACCATGACAGTGAATGACGTCCGGTATCCAACGGAGTTTTTTCACTGTTTCCAATACACCACGAACGTAGAAGATCGAACGGTCGTCGTTATCCTCGTATTCGTTTCCATCATCGTCGCTGATAGTATGTTTTCTTTGGAAGAAATCTTCATTATCAATGAAGTATACTTGCATGCGGGCTGCCTGAATGGATGCTACCTTTATGATCAGCGGGTGATCGGTATCATCAATGATGAGATTCATACCCGAAAGCCGGATTACTTCGTGCAACTGGTTGCGGCGTTCGTTAATGCTACCGAACTTGGGCATGAAAGTCCTAATTTCGCGACCACGCTCCTGTATGCCTTGTGGCAGGTTTCTGCATATCGTTGCAATCTCTGATTCGGGAAGGTAGGGTGTTATTTCTTGAGCTATAAACAAGATTTTTTTTGCATCCATTCTGTAAACTAGTTTTATAAAGACGCTACAAAGATACAAAGAATTTTTGGTTATATCAACAAAAAGTTTTTTCGCTGAATATCAAATGTATATATGAATGCTGTTTTGAAACTGGGTAGCGTAGATCTGATAAAAAGAACGAAAACAAAGAACAAAAGTGAAGAACCAATTTGAATAACAGGGATGGAACAGCAGGTTTTTATTAATGAAATGCAGGCAAGATTTAATTTACGACAACCTAAAGCCAATAAGCCAACCAATATCTATTTAGTTGTCCGTATTAATGGGAAACAGCTAAAATTAGCAACGGGTGTAAAAGTTTATCCTGAACATTGGAATAAGGAGAAGCAGGAAGCTTATGTGAGTTTCCGTTTGCCTGAATTGGATAATAGAAATAATGAGATTGCTAATAATAAAATAAATGAGTTGAAAGTTTCTTTTTCAGAGTGCAAGAAGTATTTTTGTGACAATCCAGATAAAATAGCGGATAGTTTGAACATATTGAAAGACAAAATTTATAAAGGTCAGATAAAAATGAGAAATGTAAGCGTTAAGCCAGCAACTTATGCAATGGATGGATTTATAAGTGAGAATTTGAATATTGGTGATTCGACTAAAAAAATATATCATGGGAATGTTAATAAATTCAGACGTTTTTTTAAAGCTAATGGTATATCAGATAGTTGGAACAATATGAATTTGGAAACTTTTAATAGCTATCAGCAATCGTATATAGATGTAGGTAGTAAGAATAAAACTATCAAGACTGTCTTTAGTATGTTTGAAATGTTGTTGAAAGAAGCTGATAGTAAGCATAATATTCCATTTAGTTATGCTGAAAGCGGTATGAGATCTTTTAGGCTTTATAAAAATAGAAACGAAAAAGAAACGGTCAGAATTGTACTGACGGAAGAAGAAATAGATAAACTGGCAAATCTTCAATTAGATAATGAAAAACTAATAGAAACAAGGGATTTATTTGTAGTTCAGTGCTTAGCTGGTACAAGAAAGTCTGATGTTATTAAGCTATTTGAGGACGATTATATATATGATGAGAGACGGAATGTATTTGTGATTAAAACCCAAAAGAAGGGGGTGGATGCTTTTATTAAAGCAGACAAGATCAAACCTATATTGTCTAAATACCCAAAAGGCTTAGAAGAACCAGTGACAAGTACATATAATAGTCGTTTGAGGAAAATTGCTTTGTTGGCAAACTTAGATAGATTAGTTGACGGTAAGCCAATCTATGAACAAATGCGCTCTCATATTGGTAGATATACTTTTGTTACTAATTCATTCTTAAATGGTATATCTAAGGATGTTATTAAGTATATGGTAGGACACAAATCAACAAAGATGGTAGATGAAGTGTATCTGCAATTATCTATGGATAATAAGATAGATATAGTTGCAGGTGTGACAGATGTTGAAAAAACAGAATCAAAACGAGTAAATGCTAGTATATCGTGTGATAATAGTAAATTATTTAAGGAAGTAGATGTTTATAAATATTTGTTTATCAATGATATGTTATCAGATGAGGTACGATATAACAATGATGTATATACGCTTAAACAATTATCTGACTATTTACAGACTGAACAGGGTAGAAAAGATAGATATGATTTGATTAAGCAGATACTTGAACAGAGGTGTCATATATCCACAGGAAGTATGACTTATGATTTTTTCTTGAATGAATTATATGATATTTCCATAATGGAATATATAACTTGTAATCATAATGAGCAGATAAAAGTAGGAGTGAACGGCACTAATGTGGATGCAGATGAAATTTTTAGTATGGATGAATTGCAGGAAATGTATGCAGAACGATATACAGTGAATAGATGTGCTGAATTAGGAATTAATATATTAGATGTGTGTAATTTGTTGAATGAGAAAAACTTGACGAAACATTTGAGTTAAATATGCTGGGATAGGAAACAGAAATGCAATAAATTGACTTGTATTGTTAAATAATGTTGCGTAAAGGTTGGCTAGGAAATTTCTTCTTAATGTAGGTATTCCAAATACATTCTGCATCTTTTCGTTTGCAGTCCTTGTATTCTAACTCCAAAAGAATGAGAATTTTTCGATTATAAATTTCTCTATAAATTCCTATTCGAATAAATGACGTTCTTGTTTTATTCTTACCTTTCAAATAGAAATTGGTATCATTAAATTGCTTATATGAAATAGATTCACCTTCAAATATGAACTCTTTAAAAAATTCAGAAATGGAATAATCATCTTCAAATACATCATAGTAAGCAATGCCAGTATTTAATACAATTGTGCTGTCCTTATTATAAAAATGATTTCCGTCACAAAGAAATGCTTCTTTCCCATGAATCAACGAATCTGGATATGCCAAGAAGTAATTAAATTTCTTGTTCCAATAAAAACGTATATCTCCATACTGATAAATTTCATTCCTATAATCAATGAGTTTTATACCTTTCACTTGCAAAACAGAATCAGAATAGTGTAACACTTCTCTTTTTTCTGATTCTGTCAGTGGAAGTTCATAGTGATTGGTAAACTTATCATCTTTCTGTATTACAGGTTGGATAGATTTATCTTGTTTACTTGGCTGACTGTTACAACCAAGCAAACATAATCCAAGTAAGAGAATATAATATTTCATTTCCTTATCTATCCAAATAATTAACAATCTCTTTAACCACATTCCCAGTCATTACACCACCAGACGGATAATCCTTTATCTATTGGTTAGATTTGTTTTTATCAGAAAATTTATCGTCATTTTTCATAATAAATTTCTTGTAGAACTTTTCCATAACGTTGATAAACTCTTCTGGTAATCGTTTAAGGATTTCCTCTTTTATATGATCTGGAACATTTCTATAATATGCTTCTGCTATACTTCCAGTAATTGCACCCATCGTATCGGCATCTCCTCCCAAAGAAATAGCCAAACGAATGGCATCTTCAAAATCCTTACTTTCCAGAAAAGCGATGATGGATTCAGGAACAGAACCTTGACAGGTAACATCGAATTGATAAGCGATTCGTATTTCATCACAGGTTCGACTAAGATTATAGCCAAAAGTAGATTCAATATATCCTTTAATCTCTTGCTTGGATTTTCCTGTGCGAGCCAGGTAAATACATGCTGCCGTAGCCTGTGCTCCTTTAATCCCTTCTGGGTGGTTATGGGTAATTTCTGCGCTTTCTTTAGCTTTTTTCAAAGTCTCCTCTAATGTGTCTAACACCCATCCAACAGGGCTTACACGCATGGCAGAACCATTTCCAAAACTATTATATGGTTGTGGAATATCTTTTTGTAACCAATTGTAAAAAGATTTTCCATATCCTGCCCTTGGATAACGATTGCCATAGTCTAACATGATACCAGACAAGCTATCACCTGTCAATAGCCAGTCAGCATTGGCAATAGTCATTACAGTGTCATCTGTAAATCTGGAATGTTCTTTGAATAGAGGAAAGTCTATTGATTTTATAGGATTAAACTCATAAATTGAACCTATTATATCTCCTGCGATTGCTCCTATAAGAATGTTACAGTTTCTATTTATTCTTTGTGTTTTTGCCCAATACTCTAATGTACTATTATTAATTTTGTCGGAATCAGGCTTAATTTCACTTATGATAGCATGGTATAGATTGGTTGAGCATTGATTATTTCCCACTTGATTGAGAGAGTTTAGCATACGGGTAATCCTTAATTGATTATGGAATGGCAATTCATAAAGTCGTCCTGTGATTTGACATTGAATCCGTCTTTTGTTACAATGGAATCCAATATAATTCAAATATAATTGGCAGGTTTTGCAATAGTTTGACTTTGCCAAATCGTCATGTTGCAATTGTTCCTTAAAGTGTCCATCGATGGTTGGAGCCTCTGGATGAAACTGGCTTTTGTCGATAGTAGGTAGAATCCATTGTATGAAATCGTGATTATATTCTATCTGTTCATGATTGAACTGTAGAATATCTTTGTGGTAGCGACCTTTACTATCTGGTAGTTCATTTTTAAAAAAGCGGATCAAATCAATCTGCTCTTTGGGGGCAATCTTTTCTATTGGAGTAATATTGTTTATTCCAAATTCCTTATTTTTTTTATCTCCAAATAAATGTTTGAGTCTATTCAGCATAATCTTAATGTATAGATTTAATAATCCCTTTAACCACATCCCCAGCCATTATACCACCAGACGGATAACCATTTTTAGGATTGGAAATAATGACTAAACAGGTATATACAGCATTGTTCACCTTGAAATAACCACAGAAGGAAACTTCATGTTTTCCATCTTCTTTAATAACTGATCCTGTCTTTCCTGCGATCTTTACATTATCAGAAAATAAAGGTTTACCTGTACCTTCACTGACTACCATTTCAAAGGTCTGTTGTATCTCCTTCATTGTTTTTGCAGAACAAATAGAATGATCAGATACGGCAATGGAATGATAGAAATTCAGTATTTCCGTAGGTGAATAGGTTGTCTTGATTGTTGTATATGGAGATAATGATTTGATTACACCCACTTTTGAATCAAACAGGATTGCTTGTTGTAAGGTGATTTCTCCATATCCACCCATATCCGCATTATGATCTCTGATCTCTTTTCCATTGTGATTATATATACCATTACCCACATCAACAGTGTCAGACAGTGAAACATTCCCTTTCTCCAAAACAGGAATTAAAGATACAGGGACAGCAAGTGTCCCCATATCTCTAACTGTAGTATATACTTCATCTTCTAAAGACTTACCATTTAACAGAGAAAGACTGCTTTTGCCTATGACATTTCCTGCTGAATCCATCAACATAACTAAGCCTGAATCTGCATTGACTTCCTGCAATGTGGTACGAAGTGATGTCTCAACAGTAAAAGATACATCGCTTTTCGTAGAAGCAAATGTAGAAAACAATATTAAAAGTAGTAATATCTGTATATTCATTACATTAGAATAGAATAAATTCGTCACCTACAACAAGAACATAATTTGCATATTCAGACATTTCTAATAGAAATTGTTTTATTTCATCTTGTCCATCTGATTCTGCCTTTTTTATCAACACGGATATTTTAGGCAATAACGTTTCTTTTATGCTAATCCAGTTGTTATTATATTTTAAACCAATGACATAGTTTACAACTTGACCATCACTATAAGTTTTCTGGTTTATTTTTGCTGTTACTTCTTTCTCTTGTGAAATATTTAACCCTGTAGCGGTTACTAATTCTTCATTAATAACTACTGGTTGAGCAGCTCTTCTTGTTATTTCAGCTCTTCTATCATATTCCAATTTTCGTTCAAGTTCTAATTCCCGTCGTCTAACATATTCCTCAAACTCTCTTGCCTCTTTAGTCACATCTTCATAAGAATTATTTTTATGTTCTAATGGAATATAATCTAAAAATTGGCTTCTTGAATACTGAACTGACAATAACAAAAGGCTCAGTATTAAATATAATCTTGCGTTCATAACTTTGTATATTTATTAATGAAATGTAAATCCAAGACCGACTTTGTCATAATTAGAATTGATATAAAAAGAATTTATAGTTCCTTTAAGTCCATTTTTATTTATTGACTTCACCATGTTTTCATCGCATAAAAAGTCACAATAGTTTGTTTTTCCCCAATCTTTGTATTCTGTATCTATTGTAAATGAAGGATATTTCCCTATAGAAATTTTACCTTTAAAGGAATACCAACCTTCAGATTGATATTTTTTTGAATATTTATCTATTTCTATCTTTATATCATACTCTGATGGATGGGAATAAGATTTATAGATATACACTGTTAAGTACTGACTGTTATATTGTGTTCTTACTGAATAATCATAGCTATTGAAACTAATCGTCGATTTCCAATTACCCCAAATACCATCTTTATATGAACATACAGAACTTAAAGGATGAACTTTGTTATATGTAGAACAAGATGATAATAATAAACTCGTAAATAGTAGAATAAAAGAAACTTTGTTATTCATTTTTTTATTTTTTAATAAGTTAATCAGTTAAAAGGTAAAATACAAATAATAGAATTGGCACTACAATAAGTGCAATAACATTTTCTTTTTTTATTGAACCATCTTCGTTTTTAGGACACGTTTTATAAGCGGCATAAGCTAATCCAACAATAAGTAAGAATGTAAGAATTGCCATATGTTTATTTATTAGATTTCCCTTGTTCCCTCTGGAAAGATTAATAAAATAAAAAAGGTGTGGGAACTGTATTTGCTTTATCCTTAGATTAGGTCTTCGCATTACCTTTAGCATGGATAAAACAACAGCAACCCACACCAATAGGATATATGATACCCATCACAGGTAAGTATATATCAAATGATGCGGGTGCTATTGCCATCATCTTCATGCTAAAAATTAAAGTTGCGAAGTTTAATCTAAGAAGATAATTTCAATAACACCTTTCGTTAAACGTATGTCCTTCTATAGAGGTTCAACGCCATGAACTTGTAGAATTGCCACAAAGTTACGAAAAGTGTTTTATGTGTCAATGATTTAAGCTGAAATATTAACCATCTAAAAGGAAAGACTGTCATAAGTCTGCAATATTTCTTCCTGTCTCAATCCCAAATACCTTTTTGTGATCGCCACACTGGAATGATTGAACAACTCCATCAACTTGACTAAAGCCAGTTCTGCGTTTTCTGCATTTTGGTTGTACACCTGCCTGCCAAATGTTTTTCGTAGGCTATGGCAGCTAAAATGTTGAACTTTCAGTTTGTATTTGGCTTTGATCTCTTTTAAGATCACATTGATTCTTTGTACTGAGTATGTTGTCCCCTTCTGGCTTACCAGTATAGGCGAATTAATCCCTATTGGCTGAATGTGATCGTAGCATTCTGCAATATGTCTTTTCAGTTGGGGATTAATCCTGATTGTACGGTTCTTCTTTGTTTTCTTTTCCTGCAAGGTAAATTCATCCACATTCAGAATATCTTTCCAACGTAACGACAATATATCAGAGATACGCAATCCCCAGAAACAACCTATCGCAATCAGCAAGGACATTTTATAATCTCCGTCCCTGCTTAATCTTCTGACCAGATTTGACATTTCATCCCATCTCAGATAATCCGCTGTTGTTGTGCTGTATTTCAAACTCATAATATTCAGTTTTAATTGATTACAAATAAAAGTGATTGTTTTTTGTGTCCTCTCTTCTTCTTTGAATGGTAACTTGTTGAAAATCAAAAGAACATTCACTTTCAACAGAAGTGAACATTCTTTTTTGATTCTCATTGTTCCTTTATCGCCTTATACAAGAAGGTAAAAAGAAGGATAAACGGAATGATCGGATAGATTAACAACACTATCAGGTACACAATGGCGGCAATTAAGATATAAAGTATTATTTCCATGTCTCACAATCTTAAATCCGTCCGTTTTCAGAATAACTGTAATAAGTCTCATCCGTTATGATAAGATGATCCAAAAGGTTGATACCGATCAATTTGGCAATCTCCTTTACTCTTTTTGTCACTTGATCGTCTTGCATACTTGGTTGTATGTTCCCAGACGGATGATTGTGTGCCAATATGATGGCAGAAGCATTACCCAATATTGCTGCCTGCATAATAATGCGTATATCCGCAGAGGTTTCATTCAATCCACCTTCTGAAATATGGCAAACACCTAATACCTTGTTGGCTCTATTCATTAAAATGACTTTGAAAAACTCTTTGTACTGTATTGTTTCAGAATCAAATACAGATAAAAGGATTTTATAAGCATTTTCAGCGGATAAGATTTTCTCTCTTTCAGAGGCTTTAATCTTTGACTTGTAAGTGAGTTTCACTTCACATACCTTGTACTGACTTTCCATAATGATATAAATTTGATTTTTGTTGATAATTCCTGTGTATCGGCTTGGTTTTAATCCTTCGTAGTGTTGAGGGTTACACCATATAAAAGAGAAAAGGGGAAAATACCGCAATCTGTTGTTAAATCTCTGTCCGTTAAAAATCTCTTTCCCTTGTTTCCAAAGTTCGATAGGCATTTATCCGTTTTCGAAAAAGAGATTCAGAGGTAGATCACTTGCATATTTTTCACTTCTCTATCACCTACTGAGGGGGGAGTTTTAGATAAGTGCGGTTAAGCTCACGTTTCATACATGAGAATTTGATCCATAGTGCTTTTTCAAAGTTGAGGTATGCTTTATCTCTGTGGTTTGATTTGAAGAGGATTTATTTTTTCTTGACTCTCAGAATGAGTAACTTTGTTATGATTCAGAAGGAGATTCTTCACCGATTAAATTCGGCTCATATATAAATTGTGTGTAATGGGTGCTTTGAGAAATCAAAGCATCCATTTTGTGTTTATGGAAAGTCAGACCATTTAAGAAGAACACTCCGGATTTGGTCGGCATATCTTTCTTTACATGGTCTAAGTCTAAGCATACGAAATAAGACATTCGGGATTTTTTTGAAAATTTCTCTTTTATATACCCAAGTCTCAAAAAATCCCGAAGTCCTTTATTAACACCTTTAAGATATACTTATAAGGCTTTTTATCTTTAGTTTCGTCAACTAAAAAATATTCCTTTATTGTATTCAGCTTCACAGTGTATAAAATATTATGTCTCTTATAGATCATTGCCAGACGATCCCTTATTTCTTCTTTTTCAATCCATACATTAAGATCGAACTCGCTCTGTATGTCTTTTATGACCTCTGGAAGGAAACGATGAATGTTTTTGTCATACTCTTTTACGGCTTTGTCTATTGTACCTTTTTTATATCCGGCTTTTTTCAATCCTTCTTTTCCTATTTTCAGGAATGCGTCAATAGTGTACGCACCTTGATCTTCTTTCCTCAAAATATTCAAGTAAAAGGAAATATCAACTTTATCCTGATTTGAATAAAGTTTGCTTAGTTGTTCAGTCAACAGCCGACGTTTTTCTATATCCGTTTTGGCTTTTCTCAATGTCAACAAATCATCTTCTCCCAAAAGTTCGATTACGGAAGCATCCGTTACATTAAAATGATTGGTGGCATTATAAGCGTTAAAAAGAGATTCCTTTGTCTTATAATATCCCTTTATCCTCTCTTCATTATACAGGTTATCAACAGAGAAATAATTGATATTTCCTTGTTCGTCCAACAAATCCGCATATTTCACAGCTTCCATATCTTGGGATATGGCTTGTTTCCTGTATTTATCTGTTGCTTGTTTATGTCTGTCTTTCAAATCAGAATGAGTAGTTTCAAATTCTTCAATCATGCCGTCAATGGCTTCTTTACTCTTTATATCCAAATCAATCTTGACATTTGAGATATGAGTTAGTGAATTGAATCCATTGCGAAAACGACCTTGTATCTGAATTACTTCCGTAAAAGGATCAATCATTGTGTAAACCGCTTCATTCAAGTCTGTAAGTATTAAAATATCAGGCTTTTGTTTTAACTTTATATCCAAAGCGGAAAAGAAACGGCAAGTAAAGAAATTGTATTTAGCCAAGGGTTCAAGCATTTCATATACATTATCAAACTCTCTTTCTTTCAACTTCTTCACACTCTGATTGGAACAAAATACTTTGTAATCAGTCAGTTTCAAAGTATTGATAATCTTATTTATCCCATTGGTGGAATTAATGAAGATACAAACACAAGGGCTATCCTGTAAATCGTCTAATTTGCTTTTGACTGTCTTGTCATAGCTGTTAGTAACGATAACTTCCAGATTCTTTCTGTAATCATATTCAGGGACAATCTTTAATATCCTGAAATTTTGATTTACAAGTTCTTTATGTCTCATTTCCAACGGTGTTGCAGAAACTAATGCTTTCTGTTGAAATTGGAAGAACTCATATATTGGTTGAGTGATTCGCTTTCTATAATCCACGTCTTGAATGAATTTTTCGCATTCATCCATCAAACAGAAATAATCAGTGTAAATATTCAGGTTCAATTTATTGGCTGCTTTCCTGATTTTTGAAAAACTCTCAGGTGTACAAATCAGTTTCTTTCTTTTATTTGTTGATTGCAAGTATTTTTCAACTTTAGAAGGTGTACACTTCTCCCAAACTGCCAACCAATCTGGATTATCTTTTGTTTTTTCAATGATAACGGGAACATTGGGTTCTATGATAATAGAATTACGGTTTGAGTGCAATTCCGTATGAGTAGCTCCAAGTCCTGTAAGTGTCTTGTCCAGAATTACGTTTGAGGGGATATTTTCATATCCTTGTCTTTTCAAAGCATCTGTAAGCCATTCTCCATTATGTATTTTTATTTCCTCTGTCTGCATGATAGAAAAAATCTGAGTTAAACGTTACCTTAAGATTGAAAACTGGTAGATCCGGGATTTTTTCGAAAATTTCTCTTTTATATACCCAGTCACCAAAAAATCCCGAAAGTTAAAAATTTAAACTGGAAATACACCTTAACTCTGATTTTCTTTGAACGCATTCCTTTACAAGTAAATAAGGAATATTGGAATATTATTTTTCAATTGAAAGAGAGGTAGACCATTTAAAAGAGAAACAGCAATTAGATTTGGAGATTCTTCTCTTAAATGGTTTAACTTTGTACAAACAGATACAAATAGTATGAAGCCAGCAGAAGAAATAGGTATAGACGAATTAAATGAAAGTGGGATTGTCCATGTGGGATTGGAATTTTGTCCCACAATCGGTTTTGATGAGATGGGAGAGCCTTTTCTATCAGGAACGAGTGCATTCCATTTTATAGACAGGTATAACAATAAGAAAATAGCATTGCAAAATAAGTTTGGCAGCTATTTGGAGAATGAAGATATACAGTCTTGTTTGCATAGCTTAGAACTTGATCCTGTAATGTTTTGGTATCTTCTTCTGTTCGTTTATGATTACTGTGTTGATACTTGCATAGACAATATCAAAACAGAAGAAGGCACAAGTAAGCAAATTCAGAAATTTATACAGACGATAGAAGAAAGAAAAGAACAGCCTGCGGAACTGACTTTAAAGATAGGTAAAAATAAGTTTATCCTAACAGACAGTCCGACGATAGATCTGATTGGCTTTCTATGCAAAGAAGCCTATCCAAAAGTGAAAGATGCTTTTATCTTTGGCGATCGTATCATGTTGGAAGAATCCGTAGAATATAGTGATACAGCAATGGCATATTTGTTTTGCAAGATGCTCAGGTGCTATTTTGACAGTTCAAACCATGTAAAGGAAAAAAGGGCGGAAGGTGCTAATATCTCCAACAAGGAAAAAGAATTGCTTTCTTATCTGCTTTACTTTGCAGGGATAAGTAGAAATAAAAACCTGCTTACTCCAATACTTAACGAATATAATACATTGAAAGGATTGATGAACCCAAAGAAAAAACCAGAATTTAGAGGTATAGGCAATTGGTACGCCTAATTCTTTATTAAAACGTAACAAATTGATTTATAGCAGGGTTGTTAAACTCTACTATTTTTGTGCTACCCTGTAATGTGTTGAATTTCTATTGTTTATGCGTTTTATTGCTTCATCTTTGCACCAGAAACAAATAACTGGTGTGCCAGAAACCAATATAAGTCCGCAGGGCAGCGGTAAATTTTAATGGAAAAAAATATGAAACATGTAGACGTATTAAATGAAGGTAAAAAAGTTGCAAGATTAGTGGCTAACAGAGATCTTGATCCTAAAAACGTTAAACAGAAAAAAGAATCTTTGAAGAAGTGCGGGGTATTAACACCTGCTGTTATTGTAAATGGGAATAAGGCTGTAGAACAAGATTTAGAGATTGTAGACTTTATCACAGGTGAAGTTATTTCTAAAGAGGATGCTCATAAGTATATTGTACTGGTTGAGGGAAATCATAGGTATCAAGCACATTTGGAATTGTTGAAAGCTAATGGCAAATTGGAAGAAGAACAGAAGTATAAAAAGGAGTTTTTTGTAACGTATCCTTTAGATGATAATATGTCTATTATGGATATGTTGGCAGAGATTAATACTTGTACTAACAAGTGGGACACTAAGGATAGGGTAAAGAGCATAACAGTTAAAGAGAATTGTCCTAAGTTATTATTAGAGATCAATAAGCTAACAAACAAAGGATACTCTTTAAATGCAGCTTCTCTTTGGCTTACTTTTGGCACGAAGGTAAATACTTCTGTCATTAATGTAGCTATGCGAGGAAAATACTTAGATCCGTTGAAAAATGATGCAGGAATAGAAAGAGGGTTGAAGATCTTAAATGCAGCCAAATCTAAATTAGGTGAGGATTTATGTAAAACCAGAACAACATTATCAGGTTGGATTGTAAGTAAATATGAAAAAACGCTAGATGCTGATAAAGCAAATTTTACTGATAATATGATACAGTTTATCAATTCGATTGATTCTGACAATGTCACATACCTTCAAAAGGTTAAAGGGAAAAAAGGAGGAAGCAGTAAAGAAAATTTGATTAATAAAAAATTGAATGAACTTTGGGATAGCTTTAATGTATCAGTGGAATCAGCAGAGTAATTAATTAATGGAAGGTGCGTAACAACACCTTCCGCTTAAAATTTTGAATATGATAAGAGAAGCAAAAGGAAATATGTATGAGTTTGTGAGTCATACTTGGAATCCCATTAAGGGAAAGTGCTATCACGGCTGTAGCTATTGTTATATGGATAAATTGTCTCCCAAACGGGGAGAAGCCAGATTGGATGCTGGAGAATTAGCAAATGCTTGTTTGGGCAGTGGTAATTTTATCTTTGTAGGCAGTAGCATTGATATGTTTGCTCAGGATATACCAGATAGTTGGATTAAAACCGTATTGGATTATTGCGACGAATATAATAGATATTTGTTTCAAAGTAAGAATCCAGCTAGGATATTGGAGTATTTGGATCACCCTGTGTTTAAAAGATCTGTAGTCTGTACAACCATTGAGACCAATAGAAGCTATCCTGAAATTATGCGTAATTCTCCCTTGATAGAAGATCGAGTAAAGGCAATGGCTGATATTTCTGCCAGAGGAATTAAAACGTATGTAACGACAGAACCGTTAATGGAGTTTGATTTGAATGAAATGATAGAGTGTATAAAGATGTGTAACCCTGAGCAAGTTAATATAGGAAAGAATACAAATGGAAAGGTTTGTATTCCAGAACCAACACCAGAAGAAGTGCAAGCGTTGGCTGAAGAGTTAAAGAAATTTACAAAGGTAGAAGTAAAGAAGAATGCCAAAATTTGGTTTAAGTAAGTGTAGGTAATTACAAAATGAGTAAACCCCAGTTATCCTAGTGGTAGCTGGGGTTTGTTGTATGAAGGAAATAAGAAACTCTGTTTTTTAGATATTTAGATTTGGATATTAAAAAAGTCACTATATTTGCAATATCAGAAGAAGCTAAAAAAGAACAGCATGAACGAACTGTTTTTGTAATAGGTTGATATTCATATATAGATATAAATATACAAAAATTCTTTCATTTACCGCAATTATTTATTTGCTTTGCACCGTCAATAAGCATCTAAAGGATGAAAATAGTAAACAGTATTAAAGAATTGAAGAGTTATCTCGCTGAAGAAAAGCGTAATAACAAACAAATTGGCTTTGTTCCCACTATGGGAGCATTGCATGACGGACACTTGAGCCTGGTTGAACGTTGTGTGAAAGAAAATGACGTGTGTGTAGTCAGTGTTTTTGTCAATCCAACCCAGTTTAACGACAAGCACGACCTTGAAACGTATCCTCGTACGTTGGATAAAGACTGTACTCTGTTGGAGCCGGTCGGTTGCGATTATGTATTTGCGCCGTCGGCAGAAGAAATGTATCCGGAGCCAGATACCCGCACATTCGATTTCGGCACTGTTTCGGCCGTAATGGAAGGGGCGCGCCGTCCCGGACATTTCAATGGGGTTGCTCAGATCGTGAGCAAACTTTTTTATGTAGTCGAACCGGATAATGCCTATTTTGGTGAAAAAGATTTCCAGCAGATCGCTGTGATCCGTGCTATGGTGAAGCAATTGGATATACCGGTGAAAATCAACGACTGTCCGATTTTGCGCGAGGCAGACGGTTTGGCTTTGAGTAGCCGTAATGTGCGCTTGACACCCGAACAACGTCAAAAAGCTCCGTTAATAGCTCGTACGTTAAAAGAAAGTACTAACTTTGTGCCCGAAAAGAGTGTGCAGGAGGTGATCGACTATGTTGTCAACACAATAAATGCCGATCCTATTATGCGTGTGGAATACTATGAGATTGTAGATGGCAATACGATGGAGTCCATCAAGAACTGGTCCGATACGACTTATCCGGTAGGATGTATTACGGTATATTGCGGAGAGGTTCGTCTGATAGATAATATTAAGTACTAAATATAGATTTATGATTTATGAATGATGATTTGTTTCCTGAATAATCATAAGTTTTATATGGAAGAAACAAGCGTAGCTAAATAATTCATAAATCATAAATCATAAATCAGATCGTATGTTTATAGAAGTAGTTAAATCAAAGATTCACCGGGTAACGGTAACGGAAGCCAATCTGAATTATATAGGAAGTATCACTGTTGACGAGGATTTGCTGGATGCCGCCAATCTGATTGCCAACGAAAAGGTCGCTATTGTGAATAATAATAACGGTGAACGTTTTGAAACGTATATCATTAAAGGTGAACGAGGTTCGGGAGTCGTTTGTCTGAACGGAGCTGCTGCCCGTAAGGCACAGCCTGGCGATATCATCATTATTATGTCGTATGCCTTGATGGATTTTGAGGAGGCGAAAACATTTAAGCCGTCGGTTGTGTTTCCTGATACGGCAACCAATAAACTGATTGAAGCATCGGTAGCTGAAAAATAAATGCGATAGCATATAAAGAAGAAGCTCGCCTGATGTGGCGGGCTTTTTTTATGAGTATGGATTTCCTTCGTAAATAATATTATATGTACACAAACAGGCAAATTTGGAATGTTAGTTATCCAATCTTTTTGAGTCTTCTGGCACAGAATGTCATTAATGTGACGGATACCGCGTTTTTGGGCCGGGTCGGTGAAATCGAGTTAGGAGCTTCGGCAATGGGCGGCTTATATTATATATGTGCCTTTACGATCGCTTTTGGGTTTAGTACCGGATCGCAGATCATCATGGCTCGCCGTAATGGGGAGCGGAATTATAAGGAAGTTGGGCCGGTAATGATACAGGGTGTCTTTTTCCTGCTTATGCTGGCTGCCGTCATGTTTACTTTGTCACGTCTGTTTGCCGGGGATATTATGCGGGTACTGATTTCTTCCGATACGATTCTGAATGCCACGGAAGAATTCTTGGACTGGCGTGTGTTCGGGTTCTTTTTCTCTTTTGTGAATGTGATGTTCCGTGCTTTGTTTATCGGTATTACCCGGACGAAGGTGCTGACACTGAATGCTGTTGTGATGGCGTTGACGAATGTGCTGCTGGACTACCTGCTGATATTCGGTAACTGCGGCTTTCCGGAATTGGGAATAAAAGGAGCGGCTATCGCTTCGGTGATGGCGGAGGCGGTGTCTATCGTGTTTTATATGGTTTATACTCGGATGACGGTAGATATCAAGAAGTATGCACTGAGCCAGTTCCGATCGTTCGATGTTAAATTGCTGAGGCGTGTGTTGGACATCTCTATATTTACGATGTTGCAATATTTTATTTCGCTCAGTACTTATTTCATGTTGTTTGTGGCTGTGGAACATTTAGGGCAGCGGGAACTGGCGGTTGCGAATATTGTCCGGAGTGTTTACATCGTTTTATTGATCCCTGTCAATTCTTTATCGACGGCAACGAATACGTTTGTGAGTAACAGCATCGGGGCGGGGCATAAGGACCAGGTTATCCCGATCATTCGTCATATAACCTGGATATCGTTAGGAATCATGGCTGTTTTTGTGTCTGTCACTTGTCTGATTCCTTCTACGATATTATCGGTTTATACCAATGACGTGACTTTGATACAAGCTTCGATCCCTTCCCTTTATGTGATTTCAGGCGCTTTGCTGATCGGAGCGGTTGCCAATATCGTGTTCAACGGAGTGACGGGTACGGGAAATACTCGTTCGGCTTTTGTGATGGAGCTGGCTACCCTGGTTTTCTATACATTGTTTATATATGTGGTCGGGATGCGCTTGCATATGCCGGTTGCTATCTGTTTCATGACCGAGGTGGTGTATTATACCGGTTTATTGGTCGCAAGTGTCATTTATTTAAAGAAAGCATCTTGGCAAAATAAGAAAATCTGACTCGGAATTTGTGATCTTTTCTTTATTCGTCAGTTTTTCTTACCTTTGCCTCTCATTCGAAGAATAGAAAATAGAATAAAATAAATATACATACGAATTATGTTTGAGAATTTAAGCGAAAGGTTAGACAGATCGTTTAAACTGTTGAAAGGTGAAGGTAAGATCACGGAAATCAATGTGGCTGAAACATTGAAAGATGTGCGTAAAGCATTACTTGACGCCGACGTAAACTATAAAGTAGCCAAAGGTTTTACCGATACGGTAAAGGCGAAAGCATTAGGACAGAATGTGCTTACATCCGTTAAGCCCAGTCAGTTAATGGTCAAGATTGTGCATGATGAGTTGGCAGACCTGATGGGAGGAACGGCTACCGATCTGGATCTGAAGGGTAGTCCGGCAATCATCCTGATGTCCGGTTTGCAAGGTTCCGGTAAAACGACTTTTTCAGGTAAGTTGGCAAATTTGCTGAAGACTAAGAAAAATAAAAAGCCACTGTTGGCAGCTTGTGACGTGTATCGTCCGGCCGCTATCGAGCAGTTGCGTGTGGTCGGCGAACAGGTTGGAGTACCTGTTTATATGGAACTGGAAAACAAGAATCCGGTGGCGATTGCGATGAACGCGATTCGCGAAGCACGTGCGAAAGGCAACGATGTCGTGATTGTCGATACCGCTGGTCGTTTGGCTATTGACGAGCAGATGATGAAAGAGATCGCTGCGATCAAGAGTGCTATTCAGCCGGATGAAACCTTGTTCGTGGTCGATTCCATGACTGGGCAGGATGCTGTCAACACGGCGAAAGAATTCAACGAGCGTCTCGATTTTGACGGTGTTGTCCTGACGAAGCTCGACGGTGATACTCGCGGTGGTGCCGCTCTTTCTATCCGAACGGTGGTCGACAAACCGATCAAGTTCGTCGGAACGGGCGAAAAGATGGATGCTTTGGATATCTTCCACCCTGAACGTATGGCAGACCGTATCCTTGGTATGGGTGATATCGTTTCTTTGGTGGAACGTGCGCAGGAGCAGTATGATGAAGAAGAGGCCAAACGCTTGCAGAAGAAAATTGCCAAGAATCAGTTCGACTTCAACGACTTTATTTCTCAGATCCAGCAGATCAAGAAGATGGGTAACCTGAAAGAGCTGGCCTCTATGATTCCGGGCGTAGGCAAGGCTCTGAAGGATGTGGATATTGACGACAATGCTTTCAAGAGCATCGAAGCGATCATCTACTCCATGACTCCCGAAGAACGTACGAATCCGGCAATCCTGAACGGTTCACGTCGTCAGCGTATTGCCAAAGGTAGCGGTACGACGATCCAGGAAGTGAACAAGCTGATCAAGCAATTCGATGAAACGCGCAAGATGATGCGTATGCTGACGGCTGCCAAACCGGGAAGCAAGAAATTTCCTTCATTCAGAAGATAAAACCTGAAAAGATAATAGAGAATATGGAAGAACAACAGTATAAACTATTGGACGGAAAAGCCGTTTCGGCTCAGATAAAGCAGGAGATGGCGGAAGAAGTGGCCCGTATCAAGGCTACCGGTGGTAAAATCCCTCATTTGGCTGCTATATTGGTCGGTCATGATGGAGGAAGTGAAACATATGTCGCAAGTAAGGTCAAGACATGTAATGAGATCGGTTTTAAATCGTCTCTGATCCGTTATGAAGCCGATGTTACCGAAGAAGAACTTCTTCGCAAAGTGGACGAACTGAACAACGATCCGGACGTGGATGGTTTTATCGTACAGCTCCCGCTTCCGAAACATATCTCAGAACAGAAGATTATCGAAGCGATCGACTACCGTAAGGATGTAGATGGTTTCCATCCGATCAATGTGGGTCGTATGTCTATCGGTCTCCCTTGTTTCGTGTCGGCAACTCCGGCTGGCATCTTGGAGCTGTTGAGGCGTTACGAGATTCCTACTCGCGGTAAACATTGCGTGGTGCTGGGTCGTAGTAATATCGTGGGCAAACCGATGGCTACTTTGATGATGCAGAAAGCCTATCCGGGCGATTGTACGGTTACTGTTTGCCACAGTCGTTCCGAGAACCTGAAGGAAATGTGCTTGAGTGCCGACATTATTATTGTGGCATTGGGTGTCCCCGAATTCCTGAAAGGCGATATGGTAAAAGAAGGGGCTGTAATCGTGGATGTGGGAACGACACGTGTGCCGGATGCAACTCGCAAAAGCGGCTTTAAGTTGACTGGCGATGTTAAGTTTGACGAGGTCGCTCCTAAGTGTTCTTATATCACGCCGGTTCCGGGTGGTGTAGGTCCGATGACGATTATTTCTTTGATGCGCAATACGCTTTTAGCCGGAAAGAAAGAGATTTATAAATGAAAATCCTCCTCTCCGGGTTTTGTCTTTTGAGCTTTCTGTCTTTATCTGCTCAGGACTCGCTGACAATTTTGTTTGCCGGTGATGCCATGATGCACCAGAAACAACTTGACAATACCCGGAGGGGAGATTTTTTTGATTTGGGTAGCTATTTTGCCAATATCGAGAGAGAGGTGAAAGCTGTCGATATTGCTGTTGTGAACTTCGAAGTCCCGTTAGGAGGGGAGCCATATAGTGGTTATCCGGTTTTCAGCGCTCCGGAAGACTTCGCTTTGGCTTTGCAAAAAGCAGGTTTCGACTTCTTCTTGTTAGCCAATAATCATTGTTTAGATAGGCGGACTCGCGGATTTGTCCGTACTATCCAGGCACTGGATTCTCTCGGAATCCGTCATACCGGAACCTTTCTTGACTGTGATCACCGTCACCGCACATATCCGATGTTGCTCCGTAAGAAGGATTTTCGTATCATCATGCTCAACTATACCTATGGTACCAACGGTTTGAAAGTCGATATACCCCGAATCGTCAATTATATCGATAAGGAGATAATGAAGGGTGATATTGCCGAAGCCAAGCTCTTTAATCCGGATTTTATTATAGCTAATATGCATTGGGGATTGGAATACGAACGGATACCTTCCCGTGAACAACGGGAACTGGCCGATTGGCTGTTGCGGCAGGGTGTCGATCTGGTTATAGGCAGTCACCCTCATGTTGTTCAGCCAATGGAGCTTCGCAGGGGAAAGGAGGGGGTTACCGACCGTCTGGTTGTTTATTCATTGGGTAATTTTATATCGAATATGAGCCGGGAACATACCGATGGGGGTGTCATGGTGAAAGTCGTTTTAGGTCGGAAGGGGTTGCGCCGATATATTATTTCCGCACAATATTCGTTGATTTATTCTTCCCGTTATAAGAATGAACAAGGAAAAGAAGATATTCGGGTGGTTCCGGCGGCCTCTTGGTCGGGAAAGAATCAAAATTCCTCTTTTTCAGTCGATTCAGCATTGATTAAGTATGTAAATAATACGCGTTTGTTTTTAAAAGGTAACAATAAGGAGGTCGAAGAGTATATTTTTGAATAAAAAAATGCTCGAATTATTTGCAGTTTAAAATAAAACCTCTATCTTTGCACCGTCTTAAAGAGATAAACACTTGATAAGATAAATATGGTGAGAATAGCTCAGTTGGTTAGAGCATCGGATTGTGGTTCCGAGGGTCGTGGGTTCGAGTCCCATTTTTCACCC